>Ga0065711_1007301_pt1 | contig 15179 bp, 6 predicted proteins | sample Hoacrofraction12_FD_59098 | JGI IMG/M metagenome (GOLD analysis project Ga0065711, IMG submission 59098) | Hoatzin crop microbial communities from Cojedes, Venezuela - Epithelial fraction 12 v2 (version 2) | ecosystem: Host-associated > Birds > Digestive system > Esophagus > Crop | place... | reverse complement strand
AAAAAAAAAAAAAAAAAAAAAAAGGAAGGAGATACCCATGTACTTTCTCTGCCCTGCCTCTCCAGAAATTTAGTCATGTGGAAACACATTTACCCCACACAGAGTCTGAAGAAAGCTGGACCATTCAGACTGGCAGCACAGACAATGCCTGGTATCTTGTTGCTGTCTTCTACACAGAGAAATCGAAAGAGAGGTCACATACCTTTTCATTATTTTCAGAGCTATTTGCTGAAGGCAAACTGCATGCATTGACTCCAAGAATTATGGATTAATTCCAGGCTCTCAGGGAAGTTTCTCCTTCCTTAGCCATTCTGCTTCTGTTTTCTCCTACTAATCAAGTTCTCTTTGTCTTCTTTAATATGCAGCTGCCCAGCAGACTTGTATTCCGGTCACACTGCATCTGCAAGCTCTCCACATGTTAGTGGTTTAACAAGAAAAGCCACAGACATTACACACAGTCTTAGCTTTAACACCACAGTAACTTTCAGTGCCATAACAGAAATGTTGGATGTTTTGCTGAGCTCTGGAGTCCTCAGACTGAGCTACCTCTTCGTCAGCCAGTAGGCAGACAGAGCTGTAGCAACAGCTGTAAGGATCCAATGACCGCACTACCTACAAGATGCAGCAGAATAGGAGTCTAATTAATATATAGGAGCTATGTGACAATGGAAAACCCTACATATAGGAAAAATCTTTCTAAAATATATAAACCATACAAGATTTGCATGTAGAAGTAAAAGCAATAAAATTGAATTGTTTGTAGGTAAGTAAGAGAAATCTATTACTATTTATGGAACAGATGGAAATTGGTTTTCAGGGGCTTATTTTGTCAAAATTTGGTGGCTGTCCTAGAAAAGCAAATTCACATCACTAGTATCAGAGAGGTTCTGCTGCCAAATTCCAAGTCCCTGCTCCAAAATGTGGCAATGCTAGACCTGATAGTTCTAAAATCTCAATACCAGGGTAAATAAATGTGAGAAACATGATCCCTTCATAAGGGCTCCCAAGATGATCCTGGGAGCTCCAAACCGCTAAAACTGACCTCCATATTGGGAAAACTGATAGAAACTATTATACATACGATACTAAAAGACAGACGGATACATATGGTATACCTGGTGAAGAGTCACCATCACTTCAGTATAAAATAATGCACATTGGGGAAATAAAACGCAATTACACATACATAAAAATGGATTCTAAGTTGCTATTGATTCTGCTTCCCTCTCCTGAAAAAATGGAGGTTGTTGTGGTTAGTTCTCAAAAGAGAACTAACTCTTAGCTAGTACTAAGTAAACAGTGTTAAAAACTATTGGAATGTTAAAATAAAAATAAGCAGTGGATAATAAGCACTAAAATTCAGAAGAAAACATCTTTGTGCTGCTGTGTGCATGGATGGTATGCCCACATCTTGACTACTACATTTACCTCTGGCAGTCCTACCTCAGCAACAATAAAAAAGTAAAAAAGATGCAAAGGTGACAAAGATAACAAGAGGCATTGAACTGCTTCACTTCAAGTCAAGAACTTCGTTGTATTTTCCCCAAAAATACAACAGAATCCTTCTTACCCAGCTGATACAATAAAGTTGTAGCATTAGAAGTGATTGGAGAATGTGAGTTGGAAATTATTATTCATCATTTCTAAATTGAAAGAATTGGGGCACTATGTTAAAAAATTGATCAGCCATTTACAAATCAAGTCAAACTGGAAATCATTGGATATTACAGAAACTAGTAATAACGGCCTTTAAAGATACTGCACAGATTAACGGAGTGTGTGTCTATGGGTAGCTAATGAGCACTGTGAACTAGATGCAAAAATAAGCTTCAGAAATCCCTACCTCACTGCCTGTCAGAACCTCGGTGTTGTATACCAGTGCAAGGATAAACTTGATCTGTTTCGTATAATCCTCCCTAGGTCTCTGCTATCGTTAGCAGCAGCAGCCTGACATTTCATTCCACTCTGTGGCTGTTTTCACTTTCTTACATTACCAAGCAATATTCGCACAGCAAGCCTATGCCAGATAAACAAGCAAGAACAGTCACGGATCTGCATGTGGCCTAGATTCCTGTGCCTTTTTCAGTTTCCGCTAATTGTGTATTATTTGCTACGTTTTCGCACCAAAGAAAACATTTCACGATACCATGAAAACTGTCCTTTTCCCAATCACCCAAAACTACCCATTTATGGAGGTGTTGTCTTCTCTAACATGTGCTTAAATTCTAGTTTATTATTCTATTTTATTTAAAATTATAATCAGTTGAAACTGTAAGATTAGCTTTGTCAGAAAATACGTTTTACCTCTTAAAGTAACACAGCTAGGCTTCTCACTGATTTCTGCAATTCCACAAATGGGGTGAAATTTGTATGAGAAAGCCTCCATTTTATGCATATGATTTTGTAGCTCAGGATATGATCCTAACCAGACAAATAAACTGTTAACATGGTAACAGAGCCAAGAAAAGATGTCGTGGAAAACTGATGGCACCTTTGTTGAAAAATAATGCAAGTAATAAAAACTTAAAATTCTGAAATCAGTGGGATGACAGGAGCAGAATCTCCACAGTGGAAATTCTTTGTGCATTTTTTTTTAAAGATTTTCTTCAGCAGGGGTATTAATATGATGTCTCTCTGTTTTAATGAAATTAGTAAGAGATGAATATATTTACATAAATACATACTACTCTAGGAGCTCACAAAACTCTAATTGTTGTTAGACATTTGAATTATGCATACAAGAGCAGACTGACATGTACACAGTTTCTTCCTCTGCCAAATGTGATTGAAACTGGCCAGCAGGTTCAAAAATTATTAGAGATGGACTGCAATACATGACTGTGCAAATTTAATTTCCCCATGCAACCTGCTACGAAGTCCTGTGAGAACTTTAAGGGGAGAGTTGTAGAGAAGGAAAGCAATTCTGGACCCTGCTATAATGGAGATAAGCTGAAGTAAAGGGAATAAAAAGGCAGTATTCACTGAGTAAAGAAAAAGGCCACAGAAATATTTAAAGAAACTATTAACTCCAAGGGAGATCGCAAAGTGGCATTATTCTGAATGGGAAGGAAATTTTGCTGAACTAACACATTTCTGAAATTCCGAAGTATCAAATACTGTTGCTCATTTAGCGAGCAACATGTACAATGATGAATCAGTGGCTTAAAGTATACATCAGATGCTGTCCAAATGCCAGTCGTCTTCAAGACAGGCCTCTGTAAGCACAGACATATAAGAAAGCTTAGAAAAGAATCATCTTGGATTTACCTGTAGCCATTTAGTGGTGATACTTTAACACATTTGTACACTGCAGTAGAAGTCTTAAGTCTGACTTTGATCTTCTTGAAAAGTTTATCAGAAAATAAGGAGGTCCTTCATGTCAGTACTGGTCTGGATGACTGCAACAGAACTGACAAATTGCTCTGTATTTCTGAATTCTATTTAATTTTTTTCTTTTAAATTGTACGTTAGAGAAAAAATATTCTTAGCAATTTTGCATCCAAGTATATCAATAAAGTAAGTATATCATTGAGAAAATAGGCATAAATGAATGTAGGATTATGCCAATTTGATCTGCATGCCCTATATTTTCCAAATTATTCACTGAACTTTTTGCTGCAAAGAATTTCAGCTGAAAAAAAAATGTTGACTTAAGGTACTAAAATTGTAAACAATTAGGATGCTGTATAAAATTCATAAAGGACTAATCTTCCATGAATTACATAAGTATAAATTTACGTATTACTAGGATCTAGTATACTTATGCAAAGGACTTCATGTAAAATCTTCTAAGGCAGGTATACACAATAAAAGCGTTAATGAACTGTTCAGTGTTATTAATCTGAAGTATTAGAAAGGGGAGAACAAATTAGTTTACAGGCAAATTTACAAGTCAATAGAGCACCAATAGTAAAACTATACCAAAAAATGGTCACGTTTTTTGGAATATTTAATCTTATCTAATACCACCAAAGAAGCATTAACAAGTTTGATGTTTAAGACCCATAAAGAAGAATATTCTTAAGATTTTCAGAAAGCAAACCCTTTACTCACAGACTTTTTAAAGCATCTGATTATTCTTCCATTTTTTATATGACCCCAGGAGCATTCTTGCCACAAAACTTACATATGTTCATTCCTGTCTTCCTTTCTTTTCAAGATGTTGAACCATTAATACTGTAGTAATAAAGTCTATTTGATTTTATGTTGGCTCAATAGTCTCCCAAGTCTATCTGGTGTGTTGTTTGATAAATGAGGAAATTCAATGAAATGTGAGTAGGTTAACTAGTGATTGATCAAATGATATCCAGTAAATAATGAGAAAATGTGTTAACAGTGGGGAGAAGGACTTTTGGCTTGGAAAAGTGAATGAGACTAAAACCAAGTAAACCCAGCTAAGCTGCTTTTTTTCATTGTGACTGAAACATTTATAACTATCCTCACTGACAAATGTCTTAAGTCTACCTGAAATAAAGGTCTGTGCTAAAGCTTTATAAAAAGCAGCCAAGAAGAGCCTGTGGGAGCTCAGCTCTATCTTGTGTAAAATAATTGAGTTCAACTCAGTTGTGAGTTCATAGTGCTTGTGAAGTACTTTGCAGTCTTTAAGTACTTCCAAGAAATATGAACTACTTTAGTTCATAGTTCACTTTAATACTTTTCAATGATTATGAAGAGATATAAATGATGGAGAAACTACCTAATATTTTTGTTTAAAGCTTCATCATCATTATTTCTTCATGTCTAGACAAAAACTGCTGTGTTTCTACTTGCATCGATTCATGTACAGTGTTGGCTGACAGACACTAAAGCCTTGCTGATGATTCTCCCGGTACTTCCCCTAATAGTACAGAAGTTAGCATTCTGTACGCGAGTGTTCTGGCACTAGTGAGTCCTAGATATCCCATGTGGCAACATGTAGAAGGTACTTCACTGTTTTTTAACATTTTATTTTCAAATCAAGTAGCTATAGTATGCACCTGGGTACCATCACCCACTGCGACACAGCTGCAAGGCTCTCATATGGCTGTTTTCTTTATCATTCACGTTTGAAATAATGCTACTATGCGCTGCTAAATACAGGAGAGTGAACATCAGGGCTCACATTAGAATCTGAGAGGATGAAAAAGCTCCAGTCCACTTACAACTCAGAGGTCAATACTTAGGTGCAGGGATTAAAGTGACCACTGTGGTAACCGGGATGGGGAATGGAAGTTTCAGAGCTGTTATCCATGATCAATATGTGGGCTTCACACATGCTGCACCAGGCAATATTTGGACAGGAGATGGGCTGCAGCACTCCTAGCATCTTCAGTAAATCTACATTTGCTATGATGTATGTCAAAAGAGTACAGAAATTAACTCGGAAGAGAGTATTTCACCAGTCAATGCTGGAATTAGAAGGTCTGCTACATGATTTCATTACAATTTGAATCAGAAATCATTTTTTTCAGGACTGAAGACACACCAGTTCCTTATGAAAAAAGACCATGGTCTAATGCTCCAGTCATTCTCTCAGTCACTAACTGTCCTAGACATCGAACTGTTCTCCAGCAGCTGTACCTAGTATTGGTGCCAAGCCAATACTGCATGGATGGAGAAGAACCTAGAACAGGAAAAAAGAAACGTGGTGAAAGGTGGGACATAACCCAAAGCCAGAGTTCTTATTCTTGAGCCACAGGGTCCTTTTATTATGGCTAAGTGCCAAAAAAGACTGGAAAATTAGGGTATGTTTAATAATTTCATGAAGGGAGTTTTAGTGTGTGAAGCCCATTAATTACACCTAGCATGCACTGGGGCCAGGAGATACTGTATTACAGAAGACATACTCAGCAATCACAAGTTTCTTTGTTATTTTGGGTTAATAAGACATGACATAATTACAGTAAAGTAGATATTATTTTTGTTAATTTTTTGTCCAGACAGATATTAAAAAGACTTTGTACCTGATACTGGTCTACCATCTAGAGCCAGCCCTTGACAAGTTGAAACCACGTGTAGAGCTGAATAATGACTTTAAAGCTACTAGGCAACAAAACAGTCTGAAATATATATAAAAAGAATCATTGGGTTAAATCCAAAGGTTACCGAGCTACGCTTTGGCAAAAATTCTCCAGGTAGATTCTTGAGATTGTTTTCTGCCTTTGTGCATGCCTACAGACATGGAAGAATTTTTAGCTTGTTTTTTCCAGGGCTATTGATTTAAAGAGTCTGTAGCAAAATGAACAGATGAGTAGAGTGGTATCCATTTTCAGGGCTATTTTTCAATCTCCTGTGATTAGATGACCAAGAGTTGGTTGAAGACTTGTTAAAACAAAGTAAAACACAAAAACTAGTGCCGCAAAAGACCTTTTATTTTCATTTTTGTCTTGATATTTTAGAAGCTGCTGTTCTTGGGTCTTGCCTAAGATTGCCAGCACTATTCTTCACCTCTTTGATTTGAGTTGCACAAAAGGCTTTATAAGGATTATTTTGCTGTTTGTTTTTCCTTTCCATTAAACCTAGTAGTCGCAATGAAAATTTTGTTCATTAGATAAACTAATTTTCCTTCACGTTTTGGTGTACCTATGAAAAAACAGCACTTAAAGGAGTTATAAGACTTGGCCCATAAAACAATGAACTCAGAGGAAACCTACAACATGTAAAAGAATAGACGGAAGTTCCAAACTAAAGACATTGAAATTCATTTCTTTCTGAGCTGCTCTCAGATCAAGTCTCAAGCTGAAGAGAGGATACGACTGCTAAGGCCCAGTTCGGACAAAGGATTAAGTTGAAGTAGCTTCAGGGCTGCTCTAGCTGTTTGATGAAGGTTGCTAGTATGCTGTTGTGCCATCTAGGGATCACGACAGTGCAATACCCAGGGGCATGCTCCAACAAATTCAGGGCCTGGGAAATCATGGTTCTGTTTTGTATGAGCCTCAACTACTTTTATTTCAATGATAAATCTAGACAGCAGTCTCATCTGCTTTTCTTCCTCCTACTCTTGTGCTAGAAAAGAAGATGGGACCAAGACTGGCCAAAAAATATGTTGTCAATTTAGGGAACATCACTAATTACTGTTTGGGAGCTGTGGTCTCCGTACTCAAGAACAAATGAGAATCCTTCAGAGTTAGACTCAAATGGGACTCTACTATTTGTTTCCACCCACCGCCCATAACTTGAAGCTCTGGACATAATATCATCCTAAAATTCAGGTATGCTGATCTGCCAAATACAGTTTTAAAATTTTAGTAGGCTGTAAGTCTTATCTTTTCAACAGAAGAAAAAGACAAAAAGGTACAGGCATAGCATTGAAAATGGTAAGAAATGGAAAACCCTTATGGAGAAAGAATAGAAGACATGCAGTGCCTGTGCAATGGGAAGAAAAAGAGCAATGAAGGTCATGACAGGAAAAGTGAAATAAAGAGTCATGCAAAAGATGAAAACAACTGCAAAGCTTCATACAAGAGCACACAGGGCACACAGGAGCCCTGAGAAGGACTAAGAAGACAAAGAGAATCTGGCTGGCAACAGAAGGATGTTAGGCACTCTTGGAGAGATAAGGGACATCTGCATCAACTGATGGATAATAAACGGAGGCATAAGTACCAAAGAGCCTGGGTACCTTTGGAAAAGATCTGGAAGATTCCTGAGATAAATGACTATAGAACTCAGTTGAGTGAGGACTGGAGAGATGTAATCAGTGCTCTGCATGTGCACTAAGCACACTGAGGCAGGCCAGCTTAAAGCAGATTTGCCAGGCTAGAGTCAGGAATGGAGATGGGATCACAGTAAGGGTAATCCATGATTAAAAGCCAATGGATGAACTAGTCCAAAGAGCAAGAAGAGAATGTGGTCTGTGGCAAGACCACAAGTTAGGAAAGAAAGGAGTCCCTAGTATAAAGTATAGCAGTGGAGCATGTCATGTAATCATAGAATAGCCCAGATTCAATGCAACCTCAAAAGATCGTCTGGTCCAACATTTCATGGCAAAGGGAGCCTAGATGAGATTACCTAGCACCCTGTCCAATCACATCTTTAAAACCTGCAGTGACAGGGAATCTACAACGTCCCTGGAGAAACTGTTCCAGTGAATGACTGTTCTCACTGTAAAAAATTTCTGTCTTGTCTTATGTCAAGATGAAACCTCTCCTGGTGCGACCTGTACCCATTTCCCCTTGTCTTCTCCGTGTGTCTCCTTGTGAACACAGATTCTCCATCCTCTTTGTAGCTGCCCCTTAAATACTGAAATATTGTGATGAGGTCCCCCTGAGCCTTCTCTTCTCCAGGGAGAAAATATCTATCTCCTCTTTCCTCATCGCAGAGGTTGTCTAGCCCTTGGATCATCTTTGTGGCCTTCCTTTGGACTCTCTCCAGTCTGTCCACATGTTTCTTAAATGGTGGCAACTAGAACTGCACACAGTGCTCCAGGTGTGGCCTGAGAAGCACTCAGCAGAGTGGGATGATCACGTCTCTGTCTCTGCCAGCAATGTCCCTGTGGATGCAGTCCAGGATCCGATTTGCCTTTCTTCTTGCAGTGGTGCACTGCTGACTCATGTCAGGTCAGGACAGATGGACCTGTCATGAAGCAGAAAAAAATTTAGGAGTATGTGATAGCCCAGAAGCATATTGAGCAGTGAAGGACAGCTATTGCCTAGCGCTAACTTAGGGAAAATGTTAAATCACTGGCCAGTTCCATGTTGACAGGGCTTGCTAGGCCCTCAGTCACGGAAGAGGCAGACTGCAGACAGACTCTCACAGGTTTCACCTGGCCAAAATAAAAGCACTCAGCTGCATGACCTTCTAGTGGTATATATTTCAGTGTATGCTCAGGTCTCACCTATAAAAGATTCAGTTGCAGTGGGGACCTACTTACATCTTATGTTTCAAGATTTTAGTTTAAGAGTTGAATGACAAAAATAAGAATGTTTTTAATACAAGGACCTTCAGTTCCTAATGAACATGTACTAGAATAGACACATTTGCTGTCAGTCAATATCTTGTCATTTGCTCCCCTTAAAAAAATCTAGTAACAAAGCAGCAATACAGCTGCAAATAACTTTAAAACTATAAACCACTGAGATTAGTACAGAATTTTGCAGACTGAACTACTAGCTCTTCCAGGTTTCAGTAGTATTCAATTGCAACTAAATAGCCTCTGTTTCCAGAAAACTTGTATAGTTAAAAATACACATTTTGATTCCGAAAATTAATCAATTATAAGCTAAATAATTTTAGGGACAGTTGCATCAGGAGAAACGTTAGTGGCTATTTATAAGGTAAAAGCTAAAGTTCTATCATCACAAAAGAAATTCCATACTACTGATAAAAATTAAGAGGAACCTGAGATGAGATAAGCAGCTATAAAAATAAAGAATATATTCATAAGCAGTTAAATTACCCTTTCTTCCACTTGTGGACTGATAACATACCTATTTTAACTTGGCCTGTGTAGGTAAGGCAAAACTAAAGGCTTTCTCCTGCCTTGTACCAGACCGTGAAGCATGTCCCTATATAATGATCAGTGTTACAAGTGTAGCTCGTCACTTGCAGGTGTGCCTTTTACAAACCACCAAGAAACTTTTGCAGGAAGATTTTTGTTAAACAGCCCTAGCCTTGGGTGCTGTGCATATCCTCCATCTTTACTAAGACCAAAAGGGCCCTGGGAATGCTTCGTGAAAATTTATTGTACAAATAAGTTATTGTGATCCGGCTGGCAATACGTGTAGATCTAGCCTTTAGAATGTTTCCTTTTGGTCTGATATTTTTTCTTGGTGGAAACTATGGAACATTTGTGGGTTTTTTTTGACAGAAGAGAAAGACTCTTCTTGCCCCTTGCTAGAAGATGCTGCTACCAATAGGTCCTTATGAGTGGAAGCAGCAGGGCAAGGAGCATGTTTCTTACTGCACATGGGCAGCACAGGAATGAGAGTCACTGTTGTCTCTGCAGCACACGTTGGGAGGACAAAACTGGGACCAGTGTAACCTAAGATATACAAGACATTACATGAAAAGGCTGCATCCCTGCAACATGTTAAGTCTACTAACATAGACTTTCTCTTACTGATTAATTACATTGATAATCAACAAGCTAATTAAGTTGGGTCAGCTTAGTCTTCAGAGCTTCTTCTAACTTTAAGAAGACTAAGAGTAATCACATTTTTTAAAGTTAAAACCAGGGGACGTGCCAATAAATACGTACTCTGAGTCAGAATCTCTAGAAAATCGACAAGGATGTGAAAAATCAAAGAATATTTGATCAGCAAAATTAGGGATACAAGAAGGAATTTAAGAAAATTCAGATAAAAAATAGGTCACAAGTATTGTATTTGTCCCTGAGTGGTTTGAAATATTACAACAAAGATGTAGAAGGGCAGATATGTCAAATAGACCCTTTCATATTTGAGAATGTGATGGATGACATACCAGAGGACGTGTATGAACTGGTTTGTTTTCCAACAGCAATTAATAATGGTATGAAAAACCAGCTGCTGTATTCTGATATCTTAAAATAATTAATGCTTAATTATTTGCATCCTGGAATGTCAGATGAGCTGACCAATTAGTTCATTGAGCTTGCTGACCAGAGTTTATGCTGCCTGATTTTGTTACTCAGTGAAAGGTTCCCAAATTGAAATGGTTTTATTTATAAAAAGGCTAAACTTAATAAGAAACAAGGAGAAGAAATTGAAGTTTCTATCACTGCAGTTCATAGTCTTGCTGAGTCTGGAATTGTAAAGAACTTTGGTTCAGTTATCTCAGACCTACAGATCCTCAAAGTTGTAAGCAACTGTAGGCTTTCCTTAAATTCCCCTTGATATACTCTTTCTATGCTCATCAGGCTTCTGCTGACCAAACTGTCTTCCATTCAGTATGACACCAGCATCAGAACATTTCAAAAAAGAAAAATGAATTGTGACAGCATTGCCTTTGCCATACAGATGATGTGTTTGTTTGCAGCAGCAGTATAAGCGAACACCACGAGTGACTCTGAACAGCTCCAAGATGTTTTCAACAGTGGCCCTTTATTCTGAATTACAAACATGAATTCAGAAAAGAGCAGATAGAATCTGCTGAACACATAAACCAGTCAACAGGCAAGTCAGCTGCACACAGATGGACTGCAGCCATTATTCACTTTATCCGAATCCCTGGCATTTCTGCTGAAATTTCCCAGCTATAATAAATCATACGTGAGAATCGCCTCCCATAGTAGCTTATCTAATAAAATCCATGAGGAAACCCCTTAACTGACATAAGACGAAAACTTGAGAAAACAACGGCACATATTTAATAGAGCAGAAGCATCAATTGCAAGTTCCCTTGTTTTGGCACAACACGCTGTAAACAATTCGACAGCAGTAGCAACAGATGTGTCTTATAGTCTGGGAACAATGCTCACACAAGAGCTATTGAGTGCAAGTGAAAAAGGTGCTTTAACTGTTACTTCTGCTTTCAAACACCTCCGTGAATTTATTCAGCATCAATTTTAATACTAGGATGAGGATCCAGTGCTTGGGTTCAAAAGCACTGAATAACCTTCCACCTGAAATTCCAGGACCTGGACCAAAGCTAGTGTGATTCTCTTTCAAATACCAGCACACAACAGGGAAAGTATGAAGAACATACTGCAATCAAGCAGTTGCCAAAGTTAAAAGCAAGGTTTCACAGCTTTTTTTTTTTTTTTTACAGATTTTCTTTCTTTGTTCTCAAATCACACCCAGTATTTCCCCACCAGCTTCAAACAATTAAATAAATTAATAAATATATTGCGGCCTTTCAATACTTAAAGGGGGCTTGTAGGAAAGATGGGGACAAACATTTCAGCAGTGCCTGTTGTGATAGGACAAGGGATAATGGTTTTAGACTAAAAGAAGATAGATTTAGACTAGATATAAGGAAGAAATTTTTTACACAGAGGGTGGTGAAACACTGGAACAAGTTGCACGGAGAAGTTGTGGATGCCCCATCCCTGGAAACATTCCAGGTCAGGTTGGACGGGGCTCTGAGCAACCTGATCAAGTTGAAGATGTCCCTGCTCATTGCAGGGGGGTTGGACTAGCTGGCCTTGAAAAGTCCCTTCCAACCCAAACTATTCTATGATCCTATGAAATACAGACAACTGAAAGACTAGATTTTTTTTTTAAATACATCTGTGCCAACATGGTGTGGCTAAAGTATTCTTTTAATAAATATACTACCATATAGGACTTTTCATATGCATGTAGATTTAATCCTGAAAGGATAGTACATTTTCATTCCCACAGCAATTCACCAGAAGCTACTTTCCAAAACTCATGAAGGTTGTTAATGCATAGAAAGAAGTAGGTCATGAGCTGACCAATCTGTACAGTGGATCTGTGTAGATGCTTTCAGACCATCATACAAGGATACAACAGGAATAACAGGGGAAAAAAAGCTATCCTTAGAGATGTGTGGCATAACTTGGCAACAAACAGCAACAGATGTTTTAGAGGTTTATTCTATTTTTTATTTTCAGAAGACTGCCATGCATTTTTGTAACGAATTGCTGTTCCACCTATCTTGACTTGGCTCTTTTTCCAAAGCTTTTTGCAACTGAAATCATTCTGAAACCATCTGAACTGTCACTGGCAGGACTTCTGATGTGAAAAGGATGAATGACTTATCTACCTGTGACAACACTGAAGTTTCATCTACTTGGTCTAATCATAAGGTGTTTGAAGATGAGGTCCCGGCACAGGGAAAGAAATTCAGCAATGCAACTTCAGTGTCTGAAACAAAGAAAAACACTGCTTGAAGTAAGATTAATGAGAAAAGAAATCCTTACTGGTGCTCACAGTACTGCCTAGCTTGGATGAGAGGAAGATAGTGGTGAATGAGTTATTGGTAGAAGGCAGCTGGGATTGGTTTACGAAGATGGGCACAAGTACAGCAGTATGTATATCTGCGTACAGGCAAAAGCAAAATTCTGAGAGAAATATTAAGTCCTATTGACAGAACAAGCAAGAAGGCATGACCGAAAAGGGGTTACTGCAAAGATACAGAAATTAATGGGGTGGTTTGCTGAACAGAGGTACCTGTAATGATAATGCAGCAAAAAAGGAAATGAAATTTTGGGATATACAGAAAAAATATCAAGCGTTACCTTACTTTGTTAGGTGGCAAATAGTGTGACTGTTGTTGGTGCATTGCACCTCTTCCTGATGTCCATGGCTCGAGAAGTGTGAAGATTGCTTGTAAGCTAGAGAAGCACTAACATCCAAAACAAAGAGTAACATTTTGTGAGTCTTGGACAGAGAGATGGAAAGAAGAGGTTTAATAACTTACAAAGCCTGTGATTGAAAGTTAAATTTCAAGTGAGTCAAGTAATCACTGTAACAATTTAGTGAAGATTGTGGTGGATTTTTTTATCACAATACATTTTCAGTCAAGACTGGATGCTTTTTAAAATGTCTGACCGGGGTCAAACAAGAATTAAGCTAGGGAAGTCTAAGTCCTCGTTTATAATACAGTCAGGCATCAATGATCCATTCTTATGCTAAAATTGATGAATTTTCCAAATTATAGCAAATCAGTGTTTTAGATTCCTCAAGAGCAGTTATGCAGCTATGTGAACATTATCTATTGAATAAAAATGAAAAATTTTTGTGCATTTGGTGATCTTTCTACTGAAAAACATCCAACGGCATTTTTATGAAAAGAAAATAAATGCTAATTTACATACCGGTTGCAGAAGCACTTTGATGTCCTTCAGCTATTGCTATCTACCTAATGATTTACTGACTAAACAGGACTGATAATTCACTTCCTAAAGACATCAAGAAAAGGCTGTCAAAAGAAGACCGGTGTGCTATGTTTATTACAAGTGTAGAGACAGAGACCTACTTGGAAAATACGGCAGTAGAGTTAAATCTTTATGGGCAAGATAAAGATTGATGAAAATGAAGGATAAAGAACAATAAAAGCAATTATACTGCAAGCAGAACGTAAAAAGTTATTTCACTAATTTGAGTAAGAAGGTGCCATTTGAACGCTAGCAGTTTTTGGCCACTTTTTTGTGTTAGTCTAAACCCTAAAATATAGCTAATTTGATTCTTTGCTCCTATACAGAGATTCCGTTTCCCTGGTTTTGAGTCTCAAGATGAACATTCACACCAAACACCGGGCAAAGCTTTAAAAAGAGCAGCACGGATGGTGGTGCTCTTTGCAGTTACTCTGCACAAGAAGAAATTTGGGGAAATTTGACACCAAGTCAAGTGAAGGTTGTTCTTTAAGCATGAGAACACGTTCAGCTTTTCTTGGAACACTTATTTAGATAAAAAAGGCCACGATGTGCATTTCAATCACTATCTCCATTCTCAACATTTAGCACTTGATATACACTATTTTCAGTTAAAACCAATGATGAGATCAAACGTGAGAGAAAAATGACCCTGGCTTAACCAGTTACCATACATCAGCTCATCTGCAGAAGCAGTAAGCTTTAAATCTGATGGAAATTTCGGATAGTTCGGTTTAGTTTAGCCTGTAACAAGCGAGTCCAGCCAAATTCTTTGACATGTGCCGCACCGTAGTATTTCTGCAGGCATTCGCTAAGGCCTAGCTCGTTTGAGGTGACACACTTTGCAGTGTTTAGCCCCAAGTTATAGCATGGCTAGCCAACATACTTAAGAGCTTGTCACATTGTTGCTGGAGTAAATACAATCTTATCCAAGGTCTTTCACGCAAAAGAGTTACAAAGAATTTGCAAACACACACCTGCTACTACTGCAATTCCACTACTAAATGTGGGAACGAAAGTTTTAAAACTCCCAGCAGTGTAACGTAACAAAGAATGTATGGAGAGGGGTCTGAGCCTACAGACCATATCCCTCCTCCAGCCCATGATTTGCTCTCCTGGATGTAGCCATGCCCTGAAACAGAGCCGTGCCGCCCCTTCTGCCCGCTCCACCAGCCCGATGAGCGCTCTGTCAGACCCCCGCTGGTTTAAGGCAGATGGTGACGAACCCACGGGACACTGCAGGGAGATGAAGGCCTCTCCAAAAACAGGTGACAGGAGAAGGAACCTTCCCAGTATGCCTGGTCATACCGGGTTGCCGGGCCTGCTGGCAACAAGTGGAGTTCAGCTATCACAAAGGGGGAAAAGAATTCTTGGCCACGAGCTGGCGGGGCTCATTGAGAGGGCTTTAAACTAGGTTCGAAGGGGGAAGGGGACATCGCCC
>Ga0065711_1042732_pt1 | contig 15180 bp, 13 predicted proteins | sample Hoacrofraction12_FD_59098 | JGI IMG/M metagenome (GOLD analysis project Ga0065711, IMG submission 59098) | Hoatzin crop microbial communities from Cojedes, Venezuela - Epithelial fraction 12 v2 (version 2) | ecosystem: Host-associated > Birds > Digestive system > Esophagus > Crop | place... | reverse complement strand
GGGGAGGTTGGTCTGCAGCGCGGAGGGGGACTGCGACCTTTGTCCCAGTGACGGCCGGAGGGAGCAGGACGACCCCTAGCAACAAGTACGTGCAGCCGCGGAAAGATACCAGGATGGGCTACCTAGACCGTCTGGAACCTTCCCTATGAATATGTATTAGGAACAAGGAGAACCTATGGCAAAGTCCAGAACTTTCTGTATGAATATGTATTAGCAAACCATATATAAACTGGGGAAGGGGACTGGGCGCTGCGTGCCGTTGGTAGAGCAAGAGGCTCCCCGGTCGCCCAGCGCTGTTCTTGCCTGCTTTGCTTGCTTAAATAAATTTGGCTTTAATAAATATAACTGGCTCTTAGCCTTTATAACAATGAATGTGGCAGACTAATCACTTATCCATAGCTCCCATTGGTACAGCATTGGAAGTAGCTTTTTAAAGCTTTGCCCCTTCTTCACACCAATTATCAGTCCTCAGTACTGACTTACAGGAAGTAAATTGCAGGAGCTGCCGTCAGACCAACCGCAGTCATGTTAGAAACTGACTCACACCATTGTTCTCACTCAAAATGGCTGCCACAGAACGTGGGGCAGTATGTAAACAAATCTGGGTAAGTCTGACCTAGGGTTTTTTGAACCGAGTTCAGTGCTGCACGTACTCAGGGCTCCAGCTAGACTGGAAGACATTTACTTGACCACGCGCAAGTATGTGTAACAAATCCATAAAACAAAAAGAACAGTATCTCCAACCTGCTTCGCTTCTGACTTCTTTTTTTGCCACACACTTGATTTTCTTCTTCAGAACCTTGGTTAGAAAATGGGCAAACTCATTGTTTTCTCCAAGGGATGCTTGGAAGTTGGCATAAAGAGCTTTCTCACATTCCTGGAGCTTTACAATCTCACACTTTCTATCCTCCATCTGTGCAAGGTAGGTGTTCAATTTTGACTAAACAAACAAACAAAAAAATCTACTTCAGTCAAAAGGTACAACCCACAGGTTTGTGTACGTAGGATATATCTGTGAAGACCTGGAAATACAAATCTTGACTTTCTCTTTTTAAAAACTGTGCTCCAAACAAGGAAAACCTAGTATGTTCTTAAATTTAAGTATATGATTTGTTACGGATTCCACATCATAAAGTACCTATTAAAATACAGCTGTTAAGACTATGCAATGATTAACTATTGAAAGTTAAAAGCAACCATTCTAGGTCAATCATCAAGAGTTTCTTTTTTCCAAAATTTAGCACTAGATGCTGGATCAGTGCTAAAATGAAGCAAAGAGATGCCACCATTTACTTTATGGCTTGCTTTTATTTCAAGCCATCCATTAGTGGTACTGTTAAATCCAGAGACACATGGCCTACTTACTTTCATAGCCTCCTGCTCACTGATGAGGGTGTTAACACGCCCCTGGAGAAGGTTCTCATGTTTCTCAAGGTTCTTCAGGATAAGCAGCTCTTCATAACACGTGATATAGTGCAGATCAGCACTTTTCATCTGCACATCCATCTTCAGTTTCTTGTGCCGGAGAAAACGAAGTTCAGCATCAAAGTTGATTACCAGTGCATTGATCTGGAGCATGTGAGAGGGGCAAATGAGCAACAGGGAAAGTATTAGGAGTGGAGCTAGACATGTAAAACTACAGAAAGGAGCAGAAGGGAAAAGTTCTCTGCCAAATCAACAACTTGCCCATGCTGTTTACTATGGATTACTGAAGCACTTAGAAAGACAAAGCTAACACAAATGTGTCTTCATTCTCAGCTTCACAGGAATATTTCACTGCCTCACACTCCACCCCAGAAGTATTTTACTCTTCTGAGAATGTTTTACAGTAGCCTGAAGTAGTTTATCTAACAATCGCAGATGTAGCAATAAATATATGTCTTCTTCCTTTACAGGCTTCTTTCAGAATACCTGCTATCTCTTCCCTTAGACATTTACAGTTAAATCAGTACTATCAGCTGCCAACATTAACTTGTACATATGTGATGGTCACAGCAGCATTTGGTTATTCTCTCAAAACCTCCACACACATGAACAGAAGGGTGTCTGTGTTGGCATAGACCAAAGAGTCAATGGCCAACAGCAGAAGTTAGAGAAAAGACGATAAGAAACAGAGCAAACAAGTGATCAAGTGGTACACCTCTGGCACACTCCTTTCTGTACCCTCCTAAACTCTGACTTATCGATATCCTGAGCCTGAAGGGATATGTTTGTGTTCAACAGCTCTGAACAGATTTTTCTTCCAGACTTCATCATATTGTAGCTTCCCCCACATCCAAACACTGAGTTCCAAAGCTTAGTTATTGTTGGATAGGAAAACTATTTCCATTTGCATGTTTCAAGCTTTCTACATGACCATTTCATTTGATACCTCTCCTTCTTTTAAGAGGTGATTCCCACTCTCCTTTTCCACACTATTCATAATTTTAGCACCTCTGCTACAACCCTTCAGTTGCTCCTTTTCCAGGCCAAAGATGCTTTTCCACACTATTCATAATTTTGTCACCTCTGCTACAACCCTTCAGTTGATGTGCCTTTTAAAGAAGCTTGTACCTAATTAAGCATTTTGGTTACTCTCTTTTGCAGCTTTCTTAATTCTACAAAATAATTTCTGAGACCAAAGGGTCAGGACTACAGTTATTTAAGAGCTGAGAACATCATGAATCTGCAGAGTTGTTGTGATGCTCCTTTTTGACTCTTCATCACTTTTCAAGTAATTTCTAACATTTTACTTGTCTTTTTAAGCTTGTGGTTTCATAGAACAATCAATAAGAAATCCAAGGTCCATTTTTCAACTGATAATCAGCACACAGGTCACAGTTAGGGGTTCATATTGATTTACACTGTAAATTTGCACCAGAAAGCATTTTCCTGCACTTTGGAAAAGCAAGAGTAGCTGCAATCCTGAGACAGAAGGGAGGGGTTTTGGTTTTATTTCTGAGGCAGTGGGATTGTTCAATCTGAAAAAAGTAACTTTTTATTTCCTACCTTTTTAATCAAGGCTTCCTGCAAGTACAGGTTTTTTATCTTCTCCCTCTTTAAAATTTCCAGTTCCATTTCTGTTGGCTCTGCCTTCTCGATCTCAAACACCTTTCGCTGCTCTGTGGCCACAGATGATGCCATTTTCATCCGGCGTGCACCTGCAGCCTGTGCCATGGGGTCAATCTCTTTAATGGAAGGAGCTCGAAGAAATCCATGCCTAAATGCAGGAGATGAGGGAGACCCTTCTAATTGTTCCTGCAGCTTTGCCTTGGCATCCTGCTCCTCTTTGAACTTCAGGAGGATGTCACTGTCATACTCAAATTTTTTTTCAGGAACCTCATCTGGGTGTAACTGAGGGATCAGGGGAAGAGGCAGACGTTCTGATAAATCCAAGGCTGCCTGTATAGATTTCAGTTCTTGCACTAAACACTTGATTTCGTCAATGATAGAAACCTTGAGATCCCGCAAAGACATGATCTCTCTGTTCATATTCACTTTCCTCTCATGGATCTGCAAAGGAAAACCAATTTTAGTAGCATTCCCTAGGAACATTTACATAGTATGTAGTCTTCCCCAACACAAGTCATGGCTAAGAGACTTGTCATACTGACTTTCCTTCTTTCCATACTAGCTTTCTTTTCCGTACCATCTCCACAAATTAGTATTTTTAAACAGCTGCCTTTCAGTCTGTGGTTTTAAAATCCCTGGAACCACCTTTCTTCCTCTACTTCACAGCAAATAGCAAAGGTGTAAGAAGGGAAACGAGGATTCCCCATTCTCTCAGTTCCTCACTTGATTGTGATTTTCTTGACAGGAGATGTTGAAGCAGTGCAGAAAGGAGACAGAAGCTGTGAAATTAAGCTATGGGTTTTAGAGGATTAGACTTTGGGCTGTCTCTCATCAAACAGAGAGAGTATCTCAGCTTTGATATATGGCCCTCTTTTGAGGCATATAGTATAAATAATACACTAACAAAAAGCAAATTAGATCTCGTTTAGTATTTTGTAAAGCAAGCAAAACCAAAAAATATACCTGAGAGGACCTTTACTGTACACACTCCCAAATGCACAGCTGCTGTACATACTATCAAAAGTACAGAAATCTAGACTTCTTTGACATAGTCATTAAAACAAAGCCATTATCTCATATGACCTCAAAGATACTGAAGCAGTCCTCCACAAATGTAGGTTCTGGAAGGCAGACAAGATTCTTGTCTTTTATATGTGATAGTGAAGCTGAAAACACAACCACTGCAGGTGGTTAGAAGTGGAACAAAGTTCTGAATTTTCAAAGTCTAGTAGACAGCGATATTAAGAGCAAGAAAGTAACATTTTGTCAAGTGATTTTGGATTTCATAAAAGCCACTAGATATCCAAAACAAATTGTCTCCAGGCCTGCCAACAATCCAGAGTCCCAAAATCAACTCAGAAAACTTTTGCATCAGACGAATATTTTTTCTCCAACTCAAGATGAAGATCCACTAATCTGAAAAATGACACTTATATCAGATGTAAGAGGTGGGAATTAAACAGCCGTGTGCAGGAAAGCCTATTTGTAACAAAAAGTTTGCATCTTGCTTGGCCTGTAGGCAGACCTCAGTAATAATTCTATATTCAGAATTCAGTAATAATAATTCTGTTCAACTTCATTAATTATCTGGATGATGGGGCAGAGTGTACGCTCAGCAAGTGTGCTGATAATGCAAAATTGGGACGAGTGGCTGATACACCGGAGGGTTGTGCTGCTGTCCAGAGGGGCAGGCTGGAGAGATGGGCTGACAGCAACCTCATGAAGTTCAGCAAGTAGAATTGCAAAAGTTCTGCATCTCAGAAGGAACAACCCCTTGCACCAGTACATGCTGGGGGCTGACCAGCTGGAAAGCAGTTTTGCAGAAAAGAAGCTGGGGGTCTTGGTGGACACCAGGTGGCCCATGAGCCAGCAATGTGCCCTTGTGGCAAAGAGGGCTGGCAGTACTCTGGGCTACATTAGGGAAAGCATTGCCAGAGGGTAGAGGGAGGTGATCCTTCCCTTCTAGTCAGCACTGGCGAGGTCACACCTGCAGTGCAGTGTCCAGTCTTGGGCTCCCCAGTACAAGAGAGAGATGGCGCTACTGGAGAGAGTCCAGTGAAGGGCCACTAAGATGATTAGGGGACTGGAGCATATCTCGTATGAGGAAAGGCTGAGAGAGGTAGGACTGTTCAGCCTGGAGAAGAGAAGGCTCAGGGGGGGATCTCATCAATGTATATAAATACCTACAGGGAAAGTGCAAAGAGGATGGAGCCAGGCTCTTTTCAGTGATGCCCAGTGACTGACAGGAGGAGATGGGCACAAACTGAAACACAGGAGGTTCCCTCTGAACATCAGGAAACACTTTTTTACTGTGAGGGTGACTGAGCATTGGCACTGATTGCCCAGTGAGGTTGTGGGGTATATTAAAAAGATATTAAAGAGCCATCTGGACATGGTCCCGGGCAACACGCTCTAGATGACCCTGCTTGAGCAGAGGGTTTGAACTAGATTACCACAGTCTTCCAACTTTAATCACTCTGTGATAAGGAGATGCTGCATTAATTTACTCTTTGCACATGAAATAATAATCGAATATTATCTAACATTAATATATTTGGCAGAAACTTCTCTGATCTTTATAAAAGAAAACAACCCTATACACCAGCCACCTGAAGCAATTGGAATTCTTCGTCTGTATAAACCTTACAAGAACTATTCCCTTTGTTTGTATTGGCTTGTCCTACTGAGTTAGGTTAATCACTGTGTATCTGGTAATATCAGCATGACAATGAAGTACTGGAGCCCAGCATGAGATTAAAATGATCCAGCACATCCCCTGAGACTGTAGCTTTGCTCGCTATCAAAGCGACCCAGCCTAGAAGGTGCCTGACATTAGGCAGCCGGTTCATGAGGATAAGACTGGAGAAGATTCAGGGCCACTGAGGGTATAACCTACACTTTGCCAGACAAAGACAAACCATGCAGTGAAGAGGCTCCTCTGTCAGCAAACAGGGCAAGAAATAAGCCTTCCTACAAAAAACTAGACAGTTCCAAGTTCAATAGATCTATTTCTTCATTGTTCTTTTAGCTAAAGAAATTTGTCACTCTTTTGCACTCCAGACCAATAAAATGAAAAACAGTTCCTACAAAAAGCATGGGGGGGAAAGAAGTCACAAGGAAAGCAACATAGATACTGCACAACATTTCAGCTTATTGTGTCTTTGTAGTTAAAAGACATGTGGTAGCTACAGGAGTCATAGAACCATAGATGGTTTGGGTTGGTACGAACCTTTAAAGGTGATCTAGTTCAACCCCCCTGCAGTGAGCAGGGACATCTTCAACTCGATCAGGTTGCGCAGAGCCCCATCCAACCTGACATCAAATGTTTCCAGGGATGAGGCATCTACCACCTCTGTGGGTAACCTGTTCCAGTGTTTCACCACCCACACTGTAAAAAATTTCTTCCTTATATCCAGTCTAAATCTACCCTATTTTAGTTTAAAACCATTGTCCCTTGTCCTATTGCAACAGGCTCTGCTAAAAAGCCTGTCCCCATAAGTCCTGACACAGAAAGGTGGCTCCAAAACACCTGCTTTCTCAGGAAGATTCCAATGCTTAGTACCGAGGAGCAGTGATTGCCAAAGTGCAAATATGGAGAAGCCACACTAGAAACACCTGTCCTTGCTCACATCTCTGTTTTTACAAAGGTATTTTATGGCAGAGGTTATTTAGCTTAGTGTTTTAAGGAAAGCATACCAGTTACTAAATGATAAGACTTTCTGAAGAATTAAAAAAGACAGATGTTCCTGCTGAAGTACTAGAAAAGGTAAATTCTCTTTCTTGTAGAAAAAGAGCCAGTTGAGAGTTATCTTGGATTGATTCAGGTTTGAGTTTGGTGAAGCACTAACAGTTCACAAGAGAAAGGCTGAATTTGTCTGTCCTTCAAGGCCTCTTCTCACATCCACTTCTATTACCTTTCAAAAAATTTCTTAAGTGACTAATACGCTATCCTTCCTCCCCCAAAAAGGGGGAAATATACACATCAATGAATCAGTTTACATACCAGCACTTCCAGGGATGCAAGCTGCTTTGCCTTCTCCTCAGCGTTCATTCGCTTGTGTTCAGGGACTCTGTAGTTAGCGGAAGTCTTCAGCTTATAATATCCCATATTTTCCCGTGCTTCTCTGATGTCTTCGACATCCTTGGGATTCTCACAGTCATCACTAGGTTTGCTCTTGTATCTGATAGGTACAAAACAAAGCTGAACTTTAAGACAGGAAGCGTACAGATGAATAAACAGGGTCATTTCATACCTTCTGATTTCTGCAGCAAGGCTACTTTGATAAGAATATCATTGCACATTTGAATGAAAACCTCAGATTACTTTTTTCCCAAAAAACTCTTATAACATAGCTCCACCATGGGACAGGTTAAACTTCTATACTTCAACAGAGTTCTGGGTTTAACGAGTACATGCTGCTCTCAGTCTCAGGGAGCCATGTGTCAACAGTCTACCAGCCTGCAGCACAGAATACCTGGTTCTACTCTATATTGTTAAACACTTTATAACTTTAAAAAGCCTTGTACTCCAACTCTATACTGGTCCCATCCCCTGCCATTCATCTTCTAATGAGGAACTTCTGTACTTCCATGAGCATTCAAACATGTCTTGTCCCCCCTTCTTGCCTTTCAAGATAAGGACCAGCATGGAGCATGAAGGCCTATCACAAACACTCACATAATGGCTGTGATGCTTCCACAACTGAGCTAACCCAGCTGTTACAGCATCTGCTTTATGTGGTGCTGGTAGAGTTAACTGGGAGTTGACTGTCATGGTCTCAGTCATGATCAATTTAGACACCTGTTTACTCCCTATCCAAAGATGCAGCTACTTAGCTGAATTCAAGTTTTTTTATATTTTAGAAGAACTATAGAAACTAACTGAGTCTCTCTCCTGAGGAATACAAAAATCTAGGCAGAGAGATTATAGTCCCATATGACAGCTAAATAGCATTCCTCGACCTCAGACAAGGAGCAGAACTAAAAGGGCACAGAGTCCAATTCAAGACTCACAATTCATCCCACTCTGCCTTCCTTTTCATGATCTTCTCTTTCACCTTGTCAGATTTCTCAACATTTCTTCTGATTTGCTCACGTTTTCTTTCTATATAATGTGCGGGTGGCTTTTGGATTTCTGATGTCTTCAGCTTTTCAGCCTCACCCTCGACAGTTCTAGGATCTGGACCAAAAAATAACCATGTGAAGATGTAAATACCATGCAGCACAGTGCAGTCCCAACTACTGGAAACCCCCTGGGATGGCTGCTGTAGAGCTGGTCTCAATCAGTATAGTTCCACTGCAGTGGATGTTCTGAACATATTCAGGTTCTTTGACTTGACTCTTAGTCATGTTCTACCCGTAGGGCTGAATGGGAATTGCTGACATTGATGTAAACATGGAAAACTATGTATGTGTGTTACTATGTACGTAGGTACTAAAAAAAAATACCACCGTTGTTATTCTTTACCTGTATCTAAGAAATTTTAATTTCTTTAGCTTGGACTCAGGAAAGCAATTTGAGATGAAAGACAGAAATCACATTACTGATAAGATTTAAATGGTCATCATTAGCCCCATGCTTACGCCTTGTCTCTCTGACAATCTCCCTTTCTTCTGCTTCTTTCAATGCCTGTTTAAGTACTGTCCTCTTCCATGATGGACGTTCTTTATCTTGGTAGTATTTCTCAGACATTTCTAGAAGTCTGTAGGTGGAAATCTGATGATTGCTTTGAATAGCATGAACAACAGTGTCAAATTCCAGTGAGTCCCGAAACCTGAAAAGGCAAAGTAGACAAAATTGCCTGATGTCAGTGGGTGCAACCTACCATTTTTCCTTGACCAAAAGTACATGAATAATGTAGTTTACTTATTGCACATACAATCATTACATGTAAATTCAGAAGTCAGTAACTCATAGCATGATGACATCTGACAACATCTATTGACTTTTATCCAATCTACGAATGGAGATGCTCAAGAACAAACATATTAACACCTCTCCCAATATTGAAACTTACACCAAGTTCTTCATGAGAAGATCTTTCATCTCCCATTAAGAACTGATTAAAAACATGTTAATTCTAGTCTTTTTCCCAGTCACACACTCTGTGTGCCTAAGGTGTTGTTGTTATTGTATGTGATTTCTATTGTGTATTTATTTTTAGGAATTTATCTTTTGCTATATACTTAGATTTAAGAAAACCAACCCAAAATGCACCTCGCACTTCAATTTGTGTTCTTGAGAAAGATCATTTCATAACTTTAAACTTTATAGGGAACATTGTGTTAGCAATGACACTAAAATATCTGACAGACATGCAACATACCTGAAAAACTGGGGTTCATTTCATAGGTTGTTCTTAAAGTTCTTGGTTCTTAATGAACTTACTGGCAAAACCCCAGGTAAATTTAATCTCAACATACCACACCACACTGCCCCACCCCACCCCTCCCTTTTCTTCATATAGAAGTGAATCAGAATGAAGCTATTTCCTTGATTTGCGTATCTGAATTTTTACCAAAGATTCTAAAGAAGGAAGTGCATACAAATATCAATATATACTCTTGTGTGTGTGTTCCAAGTAAAATAAGAACAGAATCATAACAGAACAGAAGAAATATTTATTATATGAGGACAAGAAAAATCACATTCCTTTTCCTTGTGGCAGGTACAACTTTGTACATAATAAGCCCTATGTAAGGTCAGAAGCAGAAGAAAAGTAGTACTCACCGCTTTTGTAGTTTCTGCAGTCCAAGCAAGTGTTTCTCATGCTCCCAGGCCAGCTCTTTCTGCACTAACTGGATTCTCTGTGCTGTCTGCCTATCCAGCTCCTCATAGATCCTATGGTCCATCTCATACTGCTGCAGAAAGACAGAAAACCCAGCATCACATTATCTTGGCTTTTAGGTGAGTTCCATGCACATCAACACAATGCTTTATTTCAGGAGCTATTCAGATCTCCACAGAGAACCACATTTTTCCCACATGCTTCTTAAATGGCACAAATCTTCAGCTGAGGTTGAGGTCCCAGCAAATTATATATTCATAGAACTACCTTAATCCAAAGGGCTGGTCATCTTTGGCCCCAACACATCAGGCAGCAACATTTGAGAAGAAGGTGTCTCTAAATGTAAATGACCCTTAGAAAAAACAGATGTACCTTTCTGTGCAGCTGCATGTGCTTGGGCAACTCCTGATTCTTTTGAAGAAGAAAAAGAAACTCATGCCTCAGTGCAATTAACTCCTCTCTTTTCTTGTTTTTTTTCTCTTCGGCTTCCTTCATTATCCGTTCATGCTCCTTTTTCTGTTTGAGTTCCTCTATGCTGATAATACATGAAAAAGGAAATGTAAGAGAGGAAAGATTACAGGCTATGTAACCTTTTAGATTTCCTTGACAGCCTTAAAATCCCAGTGAACTCAATGGCTCTGAAGGTAACTTAGAAAGGAATCACCTTCCTGTATATTTGTACAGCTCTAACATCATGGGGCTTTGACCTTGACCTTGTGTTGTCTCGGTAGTCTAAAGTTAAGTAAGTCTCAGAGTACCATATTTGAATCACCACCACAAAAAAGCAGATGAGATGGAGGGAAAGGCCGAAAAAGCTTTGTATGTAACAAGGAAATGACCCAAATTCAGTGTGATCAACTTCTCCCTCCTCTTAGGAGGTAAAAAGAAATACCTGGTCTGAAAAAAGAGCTACTAACACTTGAAAACCTCTTTCATCATTGTCCAAGCATCTCTTACTTGTAGGCATTTGGATCCTCAATGTCTTCAGTAGCCTCCTCCTTCTCAAGACCACTCTGGAATAAAAAAGTTGTCTTTCCTTTAAACAAGCAATAATAGTTTCAACAGACAGTAAAGCTTTTACAAGCATTCAGAGCTCCCACTGCCTCCCGCAAAACCAAATGAAACCTTCACGATCAATATTGTTATACAAGTCCTACATATCAGGTTTTCATGTTTCAAGAACAAAAAGCAATTAAGTTGGTTTACATGTAAAAGAACTAATGAAGCATAGTTCTTAGGGATTGAGAACACAATTTCTATATCCTCCTCATCAACATTAACCGTTACATCATTGCTTGTCCTAACTTCACTCCGTCTCTAACATCCTTGGTTCTTTACCCCTGAAATCCAATTCTCTTGTCTCCCCTCACTGCCAGGTTGACAAGAGACAACATATCCTGGGCTAATTCCAAGTTACATGTGTAATTCATCTGTTTTGCTTCTGCTGACTGCATAATGGGTTCACAATTATTAGCTGTGAAGAATGACAGATGGATGGACACTGCAGTTGCAGAAGCCTCATTTCCCTAGGCAATCATGCTCTAAAAAAAGAGGGGGCCTGTCACCCTACAGTGAATACAGTCATACTGAATTGATCTGTAATTTAACTCAATTAGTTTCAGAGGATTTGTATTTGATTCTCTAAGAATCTCATGAAGTTTAATGAAGATGGAATTTTTTAAATCTTCCACATGATTTCAAACCAGAATAGATACTTAACGAAGATGTACTTTAATATCGGAAAAACTCTATTAGGATGGTCATTAAGCAATGTTGCTAGCATGAACAATAAAAATTGACCATAAAGATCTTTATATGGAGCTACTTACATACTCAAAATGATTAAACTGTATATATGCTTTATAATCATATATTAATCACTACTTGTAATACTGGAGCCAGCAAGGCTCTGATATCACAGGTTCAAATCATTCACTTAGTTTAAGAAAATAATTTTGAGTTTATTCTCAGTGCTATATATTCTTGTGATACTGGTAAAGAATTCCAACTAGTCATGAGCAATTTAACTAAATGACCAAAACCACAATTTCCTCTCTATCTTCCTCATCAAGCACCTTTCAAAATGTAGTTACCAACTAATATTAAAAATATTTAAAAGTTTAATTTGTTTTGTGTTGACACAAGATTTTTAAACTGTGCTGAATGTATATCTACTTGAAAATTCATTGTGCGTGATAGCACTTCTTTACTCAACAGGTCTCACTGCTTCCTTCAAGTTATATTTGTTTAATTCAGGCACTCAATTTTTCTAAAAATTCAATAAAGTCTGAGCATTTTCAGTGGAGTTGACATCTCTCTCTTCTTGTGTATTATCAGTAAAAATGTTACTGAGTCCCTCAATCATCACTCCAGATCAGTGTCATCTGTTCAAACATGATAAAGGTGATGAGCTCTACAGTGATTACAGGACACCCATAAAATGCTTACTGTTAATGCTGTCCAAGAGCGAAAGAGCAACAGCATCAGCATCATGCTGTGCTATTTTGCAAATTTAAAAAATCCAGCTTGTGAATTGTATATGAATGGTACTAAATGCACTGAGAAACTATACATTTGGTATTCTCCAACATTATTTCTAGAATCCCCATCCAGAGCAGAAACATACTTTACTGGAATTAAATCCAAGGCAGATACTAAGTATGACAAATCCTTGTGCTTTTTTCGTTCTAGGAATGTACATGATTACACCTTTGAGTGGAAAAAGACTAGTAGAATATTAAGTGTGAACAACACATACGATGCTTATTTGGAGAAAAACACAAAATATTGAGTAGGAACAATGCAGTCATAGTGCCTGTTCATTAGCGAATGTTTTGCAAGAGCTCTTTTTCCAAATTGTTTGGGAAACCTCAGCTGTTGCTTTGAAAGATCTGCAATGCCAAATAATGGAACTGCATTTTGCCCATCTGCAGTAGTTTCATAGTAAATAGGCCTAATTCAGTGAAAGAGGGTAGCGACTTACCCTGGGAGAGGGGATTTCAGCCTTCAGCTCTTTATGAACATCGTCTGGAGACAAGATGTTGAAAGTAAAAATGTTTCCATCTCCACCACAGGTGATCAGAAATCTATTGTCATAACTAGAACAGATACCCCGGATCTGTCCATAATCATTGTCATGTACATTGAAGGACCAGTATGCCTTCAGGGTATTCACTGAGAGGTCTTGGTCCTGAAGAGGATAAACACGCAGTGCACCATTCTGCATCCCACAGAACATCAGCAGTCTGCTGGTACTGTCAAATAAGCAACAAGAAACAGTAATAGTAGGCAACTTGTGACAAGTAAGAATCATAGAATCGTAGGTTGGAAAAGACCTCTAAGATCATCAAGTCCAAGCATCAACACAACACCACCATGCCTACTAAACCATGTCGTGAAGTGCCACATCTACACATTTTTTTAACACCTCCAGGGATGGTGACTCAACCACCTCCCTGGGCAGCCTGTTCCAATGTCTGACCACTCTTTCAGTAAAGAAATTTATCCTAATATCCAATCTAAACCTCCCCTGATGCAACTTGAGGCCATTTCCTCTCATCCTGTCACTAGCTAGCTGGGAGAAGAGACCAACATCTGCCTCACTACAACCTCCTTTCAGGTAGTTGTAGAGAGTAATAAGGTCTCCCCTCAGCCTCCTCTTCTCCAGACTAAACAAGCCCAGTTCCCTCAGCCGCTCCTCATAAGACCTGTTCTCACCAGTGCCAAGTACAGGGGCACCATCACCTCCCTACTCCTGCTGGCCACACTATTCCTGATAGAAGCCAGGATGCCATTGGCCTTCTTGGCCACCTGGGCACACTGCTGGCTCATGCTCAGCCGGCTGTCAACCAACACCCCAAGATCTTTTTTCACCAGGCAGCTTTCCAGCCACTCCTCCCCAAGCCTGTAAAGTTGCATGGGTTTGTTTTGACCAAAGTGCAGGACCTGGCATTTAGCCTTGTTGAGCCTCATACAGTTGGCCTCGGCCCATCGATCCAGTCTGTCCAGATCCCTCTGCAGAGCCTTCCTACCCTCAAGCAGATCGACACTCCCGCCCAGCTTGGTGTCATCTGCAAACTGACTGAGGGAGCACTCAATCCCCTCATCCAGATCATTGATAAAGATGTTAAACAAGACCAGACCCAAACCTGAGCCCTGGGGGACACCACTCCTGACCGGCCACCAGCTGGATTTCACTCCATTCAGCACCACCCTCTGCACTTGGCCATTCAGCCAGTTCTTTATCCAGTGAAAAATACACCCATTCAAACCATGGGCAGCTAGTTTCTCCAGGAGGGTGCTGTGGGGAACAGTGTCAAAGGCCTTACTAAAGTCCAGGTAGATGACGTCCACAGCCTTTCCCTCATCCACTAGGCAGGTCACCTGGTCATAGAAGATCAGGTTGGTCAAGCAGGACCTGCCTTTCATGAACCCATGCTGGCTGGGCCTGATCCCCTGGTTGTCCTTCACATGCCCAGTGAGCGCACTCCGGATGAACTGTTCCACAATCTTCCCCAGCACCAAGGTCAGGCTGACAGGCCTGTAGTTCCCAGGATCCTCCTTCCAGCCCTTCTTGTAGATGGGTGTTACACTGGCAATCCTCCAGTCGTCTGGGACCTCCCCTGTTAGCCAGGACTGCTGATAGATGATGGAGAGTGGCTTGGTCAGCTCCTCTGCCAGGTCCCTCAGCACTCTTGGGTAGATCCCATCCGGCCCCACAGACTTGTAAGTGTCCAGGTGGCATAGCAGGTCGTTAACTGCTTCCTTCTGGATTATGTGAGGTTTTTTCCCCTCTCCTTCCCCATCTTCCAGCACTGGGGGTTGACTACCCTGGGAATAACCAGTCTGACTACTAAAGACTGAGGCAAAGAAGGCATTAAGTACCTCAGCCTTTTCCTCATCCTTCCTGGCAATATTCCTCCCCACATCCAATAAGGGATGGAGATTCTCTTGGCTCTCTTTTTGTTGTTAATGTATTTGTAAAAACATTTTTTGTTGTCCCTTACAACAGTGGCCAGCCTGAGTTCTAGCTGGGCTTTTGCCTTTCTAATTTCCTCTCTGCACAACCTAATCAGACCCCTGTACTTTTCTTGAGTCGCCTGCCCCTTCTTCCAAAAGTGGTAAACCCTCCTTTTTTCCTGAGTGCCAGCAAGAGCTCCCTGTTCAGCCAGGCCAGTCGTCTTCCCCACTGGTTCGTCTTACTGCACATGGGGACAGCCTGCTCCTGTGACTTTAAGACTTCTTCCTTGAAGAATGTCCAGCCTTCCTGAACCCCTTTGCCCTTGAGGACTCTCTCCCAAGGGCCCTTCTCAACCAGCATCCTGAACAGGCCAAAGTCTGC
>Ga0065711_1042731_pt1 | contig 15180 bp, 5 predicted proteins | sample Hoacrofraction12_FD_59098 | JGI IMG/M metagenome (GOLD analysis project Ga0065711, IMG submission 59098) | Hoatzin crop microbial communities from Cojedes, Venezuela - Epithelial fraction 12 v2 (version 2) | ecosystem: Host-associated > Birds > Digestive system > Esophagus > Crop | place... | reverse complement strand
GCGGGGGGCGCGTCCCCGCGGCCCCCCCGCAGGGCCCCGGCGCACGGCAGCGCAGCCACCCAAACCCCCCCTTCCCCCGCTGCCAGCAGTCACAGTGCAGAAGCGATCTCCACCCGGTTTGCCTCAGCTGAGGTTACAAAGATGAAAGTCGCAGCCCGTCCCGCCGGCCTCCCCGCTCGGGTCCGGTGTTTGGGCCGCTCCCGCCCCCCTGCGCGCCTTGCCCCGGGGAGCCTTCCGGGAGGCGGCCGTCCTCCTCGGACCGTGTTTGTGAGGGTCTTTAAGCGGTGCTGCTGGCCTTGGATTCGGGGCAGGAGGTGAAGAAGGGCACAAAAAATCAGGAAAGGGGAGGGGGAGTGAAGTGGAAGACAGGTTTAGAAACTGGGACCGGTTGTCCTTGCGAGTTGCTCCCGGTTGGTATCGTGACATCCTAAAGGAGAACTCCTCGCGCATCGGCAGCGATGCCAAAGCACAAGCAAATGATTACACCGAGCCTGGCCAGGATCAATCTGTGCAACCTCCATTACCATCACGCCGTTTGATCGCCGCGTCCAGGCGAACACCTCGGTCCGTGCCCCTAGCCAGGCACCCGCCGTGAGCCGTCCCAGATGTCCTGCCAGGAACCCCAGCGGCAAAGCGGGCCAGCCGCGTTCCGACGGGCTTCCCGCAGACAGAAGGGATCTCCACCTGGCGCCCACCGGCCGTGTGAAATTCTTCCTCGGCTCAGAAACATCAAAGGAAAATCAAAAGCATCTTCCAGAGTCGGATCCTGGCGGCTGAGTGTCGCCTGAGCATCAGCCTCAGAGGTCGGCTGCGAGGGAGCAATTTGTAGATCCGCACGGCTGAGTGATCACTTCGAGCGGTGATCATGAAAACTGGATGCCGTTGACATTAACAAGTCCCCTGGTGGAGATGTAATTTTGCGAAGCAGAAACACGCGTAGAGAAAGTTATTACTATTAACATTTACACTTTTGTGGCATCTTTTGCGGCAGAAGCAGAGCACACTTTTCGCAGTCTCAGCTGGATAACCTTTAGCAAATCATTTCACAGGGCTACGCCTCGCTTCCTGCTTGCAGAAGGCCTCGGTGAGCCCGCCTCAGGATGGGGTTAGGAATCCTTAGCTCGCTCCAGAGGCCAGTGAGCGTACACAGGAGGCACAGCCCAGGAGCCGTCAGGAGTTTGGGGTGAGGCAGGATGCACGGCTGGAGAGAGACTTAGGGAAGGGAAGGAAAAGGTAGGAATCTTTTCACTCTACAGTGGAAGGACCCAAACCTAAACATCGTTTGCTTCAAATACCTGTACCCCTGAAGTGTGTGCTATCCGCGCTGCCACTCCTCACCTGCAGCCCTTACGGACTGCGCTGGGATGGGTGGAGGGGTGCGCTCAGATGGGCGCCAGCACCGCTGGGGCCAGCTTGCCAATCCGTAACGATCAGCTGGCTAGCACAAGGCTCCGGATCCTCAGCTGAAGTCCGTTTCAAATAAGCTATCAAAACCTCCAGGAACAGGTAACCTCTTCCAGATGCTGTACACCTTCAGATCCCTAGGCTAGAGCTGAAAAGCTCCTGCACACAGCTCCCCAGACTCATCCAGACCTCTAATCTCAGTTGGGTATCCAGGTCCTCAAATATGCTTTGAATCCTCCTACGACTCTCTTTTGTGTGGAAAACTGTTACATCTTCTGACACTGCACATCACAGTTACCAGTATCAGGCAATGAAAAAGTAACCTCAATGTGATGGAGCTTCTGTGCTGGGTCATCACTGTACAGGATGTGCTGCCATTGTGGTAGGAAAGGATAAAATCCTGGGAAACGGTTGTTTTGTCACAGGAGTACATTTTTATCTTGATGGCAAGAGGAGAGATTCTCAGGAAGGAAGAAAAAAAGGTAGAAAGGAAAAAAGAAGACAAGCTGTTTCAAACTGTGCTTCTGAAAGGTTATATAAAAAATCCAGTTTGGGAAGCTGCAATTCTTACGTACAGAAGAATATAAAAAGGATATCCATGTGGCAACTGCAGCTTCTTTCTTTCAGTTCAGCTCGATAATTTGTATTGACATGACAGGCATTGCCAAAACCTAAGAGACAAGATCATTGAGCATCTGTCTCTCGGGTCAAAACAATATATCAAGTATCAGTTCGAGACAAGGCTTTACACAGTGGCAACTACTTAATCAGTCCAGTCGTGCATAACTAATGAACTCATTACAGTTGTATCTGAGTGCGCCACTATCCAGCATCCCAAGTTTTACCCTGTATCTCTTTGGCATTAATATCATATGCTGCTTGCTTCTCTGTGATTGTAATATTCGTATATGGCACTGCAAAACACCATGAAGGCATTTGTTAATTCACCACTGAGAAGCAAGGATTACTGCCCTTGGATTATAGGTCAGAAAACAGTAGCAGAGAGATTATATGATTTGCCCAAGGCTGTAAAACCAGACAGTTCCAGATCATGTTCATTTCCAAAGTCTGCGCTGGGTCTACTAATCCTTACTTGTCTATCTGTATTCAAACACCTCTTTTACTGAGAATAAAATACAAAACTGGACCGACAGAAAGTATGTCTGTAAGGAATTACAGCTTCCACATTTCCTATATGTTGGTGTTTTATTTGACAAGCTTTACTCTTGGTTCTTTTTAACCTGAACAAGTCTCTGGCGGCCTGTCACAAAAGGTAAAATGAGTCACCTTTACCACAAAAAATGACAGCAGAGCAGACAGAAAAAGATACAAGCACTTGGCAAGCCAAACTGAATCCAGGGGCAGTGTGGTCTAACACTGGGACCTCAAACTACACAGCATTTACCCAAAATGAAAGGAGGATTCGCTCACTGCCTTTACTACATCAAGTTCTCCTCCTTCCTTCCAGCAACATCTCTCCCTCCTGTAATTCAGCTTCAGCCAACTGATTTTGGTCTGCGGGCTTATCTCCTGCAAGTTTTGTGACATCTGTGTCATGGCACTGATTGCATCAGCTGAAAAGAGACATATGAGCTGGTTGCCATCAACGGATTGATGGTATCGTAGCCCTCGGCTCCTCCTGACCTTTCCTACAGCTCTTCAGCATATGATGAAAAGAAAAAGAGACAGGACCAACCCCTGCAGGACTTTACATGGGAGCGGTCTCAGAGGAGAGGCACAGCTGTACGTTGTTTTTCTCCAGCTGATGTCTGTCAGAGGGGAGAGCCTGAAGGCTGCTTTCCACTGCCGCTACCTCCTCAGCACCTGGCAGCAGGGCTGCAGATGCAGTATATCCGTACACATCAGCTAACAGGTTCCATGGAAGATCATCAGCACACAAAAATAAGGGATACAAAGGTGCAGCTGTTACATAAATGATTGTTTCTTAGGCCAAACTTTCCAGTTTAATACTTCTGTGTGAACTCTTTTTAACACTGTTTTGTTAATGATGGAAATACATCATGAGTCTCAAGGGACTGCTCTCTGTTATTCAGCTGTGACATATCTGTGCTTTTCACCTGGTTCACCCACTGCAGTCAGTGGGAAAAGCATGGAGGCAAGTCGGGGTGGAGTTTAGTCTGACTACTTTTATCTCAATGCTCTGCAAGGATGCCGCATGCAGCCATATAACTCAGTGCCTCCACATTCTGCATCATACCCCTTTACATTTCTGAGGTCTAGAAGGACTGTGAACTTTTTGTACAGACCTTGCACAGCACAAAGAAGAAATACACACACGCTATGTGCTTTCATGGGAATTTCACTGTTCTACTTTATTGTTGTTGTTTCCTTCATTCTAGAATACAAGTACTTTTGGACCACAGGTAGACAGATGCTCTTTATATATGACAGGAAAAAAACAGCAGGTACTGCAGGAGTCAGTTAAAAGTTGAGTACAGATATTTTCCAAATATTTCTTCCTAGAAATTTTCCATTACAGTTTTTATTGCTTTCTTTAAGTCTGAGGTCTGCATGCCCCTTTACATTAAAGTGGCCCTACTGTTAAGAACACTGTCATGTCTTTCACTGAATCTCCAAAGCTGGATATAACGTGTTCCTGAATAACATAAAAACCTTCTGCAGTACAGGCACCTTGCTGGCAGGTAGTAGATAATTTATGCCTCTCAGTTACCTGCTGAGAGAACAGTTTAAACAAGACTAAAACAATCATTGGAGTCTAGCTGTTGTGCACTGACTGCAGCACTACTGCATGTTTCAGAACTACTGCAGTCAAGACAGTTTTGCAGCGATTTGCAGAAGCTTTATAAAATATTTGCAGGCTGTTTTACCTTTACTCCCTCATCGGGAGTGTCAAACAATGGGGAAGAGGGCTGAGATCTGAATCTGAATTCAATGCATAGCCCAACCACAGTTTTCCTGCATGAGGATTTACATGTCATATGATCTAGCAGGGGCTGACGTCTCCACCTGTAAAACAGAAATAGGTGCATTAGTGGAGTTTAGCTAACACCCCTTGGATTGTGATGGTGCCTACATACCCCAGTAACTGGGACCCAGCTGGTTGTTTTAGAGCAATATAGATTTCTGTTCTGCTGGAAAAATGTTTGACTTTAATATGCAAGCTCACATATCGAGACTGATTCTGCCATGCTGTTCAGGGGTACACTTATGCTAACAGCTGGCAACAGAAAAGTAAACAGGGCTTCTCCTGCAAGTAGAGTTGTTATGCCTCTGGTCTGGGTACACAAAATATTCCTCCATATGAAAGGCTGAATATAAAGATAGAACTATAAATATACAATCAAAATACCATTTGGTGTAAAACAATGTTTGCACTACTGGCCTCAGTCTTCAATGGAGCTGTATCCATCCACAGTAGCTGAGCACCTGCCTCCATATTATAACCAAAAATGTATTAGCATTCAACCACCAGCATGTATTTGCTTCAGACAAAGTTCTACTAAAATAGTTTTTGTACATCTATCCTGTGAGAATATATCAATACATCCAATATATACATATTCAGTACTTTTCCTTCTCCATATGTAGATAGAGAATTTTATATCTACTTCTTTTACGCATGTGTATACACACACGTGCACACATACACATGGCATATATTAAATAGATGCTTTGCGTGGATTTATATGATTTTATATAATGTTAGTAAATATCCAGTCAATATGGTTTTTTTCTCCATTTTTCAGTTTTCTTGGAATCAGTTTGTGTGATTAAGCACTGCCTGGTTGAACCCAAGATCATCAGCCACAATTAATTGTAGGACTATGCAGTCAGTAGCTACTACATGCAATAAGGCAAAGTTCAATGAGAGGGATTTTCTTTCTGAAAGACCTTGTCTTTGCAAGAACCACTACTCACAGCCATACGAAAAAAGCTGCACTGTGATGAAGCTAGCATAAAAAGCCCTCCAACCTAATGATCAAATTCCTTCGCTTTCTGCAGTTTTGCAGTCAGAACGTCAGTTTGGCTATTCAGTAAGGAATTTAGTAGGTCCTTAGGATTTTCTCTCTCTAAATCTCCTTCCTTCCTTGCATATTGCAGTAACCGTCTTCTAGTAGGGAAACAGAGAATGCTGCATGGGAAAAGAGATTGCAGAAGAAGCAGGGAAGCAAGTGGGAATAAGGCCTTGATACTAAACTCTTTGAAGGTAATGGATTGACTTCACCAGGCTTTGGCTCAATCCCCAGCTGTCAGGGAGAAAAGTCAGTAAAGGAAGGAGTCAAAACAGCTGAGAAACAATAGGGAAACAAACGAGGCAGAAAGAAAAAATAGTGAACACAAAAGGAAGAAATCAGAAGGGGTAAAAGGTAGAGTGCAAATGGGAGAGAGGCAGAGGAGAGCAGTAGTGGACACTGCTAAAACATCAACCTAGAAGAGTGAGAAAAAAACTACAGTGAACAATCTGTGAAATGGATCATGCAGGAAGCTGATTTGCTCTTGGCTTTTAAGGTGGTTGTCCACATAGCACAACCTCAGTGTTGCCAGTGACTGAAGCTGCAACTACACTTACCTTTTGATGTTCTTTGTGGCATGTCCCGTGTCCCAGCTCCTCTGGTCAGCCAGGCCAGCACTTATTTAGGGAACACCATGGCTCCCAGCTGCTGTACATATCCATGTTTCCACTACAGGGAGGGGGCTGGTGTGCATCTGGGTCTCACCTTGAGTATGGAGCTGAGCTCGTGCAGAAGTCAAAGGGAATGAAGGGAGCTCAGAGTCAGAGAAATATGCAGTCTTGTCCCTTGCCTCCACTGCAGCAATAAATAGATCATTTAAGGTGGGTCCTATAATCACCAGATTGTCTTGCGGGCCAAGAACAGGAGTTAGGAGACCTAAATTCTGTTTCAAAGCCCTGCCACAAGGCTTTGGCAACTGTTAATAACTCTATAACGTATTATTTTTCTAATTTTGTCCTCTTGAAATATGCATAAGCCTGGTGACAGGTGGTTACTCAGCTGCTGCTTGTGAAACAGTAAGATTTGCAAACAGCTTCCACTGTGAAGCACTCTGTTAGGGTCTGTGTTGAGAGTGGACCATCATAGTAAGATTTGGTTGTTTTCCCAGATCTTCCTTTAAGAATACATTCAATTTTTTAAGATACTTTGCAATACCTCTACATGGCTCTGGGCGCCATAACACAATAATGAAATCTTTGCAGCATTATAACAGCACTGGGAGAGAACTCTGGCAGCCAGGTGAATTCATTATCTTCTTTATCAAGGGTATCCTCATGCCTGCCTTCTCAAAAAACCTTATCAGACAGATGTTTGCTGAAGCTGAAAAATGTTTCTCTCCTCCTGGGATTCAGTCTGAGTCTCTGGAATTGCAGTATTGCTCCAGGACAGCCAGACGACAGTTCCCTGGGATCCAGAAGACTGATGGGGGGGCCCAGACAGCATCTCCCCTCCCCTTGCCTCCCTGTGCCTTTGGGAAAATGCTGAGCAGAAGAGCCAGCCTGAGACTACAGCCAGCTGCAGCCAAGGCCATGATCTCTACACATGCAGGTAAAGGTTTGGATTTCAGACAGCAGCATCTTTGCTCTGTCTTCGTTTGCGGCCTTCTGGGAGCACGTAGGCTGAGAAGTCCCTCCAGGATCAGATGAGAGCTGGAGTGAATCTGTGGGAGACCAGGCTGAGCAAGGAAACACAACCAGGAACCAATGTGAAGGGCAGATCTAAGAGAGAGTGTGTAGAGACACAGCTAGGGATGGCGGGCAAAACTCATGGGTGGATGAGGAGTCTGCGACTGCATGAAGGCATTGGGGGCAGAGTCCAGGACTGAATGGTGGTCTGAATGAGGAAAACTCAACTAAATTTTCAAAACTGGCAGATGAAGCTTAAGGTAATAAGACAGAAGCTAGCAGGACAGAAGAAGGCACACTCTCCCCTAGAGCCGTTAGATTCCCAGGGTTCTGCTCTCAGTAAGTGTGTGCCTCAGCACACTCTAATCTACTGTTGGCAATCTGCTATTTCTAGGAGTTAACTCTGGTGTCTCAACTACCAGGATGGGAATGCTGAGTTTTACTGATGTCAAACATATAATATAGCCTGCAAAATGGAAATCTTTTTTATCAGGATTGCTTTTTAAAAAAAACAAACTAGGAAATCACATGTACGCAAATTCTGTTCAGAGGAAACAAAGTCACTCACTCAAAATTTAGGAGATGCTACATTAAGAATGCTTCAAAAACCATACTAGCCTCCTTGAACATGGTTTGTGAGACGGAGTTTTTGACTACATAATTTTTTTTTCCCACAGATTGCCTGTTTGTTGCAATAGCTGGGAGATATTTAATTAAAGGCAGGAGATAACTGGAAGGAAAAAGATGGTCTTATCATTAATGCAATGTGACCTCTATAACATTGGGCAAACTGCTTAAATGAAAATTTTCCTACATTATTTCTAAGTGTTCATATCTGTCTTTCTAAGTATCCAACCTGGTATCTGATCAGATTTGCAGAAATGCTGAGCACTCACAAGAGAAACTGAATTCAATAGGAGAAGTTCAGTGAGTACTTAACACTCTGCAGAGCTGACTGTTCTGAAATAGGAGATCTTAGACAGTTAGACTGTACACTCAGAACAGGAAACTCAGCCTTCTGTTCCCTATCTATGAAGTGGAAGGGCATCATCTTTTGTCCTACTATGTATGGGAAAGACAAACTTCTCAACAGGCATGAAGCACTCAGGCTTTTTAATGATAAACAACATATAAAAGACCCTGTGATAAAGAATATAACTCACATTAAAGGAAAGTCTGAGTCGTGTACAGTAAGGAGGCAAGGGGCATATATGATCATGGAGGTTCAATCAAAATATGAAGAGCTACGCATGTACTGAGCACCATCTATTCTGTGCACTGAAAGAGGATGGGGGTTGTGGAAAAGTAATTCGGTCAAATATTAGCACATGCCTGTTTAGCTAAGAAAACAGTTTTGGAGGAAACGATCAGTGACAAGACAAGAATGTGTTCAAAAACATTCTGTCAAGCCTATGCAAAAATGTGTTAAGGACCTATAAAATAGAGATAATGACACTTCTCCTTGCTAGTGAAATGCTTTGAGAACTGCTGGTGAAATCTGCTACAAGACTTAATGCATTTTTCTTTTCACAGGAACTAAAAGATCTTACCGAGTGACTCCAGGATAGCTCAAAGGATGGATCTGAAGACAATTGCAGTCAGTGGGAAGTTAGTTAATTTCAGGAGTTTTGGAGTGAAATCCATGAGCCATCAAACCCAGTTTCATTTTATGAAGTGACTTGATGTCATGAGCTGTAGACCCTAGAGACAAAACCATGGAGTTGAGGCTATCAGAGTGACATAAGCTAGGATCTGGGTTTGGTTTATTTTTTAAACAAGTTGCGTCTTGGCAGCAACCCAGAAAAAGAAGCAATATATATGTATATAAAAATAAGAGGAAGGATAGCATGGTAATAAAACAGCTACTGAAACTAGACCTGCACAGACAGTGAAGTCTGTGAGGTGTAAGAGGGGGACAGCACTGAGACACGAGTAACACATTGTCCAGCTGAACTAGCAAAAAGCCACAGAATGAGGTTTAGCTGAGGCTGACGGGGTCACCTCAAGCTCATTTCCTCACGTGCACTGCAGAAGGAACACAGCCGAAACGGCTGGGGTTTTTTTCCTTCTGTCAGTTATATAGCAGAAAAACTGAGTGCCTGCTGAAGGCGCTTGTCAATGACAAGCAGCAAATGGTAGCACTAAAAGCGCAAGCCAATGCAGCAAATGTGACCGAAGTAATGCAGGCTGACAGTGAAAAATGCTGCAGATTTGAAATGTGCCATAGCTTTCTGACTATGGAAGGAGTATATCTGGGCAACGAGCATGGGAAACAATGACAGGGCACGTGTCTGAGATGTTACTATGGGAAGACAGAAAGTGCCCTAAGCATCTTTTAGAAATGGAGTCTAACCACTATGGTGAAAAAAAGATAACCAGATTCCCCATTTTTCACCTTTTGTTGCCAAATTCCATGACCCTGCTCTAAATCTTCAACTGGACACACTGTTCCCAGCACTGTCAAAATACTCCTTAACAGGCCAAGGAGCCAAAAGCTTCTGTTTTCCACAGGCATAAGCTCTGCTCCACTGTTGAGTTCCTGTGTGTAAGCTTTTATCTCACTTTGCACACAGTGTATCTGAGCCCCCTGCCATGCTGTGGATGGAAGAAGGCTTCGTATACACTAGTGCCGTAAGTAACAGGGAGTTACTGCAGCTGGGCTGCAGCTCCTCTGTGTAGGGCAGGATTTGATAGACCAGGTGTGCAGGGCCCCCAGAAATAAAAGGACCACAGATACTTTCTTCAGTTGCTTATGCTTAAAGCCTGTTCTGAGGGAAACATGAGCAATCTTAGATTCAGTGAATTTGTCTGAAAGTGAAGAATTACCAAATACTTATGTTCTTCTAGTAAACTTCTCAAGACAAGAGCTCTAAGCTATAAGCTTTTTTACTCTGTTATCACCTTGTCATGGTTTAATCCAGCAGCCAGCAACTAGGACCCAACAGCCGCTCGCTCACCCCACCTCTTCACCCCCAGTGGGCTGGGGAGGAAATGGACAAAAAGCAAATCTTGTGGGTTGCGATAAAGACAGTTTAATAAGACAACGAAGGAAATGCTAATACTGATAATGATAATAATAATGATAATAATGATTATGCAGAACAAACTGTACACAATACAGTTTTTCTCACCACCTGATGACCAATTCGCAGTCAGTCTCTGAGCAGCGATTGCGGAACCTGGAAATCATGAATTTTGTGAGATGACCAAAAAAGTTCAGACTCCTGGACAAGAGAAGATTCAAACTCATGGGAACAAGACGAGCAGAGAGAGATTCCTGCCCCTGGCCAGCCCCCATTCCTAAGCTGAGCATGATGTCTATGGTATGGAATATTTGCATTGGCCAGCTTGGGTCTCTCTCTGGCTGTGCTCCCTCCCAGCTCCTGCACACCTGCTCATTAGCCGAATACGAGAAACAGGAAAAAGTCCTTGATTTCATAGCAACAACTGAAAACATCTGTGTTATCAATTTTCTTCTGGTACTAAATCCAAAACACAGCAGCTACTGGGAGGGAAATTAGCTCTATGCCACTCAAAATCAGGACACATCTCTTTGGAAGAGGCATCCCCTTTTCATTAGATAGCTTCTAGCACTGTGGTGTTCTGATCTGATTAGAAGCCCTTCATGCCAGTGTATTGCAATGTCATTATAGTAATGTGTATTTTCCATTTCTTCTTGATTCAGTCTTGAGATGATCAGAGAAGGCAGAAAGGGAAATGTTCAGCTAACTGTCTGAGATCTATGGATTCTTTCGTACCACAAGTCTCTTGGGTTTCTACTTTTCCCTGTCATGCTAATATCCTATTGGTTGTGTATTCATAAATGCCAAACTGTTAAGTTGGAATGGACTTGTTTTAATATTGTCTGCTTACAGCAAGAATTTAAGGGCAAGGATGTTTTCTCTAATTGGTATGTAGACATAATTTCTTCATAAGGAACACGGACATATTTGGATTACATAAATCAAAGCACTCAGCCATCTGTACCACAAGAGGGACGATATGACAAGCAAAGGAAAATCATGACTCTCAAATCTGCTGGAATTACAAAACCACAACTTTAATCAAAATCTGTTGGTTATATACTGTTATAATACTTAAATACTACAATACATGCAAGCAAGATTACATAATGGGACTCAGCAAAATAAGTTCAATTTTCTGCAGTGTCGACTCGTGTTCCTTGGTTAAAGCATGTTGTGTGGAAAAAGCACAGCTGACTTCTGATACAGTTTTGCTGTAGTAAATACATTTACATACTGTGGTAAAACATCCTTTTAAATTTCCTTCTTTTTAAAGCTGTTTATTGTTTTTCTCTTATCATGGGGACAATATTACCACAAGGCCTATTTGATTTATAATTGCATTTTGGCAGATGAATTTGTTAATGTAAAGATCAGATTTATTTGCCCACATTCCTAGTAATTTAAAATAATTAAAAAATCCATTTGACCTTTCACTTTTGAGATGTTGCTGAGTTCTGAGTTTCCTCATACACTTCACCAGTGTATGACTAAAACAGCTTCCTTCCTTTGGAGTAATTCCATATGTTGTGTAATAAGCAATGCAGAGAAAATAAATGTCCTTTGTTTACAAACAACAGAGTCCCATTCAAGTGTTAAACAACTGTTATTATTAATTATTTACATTGTGATAGCTCTGCAGAGACACCATCATGGAGCATGGCTCTATTATGCTAGCTGCTATACAAACATAGATGAAAAAGATGATTGTTACTATTCCTTATGGCCAATATGCTAAGTTGCCCAAGGTAACAATGATTTGTTTATAAAAGCAGCAAAAGGGCCTCGATTAATCCAAACAAAAAAGCCTAATTGTACTACTAAAATCATTTGTGGTAACGAAGAAGGAAGCAAAACTAGAAAAGAATGTACTAGATTAACCTCACATCTGTTTACTGTTAAAATAATAGAGGGATCGGCTATTCAGCTCCAATAGGGCATTAAAAAAAAAGCCTGAAGAGTAATCAAGATGGTTGTGAAAGGAAATACACAAAAGGGAGTGAGGCATTTTTTAATGGCTGCTTCCTACATCACCTTCTGCATGCTGAGATACACCAGTGCACTAATGGAGCATCAAAGTCAGAGCAGACCAGGCTGTAGATGACTCGTTACTCTTGCCAGCTTTGGCTAAAACCCGAAGAAGCACCGAGTTCCTGTTGTTGCTCTTTCTTTGGGATCTTTTTTCTTTACTATCTGTTTCTTCTATATCTTTCTCTTTTTACCTTTATTTTAGTAAGGTTTCTGCTGAGTTGGCCAAGATCACATGCCTTGTTGCTATGACATTAGATAGGTTGAGATCTGTGCATTCAAAATCCTGAACCCTATTTAACTTTTTAGGGCTGGTCGTGAACATACTTTTGATTCACTCATCCCATCAAATTTAATATAACATTGACACAGGGAGCTTACAATCTAGAAGCTTTACACTAATCTAAAGTTATAAAAAGACTATTATACATTCTATTTTTGGACCCAGAACTATTTGAAAGTGTTTCTGTTATTAATAAAATTAGCATCAGTAGGTGTTAGATTCCTTGGAAGATCTAGGTTTAAGAGACCGATGCGGGAGGTCTGTGGCATATTAGGGTACTGAAGTCTGTAAAACTACAGGCTAGCATTCTGATTACTGGATTACCTTTCTTTCTTCTACCACATTGCTGTTTCCAGCAGATTTGATTCATTATCGTTGCCTAATTTTCAGTATTATGCCAGTTTCCGGGGCAGCCACCAAAATGTACTGGGTTCCTCTGAATTCTCCAGAAGCAACTGCCTCCCACAAAACCCCACTCCCTTCAGAGTGCCTATTAAAGCACGAATTTGTATGTCAGGAAAGCAGTCAGGCATGCCTTTTTCTGTACGCTTGCTAAATGATACTTAACATGCTGTGCTAGAATCAAGAGAAGATTGTTTTCTCCTCTGGACTTTTTCTGAGAAAAAATTGTTTCCTTTCTCTCTAAGAGGGTCTTTTCCATTAAGATTTTTGGGAAACAATCTCTGCTAGAAGACATGATCATGATCATAAATGCATCTCAGCACTGCAATTCATGTATGAGAATTAGAGGGAGCAGCCCCTCTCATTTATTCTGGTCTGCAGGGGGCTGAGAAAGAAGCAGGCAGAAGCAGTGCCTGCTCAATTTATCAACAGCAAATCTGACAAAAAAAGTACAGTTCCAGTCCGGTTTTGGTGGAGAGCTTAGCTTTTGAGGAAAGTGTTTTAATTAAAAATATTTCTGGTCGATGGTACTTGTTTTCTGCAGAAAACTGCAGCTGAAGCAGTGATCATAACCCTAGCTATTTCAATTTTATAACATTATTGAAGTCTTTCATATACTCACTTTGATTGTCTTATGTGCTTCTTTTTAGGCCCCTAGGTGTGTTGTGGCCATGTGACTGCTGCGATGCACCATTTCCCTGTACAAATAAAGTGAAAGAGGAGGGCTTGTTGGTCTACTTATTTATGACAGGGAACCCAATCTACAATGAAGAATTCCATTTTGCAACACCTGGACTACAGTTCCCAGGAGGCAACACAGCTATGTTTAGGAATCAAAATATTTTTCTTTTTCACTGCCATTTCAGACTATTCTGTCTAAAATATCTCCTGAACTGCCCATTTTCCAAGCAGCTCTAACCAAGAATCCTCAATGAGACAGTAGAGAAAATTGCAGAAGAGAGACCTAGTTAAGGAAAAAAAAAGAAACCTAGACTTCAGATGTCATCGTCTTCTAATGAGTTTATTTTCCATTATGTGAGGTACTTAGGCTGATTCTTCAGAAAAATTGGAAGTTAATAATGATCAATCTACATTTACTCTGCACATAACCATAGAGGTTATGATGCATGGAGTAATTGCAGTGTACTGAATGTTTCCCTTTTATGGCTGGCTGCAGAGACTGTAATAGCCTGTTGGTCATTTCTAGGTAAAGGAGTTCTTCCTTTGGTTTAGGTGGCAGGAATTTGTGCTTCCGTTGCTGAGATTTTCGAACTTGATCCTGACTGGCAGCTGTAGACAGCTACATTTAATTATCATACAAACGACGTTGTTTTGTCATTGTCCTTTCAAAACAACCCCAATGCACCTGACAACAATACTGTATCAAACAAACTGAAGTTGCTCTTGGAAAGGAAAGAGTTTTCCTGAACGCTCTTCATGCCAGCAAAGAATTTATCACATGCTTTATATGTTCTTGTTTCTTTGTTTCATTTCTCTTTCTCTCAAACATGATAAAAAATTAGAGATGACCCACGGTTAGATCTGGCGTAATTCCAACATCAGTCAGTCTCTTATTCACCAATTATTTGTTTATCTATTTTCCTGAGTAAGAAAACAAACATGGAAACAAAATCAGGATGTATTCTGTGCATTTACAAGGTAACGAAACACAGCAAAGATAAAAGAAAAAATAGTACATTTAAAATATTCTTGAAGATAAGGCACCACGGATAAAGCAAAATTTCATTAATGTATTCAAGTACATTGGCCCAAATCCATGCCAGCTATTAATCCATAGCTCACAGATTAATTTGTTTCACTGTTTCTTAAAAACAGAACAAAACCTGACTCCAGAGCAGTTACAATGAACTGACAGCCTCCGCACAGGGCACAATGTACTGGATTAGACTAGAGAAAACACATTTAGTTAGATAGCTGCCACCAAAGAGAAAGGATGAGCTTGTAGCTACGGTTTTAGTAGCTGGATTCACTTCTTGTGAAAATCATCTCCTCTCTGTGGGTCTGTCACCTGAGTAAAATAAACCTGTTTTTGCCTTTTTTGCGTCGTGAAAACCTTCACTGATGACATGCTGTGCCATCATTTGAGACCAAACCTAGGCCTTGGAGAGCAAACGCCATCCACCTTCTCTGCCTGAAGGATGACCTGTGCAGAGCCCAGCCTCCCTCACGCTTACCTGGATGACATCTCATAGAATCATAGAATCATAGAAAGTTTTGGGTCAGAAGGGACCCCTAGAGGTCATCTAGTCCAACCCCCCTGCAGCAAGCAGGGACACCGCTAACTAGATCAGGTTGCTCAGAGCCCTGCCCAACCTGGTCTTGAATGTTTCCAGGGATGGGGCCTCCACTACCTCTCTGGGCAACCCGTTCCAGTGTTTCACCACCCTCATCGTAAAGAA
>Ga0065711_1042730_pt1 | contig 15180 bp, 20 predicted proteins | sample Hoacrofraction12_FD_59098 | JGI IMG/M metagenome (GOLD analysis project Ga0065711, IMG submission 59098) | Hoatzin crop microbial communities from Cojedes, Venezuela - Epithelial fraction 12 v2 (version 2) | ecosystem: Host-associated > Birds > Digestive system > Esophagus > Crop | place... | reverse complement strand
CCTCCTGCTGAAGCAGGGTCACCTACAGTAGGCTGTAGAGGACCTTGTCCAGACGGGTCTTGAATATCTCCAGAGAAGGAGACTCCACAACCTCCCTGGGCAGCCTGTTCCAGTGCTCCATCACCCTCAGAGGGAAGAAATTCTTCCTCAAAGAAGGAAGTGTCTGGTCTCTAGAAGTGGCCATCAGCAGGTGTGGGCAGAGGGTACAAACAGAGCAAGCACACAGACATCCTCACTCACATCACTCATCCAGCTGCAGGAATTTGTGTCTTCCTGAGCCAGTGAAACCAGTGGAAACTCCAGTATGTCCTGGATCCATTTATTTGCACTTATCAAAATAATTTATTTTGTATGTGATGTCTTTGTTTTCTAGACAGAGCATGCATGTCAGCTGAGACTCGTGATGCACTAAATACATTAATTTTGTACATACTCAGGTGCATGGCTCATTCATCTGAACATGTTCTCCTTTGTGTGCTGAGGGAGAGCGACTGCACAGGGGTGGGTGTTGTTGTTGTCCTTGTATAATGACTAGAAGGAAATCACAGAATCACAGAATCACAGAATGATAGGGGTTGGAAGGGACCTCTGTGGGTCATCTAGTCCAACCCCCCAGCCGAAGCAGGGTCACCCAGAGCAGGCTGCACAGGACGGCGTCCAAGCAGGTCTTGAATATCTCCAGAGAAGGAGACTCCACAGCCTCTCTGGGCAGCCTGGTCCAGTGCTCCGTCACCCTCAGAGTGAAGAAGTTCTTCCTCATGTTCAGACGGAACTGAATATCCATGAAGAGGAAAATAACTGTCAAAGATGAGCAGTGCAAAAGGTGCAGCGACGGTGGATTTCAGGACTGGTCTCTTCAGAGTGGATGGAGGCAGGTGCAAGCTTGGCCATTCAGCGTGACTTGTATCACAGGAAGAATAGCTGATTTGTTGCTTATTTTGGACAAACCCATGGTGCTTTGTTGCATGCCAGCTATTCCTCATATCCACCTAGAGTCAGGCCAGCTGGGTCCTACACCAAGATACAGAGGATTAAAATGCATTTGCCCTGTGCTGCTCCTTGGTTCTTCCATATACAGAAGGTGCTGAGATTTCTTCAGGTGGGCAAATAAGCTGCTGCCAGAATGCAAAACTTTCCTCCCTTCTCCCAGTTGAGGGGAAAGGGCCTGTGCGGGAAGGTGCTCTGAAGATCAGGGCACACATCCCTTCCTGCTTTCTCTGGTGTCCCCATGGGTTGTTGAGGTGTTTGGTGACCACATGGCATGTGGAGTAGCCTCCAAGTCCTCCAAGTCCTTGTAGGGCTTGGCACCAGTGCCTAGAGGGGCAGGATATGCCCTGATATGAACTAGTTGCACAGCAAGGTGACCTCCATTGTGGTCTTTGGAGTACTTCTTCACTTGTTTGAAGTCTTGGAGCTCAGGTCTTCTCCCTCCAGGATGAGAGCTCAGAATAAAATAGTCTTGTTTCTGGTTTTCTGTCTATCCAGAAAGGATAGTCTGAGAAGGTCTGCTCCTTTCTGACATGTATCATCTGTATCTGTAGTCTTTAAAATGGTTGGTGTTCATCACCCCTTTCTTGTCCCCTCAGCTTACCTGGGAGAGGGATTTATTCTGGCTGGTTCATCATCTGCAAATCTCCTTGGTTGACTTCATTTTGCATTTTAACAAGAAACAAGCACTTTATAAGAACTGCAGAGATTAAACTCTGATGGACCCTCAAACCATTAACCTGAAGGAAATATAACAATAAATTAAACATATTAATGAAGCTGTACTACAAGCTCTGAATTTGTTAGGTAAATTGTTCAGTTATTAACAATGAACCGAACTTAATGCAATCCATCACCAGAGAAGTTTGGGAGGTGCAGGGTGGGGATGAATTCCCACAGTCCTTCTCCATCCTTGTGTCAGGATGGAGGCATGTTGAGGTTCTTAAATGTCTGACCAGGGTAGTCATCCTTAGATCAAGCATCTGAAGTGAAATTTCACCCAGATAGATTCACTCTGTCTTCAGCCTGATGTAGGAGGACTTTTGTGTGGTTGCCACGTGTTGTTTGGGGAGCAGGAGATGTTGAATCACTTGCAGGGTGCTGTTGTACCATCCCTGTAAAAGAAGCGTATGGTGGCAGGGCAGACATCTCAAAAAGGGTGGTTTTGGGGATGATGTTATCTTGTCCATGGATTGTGCTTTCCTGGTCCTTGCTGGGTAAAGGGCCTGGTGGTGGAATTTGTGATGGACTCTAGCAACCAGTCTCCATTGCCTCACATCCTCCACCTGATTTGCATCCCCTGTCACACACAAAGATCCTTTGGTGTGCTGGTGTTATTCAATCATGCCAGGTAGACTGCAGATGGACAAGGCTGAAGCAGTAACTTGTGACACCAAGCCCAAACCTGTGACAACATGACACCACTTTATCCCTGCAAAACCTTGCCATGTTTCTCCCCTATCTGCACAGGGAAGCGCAGTCATCACGTCCCATGGTGTCCAAGGAAAGAAGCAGAGCGTGCTTCATCTTGATCAGGCACTAAGAGCAACAGCAATGGGATGTAGCGCCGTGTATCAGGGAGTGCAGTGTGTGGGTGAATGCACTCTCAAGCGCTGTGTCTCCCTGGCAGTGCAGGTGGCTGCTAATTTGAACTGTATCCACTATTTGAATCAAGCCAGCAGGGGTGAGGAACGGGGATTTGTCATTTTTAGGAGGTGGCTTTGGGTCCCTGCCAGCTCAGCGGGGTTGGGAGCAGCTCCTCTCATCCAAAGCAGCAGCTGCAGAGACGGTCCCAGCCAGAACCTCCCCTGTGCAAGGGGGTTCTCACAGTGAATGGTGGAAAACAGGGTTGGGAGAACCCTGAGAGTTTGTCTAGCCCATTCGCCTGAAGGCAGGATCAACTCTGCCTGTATCCCCCCTGACTGAAGCTTCTCCAGCCTGTTCATCAACCCCCGGCAAGCTGTCCCCCGGCTGTTTTATCCCTATGGCTAGAAAGTTTCTCCAGTGCCTAAAGACAGCCTCCCTGCTGTTATCCACAGAGTACCCACAGCAGACATAGAGAAAGGTTTGTTCTCTTCCATTTTTTCTCCTCCTCATTTGAAGATGATTATCCCGCTTCCCGTTCATCTTTGCTAAACAGTCCCAGTTCCTCCTGCCTTGCCATGTAAGTTCAGGCTCCCCAGGTCCCCCCAAGAGTCTTGTCCTCTTCATCTGACCTCCCGGAGCTCCGCACTCTTGGCCTCGGCAGTACCGTCAGGGCAGCTGGCCTCAGTAGATCAATTCACCCTGCAAAATCTCAGGCTGCCTTAGGTGGCTCTGGAGTAACCTTGGACCTTGCGCTCTGGAAATCAGACATTGAATTCCCAGAGGTATCAGATGGGTGATGCCCCGTGGAGACTGCTCACCTACGTGTGCTTTCCCCTGTGTCTCTTGCTGGGAAGGACTCCTCTCACCACCAGCATAGTATGGCATCCTATGGCATCCAGGACTCGGTCCTGAGCAGAGTGAATCCCCCACGAGCACGATCTGTCAGGCAGTGGGTCGGTGTGGCAGGGTGGTTTTAAAGCAGACAAGGGGACCTCGGTCAGGAAATTCTCCCATGTGCTTGGTCCTGCAAAGGAATGAAGACTTTTCCTCGGCAAGGTGCCAAAACATCCTTTGAAGTGTCAATCACATCATTTGGCATTGATTTTTCTCTGAAGGTCTGCACCCCTCCTGAGCACCAGGCTTTCTGCTGACACGCAGTCTGGCGTGGGAATTTTGAGGCTGTGTAATGCAAAGCACTGCACAGACCTGCCTTGGACTTGGGTTCCTGCAAATGGGACGATCCCTGCTCCCCGCGTAAGCGTGCTGCCGTGTGCTGCTGCTGCTGCACTGGCTGTTCACTGTGCATCGCACCAGCACGGGCGTGGGTGCCTGCTCCTGAGGGCATTCCGTGGAAGGGGACGGAGTTTAGCAGATGATTTTGCAAGCAGTGCTGTGGGATGGACTGAGCCAAGCATTCACATGGCACAATAGTGGGAATTTTCCCCGCATCCTTGGAAAATTTTCTTTTCAGTATTTTTTCTTTTTGTGTTAAAGGTTTTGCTGGACTCGCCAGCAAGTGTTTATAGCACTGTTCTCTCCGAGGTAGATTTGAACTGCTCTCTTCACATCTTGTAACAGGGATTCTACTTTTACTTAAGTGGTAGATGACTCTGCATTTAAACCATGAATTTTTTTCAAGGACTGACAGCTGGGAAGTGCTAGGTGGCTTCAGCTTTATAATTACCTCTGCCTTGTCTCTGTGTTCATGCACACACACACGTGCAGTTGTGCGCCGGGCTGAAGAGGAAGCAGCGAATGCATGCAACAGCTGGATTCAGTATGTGACAAGTCAGGAGGAATTGTTTTTCTTTAAACATCTTTTTATGTGCATCTCAGTGCCGCTCTTCCCAGATGCAGTATCACAAGAATGAATTACCCCAGAAATCCTTTTTCCTATTTGGGAAAAATGGAGGTTTGCTAAGTATCGGTTCTGCATGTATGAACTTGCCTCCTGCCTGGGGATTGTGTGTCACGGCACAGTTCCCCAGGCGCTGGGCTGATGGGAGTCATATCAGGAGGATACTTTTAAGTTAACCTTTACAGTAGGCAAGGCAGAAGAGAGCTGAAGATGGCTGGGACTAGGGGTCGAGCCAGAAATGCGTTTGTTGCAGCAATCCTCTCCTTGCCACCGTCCCTTGCACCACTGCATCCCTTGCGCTTCTTGCTCCATCCCAGCTGTATTTCCTGATCTTGAACGCAAAACGTCCAGGGAGCCTTCTGTCACAAAGACACTTCAATTTTCCATCTTCAGGCAAGTGTCCAGCAGAGAAATGTCTGCTGGCCAGAGAGACCTGATCGTGGTGGCTGTCTGGGCAGGTATGAGACGGGGAGAGGAGGGGTGAGATTTTGTGAATGAGGGCTTGTGCCATCAACTTGTGATCCCAGGGAAGAGGAGCGAGGTTTGGAGAGGCCTCCGCTCATCGTCTGTTTCCTTTTCCTTTTAATGTGTTTGCTCTCTAATGTGTGTTGACACAGTAAATACACATGTTTGTACAAACATCCCAGCAGAGGGTTGCTTTGAAAGCCCCTTACAGGGGATGGGAAATATGCATGGCAGATGTTGGGAGGCGACCCGCTGCCTGGTATGCGCTGCTTCTGCCAGTGACATTGGAAATGGTCCCCATCAGGAGGAACTTGATGGGACAGCGTGAGGCAGAGGATGCTTTGCTTGGATTTTTTGGACTGCTGCAGAGACACAGCGGAGCTTAGTGCTGGAGAGGTGCAGAAAGGTGTCCCTCACCCATTGCTAAATGTCGCATTGGGGATCCACAGAATCACAGAATGGTAGGGGTTGGAAGGGACCTCTGGGGATCACCCAGTCCGCCCCCCCTGCCAAAGCAGGGTCACCTACAGCAGGCTGCACAGGACCTTGTCCAGATAGGTCTTTAATATCTCCAGAGAAGGAAAATCCACAGCCCCTCTGGGCAGCCTGTTCCAGTGCTCTGTCACCCTTAAAGTAAAGAAGTTCTTCCTCATGTTCAGCTGGAACTTCCTCTGCTTCAGTTTGTGCCCATTGCCCCTTGTCCTGTTGCTGGGCACCACTGAAAAGAGTTTGGCCCCAAACTGTTGTTGAATACATGCTGCTGGTGATAAAAACATTCACAAAGGAGAAACAGTGTGGGGAGAGAGATCCCCAGTAGGAACTGGGCAAGGCTTCGCTGAGTAAGGCACTTGCATGTAGATGAAGCAGATACCCATGGGAAATGATGGACAGACCAAATGCTTTTTAAGAGGTGCTGCCAAAGCTCCCTGCTAACTAGGCAGAGTACAGCACTTGGTGTTGAACAGGGCATCAAGGAACTTGGCCATAACCAGGTCCTTCCAGGTTCCTTCATAGCTGGTCAATGTGCTTTTGCACCTAAAGCTATGCGTACAGTTGCTTGTGGCACCTTATTTCCAACCATAAAATACAGGAACCAGGGGCACAAGGGCCTTCAATTGGGTTTAAATACATTAAAACTGACCCTGTTGGGATTCAAGGACTCCTGAGCTACAGATGAACCTGTGTGGTTTCACAGACTAAATTCCAAGACTATGGAGCTGGCTACATCCTTCATCACATGTGACTAAGATGCTGCAGTACGGGCCACAAGCTGCTCATGGATGAAGCTTAACCCAAACAAGGTGGAGGTGATTTTGGAGAGTACAGAGTTGTATGATGCAACTTCTCTGGTTAAAGGTGTACACTCAACATAGGTTTGTTTGAGCAGTCTATGAGCAGTCTCACCACTCCCAATTGATTAACAGATTCTTTTTACTCGTGATATACTCTGAACTGGCCACCTTGCTGTACTGCAATAGTGTGATATAACTGAGAAACCATGGATTCGTGGAAGCTCCAGCTCGGACGAGGCATGTATGCATGTAGCCAGGGTGGTGGTTGTAAATCCTTTGTTTCCTCCTGTCAGCTCTGCACTAAAGGCAAGCTCTGTTAGGTCTTAACTGTAAGCTGCCCAGTAGCCTGTTTTCTGCTTATCTAAAAGAAGAGACAGCTCTATGTCTGCAGCTCTTCTAGCTCTGCAGGGGTTGGTTCATGTTTATGTAATAGTGTAGCATCCCAAGATAGACAGAGATCAAGGTAGAGTTCTCCAACCCTCTTCTTCTAAGATGACATGTTGAGTAAATAAACACTGCCCTCAAAATGAAGCATTTCTGTAATAAACCAGCCACACTCCTTTTCCCACATGGACAGCAAGGAAAGGGTGGATGGCCCATCTGTGAGAGATGCCAGACAGTCACTCGGGCTGAAATTTGTCTCACCTAGCGCCAGTCATTAGCACCAAATTGAAATGAGTTGCTGTTCATAGATAATGGAGAGAGTCTGGCATCTCCAGAAAGCAGTTCACTCCATCTGCCTGAGACACCTATTTAGAACGGCATGAATCGCCCCGTGGTGAAACCTGTCTCTTTCTATTGACTAGAGGGGAAACCTGCCTGACTCATTAGGCGAGGTGTCTAATTTTTGGGAAGACCATGTTAAACAAGATGAATACTGCGTTAAAGGCATGCCTGGAAGGCACACAGGTGACAGCAAGGTGTCTCTGGAGCCAGACGGAGACTACTCAGTCCTCATCCATTTGTTTTCAGTTTGGTTTAGTTTGCTCCTGCCCAGTATTTGTATCTGAAATTTTGTGCTTTGAACTGAGTTATGAGAAGTGACTCTTCATTTTGTCGTGGTCTGGGGAGTAGATGGGAACACTGTTGGGGGAAACATGGGACCTGCAGGGTTTCTGTCATGTTGCTCCATCTTCAAGGCAATTCCTTCTCTGTGCTGCTCCGACTTTGCAAGGGAGGGAGATTTCATTGTTCCCATTTTACAGATGGGACTCTTGAGGCACAAAATGGGATGAGTGCTAGCAAAGGGCACTTCTCAGACTGGTACAGGACTCAGTCCCCTGTGCCTCCTGATGATCCTCTCAGACATCAGGGATTATGGTTGGCTGTGCCATGGACTCAGTGCTTTTCACTACTGCTTTGCTCCCTGGGTGAAGCTAGAAAGGGAAAGGGCAGTTTATAATTCCTGGGTTGGACATGGCAAAGCTTTTTGTTGCTCATCAGGAACACCCAACTAATGCACTAATGAGGCCGTACAGGTGGTGTTTGGGGTCTGAGCTGGCTGTCCCAAATCCCACTGAAGCCCTCTTGCTAATATTTCCTGGGAGTTGGCTTCAGACCTATAGAAACACACCAATTTTGAAATGTAGCCTCTCTCATCACCTCTCTCACCTCCAGGACATTTTCCTCTCTGAGACCTCCATCTGCCCCTCAAAGTCCTCCTGTGCCAGGAGATACCACCAGCTCATGGATCATTTTGGATCATTTCTCCAATGGGAAAGAATTGACATCGCCTGCCTTAAAATCCCCAAAGCTCTGTACTGGGGGCTCAGAGCAAACCCTCGGCAGCAGCCTGTGGCACAAGGCTCTCCTTTGCTCACTGGAAACTCTAAAAGTGGGAACAGAGCAGGATGAGACCCACCCCAAAGCGTTGCTCCAGCGTTGGGATGCCTCAGGGAGTTGGGATTCCTATAGGCACCCTCTCCATATAGCTGCTGACACCCTGTGGCTGTCGGGAAGAAATGCAGTGACTTTCGCGGAAGGGTTGGGCAAATTTGGGTTTTGAAAAATGTGCTTCCAGGAAAAAGAAGAAAGCGACTGTTCGCAGAAGAAATAAAAAAAATAAGAAAAAAACCAGAAACAAATCCCCCAGAAGCTTCCCAGCTGCGCTTTTTAGTGCTACCGCAGGGACAAAGCTGGCAGCTGGCTGGCTGGCAGCCGGCTTGTGGCTGTCTCTGCTCTGCTCCCAAGGCCACGGGCAGAGGGCAGGAAGCTTTGAAGGGCTCCCAGTTTGGGGGATGGGTGGGGGAAGGCAACTGCAAACAAAGATACAGGACACGGACACCTCCTCACCAGAAAAAACCTTCTTTCAGTCTTTCTGCTTCCTAGTCCACATCCTTCCTCTCACTGTTTGTTTGTCACCAACTGCCAAGATGTGTCCACACAGAATAATATTTTCCCCTCTGTATTTTTCTTTCCCAACTGCCAATAGATCTGTGTACAAACACAAGTTTTCCCTTTTATAAGCAACCATCTAGTCCTCCTTAGGAAGAGCAGAACAAAAGCAGAGGAAAAAAAATAAGAAAAGAAGGGAGAGGCATGATCATCTCTCCTCTGCTTCCCAACACAAAAGGGCGGGGGGGAGTTGTTGGCCCAGGACAAAATTGTCAGTGTAAAAAGTTTTAGCTTCAGCCTTTGAAGATGAGAGAAGAAGCAGTCGATTGTGATAAAGGGAGCGGGCATGTCGCTTTCAACCACAAAGCCTGCAAAGATAGCCTGGAGTCCCGAAAATAAAGACTTCACATTGCCTTCCTCTGTCACTCCCGGACAGAAATAGTAGCCCAGTGGGAACCATTACAGCTGTGATGAGAAGCGCCAGTCTGCTCCGATGAATGAAGGGTGCAGGCGGCGGGCGGGGGCTGGCTCCTGGCTCCTGGGGCAGCTGGTCGGGCTCTGGTCTCCATCACCCGGACTGGCATCGCCTGCGGAGGCGAGCCCTGCACTGGGGACATGGCTTTTCCCTCCTGGTATGGAAACGAAACACCTGAGCCAAGGCAGGATGGCTCCCCATGGCCCATTTTGTAGCCTGTCCTTTGTCTTGCCCTGTTTTAAATGTCCGGAGGAGGGCTGGAGGGCACAGGCTGAATTCAGGGCTGTGAATTGTGCCAGTGTCCCAGGAGGCACCGATGTGGGGTTTCATGGCACATCCATCTCTGCGTGATGGAGCTGTGCCTCCTGCATCCCTTGCGGACGTGTCCCCCCTCTTTGGGACAGCTGGCAGCCGGCTTTCATCACTGTAAACTGCTCGGAGAGTGCTAAAATCGCAGTGCTTGGGGCTGCACGGTGCAGGACCCTGCGAAAAAAGGGCAGGGTGAGACCACTAACTAGTGAAGGAAGCCCTTTCAGATGGCCCTGGGGCTGGTGTGGGGACAGTGGGTGGCAGTGGGACAGCTACTGCAGCTGCGCCATCTGCTGCACACGAGGAGAAGCTTCGGGCAAAAAGCAACATTTTGGGCTAGAAGTGACCGAAAATAATTGTCAGCCCATCCCCAACCCCTTCTCCTTCCCCTCCCTTGGTGCTGGATGTGCAGGCATAGCCGCTCACCTCCTCCCCTTTTTTCACCGTCTCCCATGGACCAAGAAAACTTTAGATGCAACTTGATAAGGGCTGGTTAAGTAACTTTACAAAGCCTTTTTTTCCTCCCCTTCTGTCTTACGAGGGAGATCTGTAGAGAGAGAAGAAAACAAGTGAGCTCCAGTCATTTGTAAATCCGTTTTCCCGAGGGTTCTGGGAAGCATCCTCGAGGGAGTGTGAAGATCTCCAAACCTGAGGTTACTGTGTTTGATGAAACTGATCTATTTTCATCACGACAAAACCTCGGAAACATGGAAAGCTTTCCCTCAAAAGGACACCAGGCTTTGGGAAGGAGTGAGCAAATGGTAATTCCAGTAAGAGATTTGTTTTCAAGCAAATCCTCAACTTTTCAGATATTTCAAGCTGTTTGGATGAAGATCAGTGTGTACCTCAAAATGCACAGGGTTTTGCGCCTGGGGTCTCCCTGACTTGGAATTTCACTAAATAACACCCCAAACATTGGGAGTATGAAATACCAGCACTAACCCACTCTGGCAGGACCTAAAGTAAAAGGAGTTGCTTCTACTTTGGAGTTTTGAGGTCCTGTTTCTTCTCTTGTAGTCACTAGTCTACATTAGTTCTTCTGGAGTCCCTGCTGCTACTGGTGTGTAAATCTGAGGTAGCCTTGTTGGTTTACTCCAGCACAAAGCTGGAGGTGATCACAAAAATAACTGGTTGCTCTTAGGAGTGATTCTGCTGAAGCCTGAGCCGTTGCTTCAGTGAAAGGGGTGGGTTTAAGCTCTTACATCCCTCATCGTTCAACTCCTGTACCACCATCTGTGCTGCGTGGCTATGGAGGGGGTGCCTTGGCTAGGACCCTGCTCGGAGGCAACCTGTGTGAAGACAAAGCCAGGAGAGCCGTGTGAACCAAGGGGAAGAGCAGCACCGATGAAAGAGGGAGTAATTATGCATCTCAATACTCTCCCTCCCAAGCAGCGCTTGGCAGGTATATCTGATCCCCGAGTCTTTTGTGTCATGACTGGCAGTTGCTGTATTGATGCTGAACTCCTGACCTTGCTTTGTCTCGTGCCACGACCTTATGTCAAAAACGGCTTTGGGTAGAGTTTCATTGCCCAGGTTACCTCGAGGTTCCAAAGGAAAACGATCCCTTTGTGTCCCTTGAGTGACATGCGCTTGCCGTCTCTCCCCAGCCCATGGGAGATAGGTGAGGGCTATGGAGATGGAGACACGAGATCACTTCCAGGCTATTCTTCCATCACCTTTCTATCACTAAAGGTGCAGCTGAGCTTGCTGCGTGCTCTCTGCCTTGATTGACATGTTGAAGATTGTGGGGAAAGGTCCTGTTTGGGCTCCCCAGGGACCTGAAACAGCAGTGCCACGAGCATCTCTGGGAAGCAGCCCTGGATCTTTTCCCAGATTCTGCTATCCAAGCACGCAACAGCAGCAGCAGTGTCTGGGGTTTGGCTTCTGCTCTGCTGGAGACCACCCCAGGAACACTTGCACTTTGTTCTCAGAAGTTTTCAGGCAGGACCACTTTATTGGTCTCCACTGATATGTAGCCAGGTATGAGTTGTTTGTACAGAGTTAATGAGCTGTGTAGGTAAATAGAAAACCACAGACCTTTAGAGGATGGGCAACTCCCGCAGCTCCTTATGGGATGCTACTTTTAGAGCTGAGACATCTCAATCTCTTACGTTAGAAGAAAAGTAACTAATTGTCTTGCCTCAGTCAGGACACTGCTCTGGCTGTTATACACATAAATAAAGGGCCTGGGGGAAGATATGGGGCACCAAGTGAGTTGCAGACCTGCAAGTTGGTCCTGTTGAAGGACAGTGCCTCCTTGTAGCTCTGCTCTGACTTCCTTGCTGGGCTGTGGTCCCAGTGCATCGCTTGGCTCAGCCCAAGCATCCCTAGAGATGGTCCATCAGGGCCCCCTTTGTGCTCAGCTTTTCCAGGCTCTTTGCTTTCCGAATTTCCTTACATTTCCTATTTCACCTTCAGTTCCACTGGGCAAGAGGGTTTGGGGCCAGTTCAGTCCTACAGGATTGTGCTAGACTCATGAAAGCCGTTCTGACTCCTCTGATGAGGCAACTTAAACTCCCCACCGTCTTGATCTAGGATCAGATTCCCAGCTCAGCAGCCAGGCCCCAATCTGAATGGCTCAGGCAGCCTTTCTCCTCTCCCAGGAGCTGCTTACCTCTGTCTAAGTGGAAGAATATGTCAACATTTACCCTCTAAATCCCTCTGGCTCCCTTAATTCTCTCCTGATTGTGGCTTGTGCCTTGTCCTCTGTGCCATACAGCTCCTTTAGCACAGTTCCCAGCAGACCTCCTAATCCTTTTAAGTGCACATGGAGGGCTCTGTTTCCTCCTTGGGGTGGTCAGCTTCACTCCCATAGACCTGGGCTGATGCTCTGCAGATGCTGGGGTGTGCTTGGCTGGGAGGAAATCATTCCCCGCCGTGCTTGACCGCTGCGTTTCCACCTTATGTCTTTTTATACATGGAGACTTTACACTGGTGGTCCTGGCTGGTGATTTACCAGTGTTAAAAATGTGCCTACTATGCCATTATTTTTAAATTAATTTGAATTATTTTTAAATAATTCAACCAACAGCTTTGAATACACATTTGGCTAATTCTGATTGATGCACAAGGAACCCCTGTGATTAAGGGTCTGGAGATGCGTGCTATTCTTATGCTGTCAGAGGTAATAATTACTTCACTTCCACAACACTTTACATTTGAAGATTTCCAATAGCAATCAATTTTTACCTCACCCTCCCTGCCTGCTCTGGAGGTGCCCCTAATAACGATCTGAGAGCCATGGGTGTGTGATGTTGTTTTCCCACGTGTCACTCTGAGCTGACGGATGCACAGTGATGCACACTACTTTGGTAATAATAATAATTCATATCTCAAGAACCTCCATTCAGCCTTTCCTGCAGCCACAGATGCTCTCCCCTAAAAATCACCCAATCTGCAAGTGTTTTAATGAAAAACATAGAAACTGTGGCACTGACAGCGTAGGTGACATCTCTGAAGTCTTATGGCCAATTCATAGATCAGTTAAAGATTAAGATTCTGATTATTTTAAGTCCCTTGCTCTAAACTTGGAGCCAAATAAGAGGATGAAGGAGAACAGAGAGCATTCATTGTTACCAGCACAGGTTGGATTAAGAGGTTGTGCGAAGGAGGGTGCTGGGAAGAAGTTGATATTGATATTCACTGCTCCACTTGTCTGTATCCCGTGATCTCTGCTGCAATTTGTCCATGTAACTTGGGGTCCATGGTTTTCACTATTTTTTCATAACGGGGGAGCAGGGCTTTGCTCTCTGGGCTTGGGACCGTTTTTCTTCTCTCTCATTGCCTGTCCGCTCTATACACTAGTGCCCTTCATCCTCCTGTCTGAGAGCTGACAGCCCCTATGCCCCCCTCTCTTTACTCTCTTAGCTGAGGTGGAGCGAGGGCCGTGGCTGTCAATGCTGTCCTCCCACCATTCACGTTTGCTCCTGTGGCATCCTCAGCGGTGGCTGCATCCCTGTGAGGGCACAGCAGTAGCTCTCAGCACAGGTGGCTGGACGTTTGGGGGGTCCTAGGGGGACAGACTTGAGGAAGCCAAGTGGTTGCATAGAGTGCATAGGGCCATTTGGAAGCTACCACAAGCTGAGGTAGGTGGTGGTCTTTTCAGGAAGGACTGAGGAGACGGAGAGGGAGGAACTGAGCAGGGCTGTGTTTGGCATGGTCTTTTCTGCAGAAGTTTGGAGGGACGGCTGTCTCTTCATTCAGTAGTGACTAAGAATGTCTTGTAGCTTAGTGCTGGAAACTGCAGGTGAATCCAGCAAAGTGATGTTGGAGAGGACTAAGAAGTTGTCTGGTGGCCTTGGAAGAAAAAAAAGCATGAGAGGTGGTTTTGGGTCACTAATGAGGGACCAGCTGATGGGAGATGGCAGGAAGCCTTGGGAAGGCAAAAGCCTTGGTGAGACACATTTAAGCAGAGATGGCTGCTGAGGCATTTGGTCTTGATGGAGCTTGGCTGATAGAAGAGGTGGAACTTGCTGGAACTCATTTGGGACTGGCTGGTGAGAAAGGTGGCCTGTGTTGAGGCTGGCCTGCAGGCAGACAAGTCCCTTGGTCAGACATTAGAGTCAAAAGCAGAGGAACCATTGGTGGATCAGCAAATGAGAGCAGCCTGCAGTGGAGGATCAGTCTATGGGAGGTGAATGGAAGAGGCCTAGTCCATTGTTTCAGCGCTGGATCAGTTTTCTGGCTGCTTGCAGGAAAGGGCAGAAAGGGCAAATGTGGAGCTTTGTCCCCAGATGGTACTTCCCTTTTATCTGAGGCAATATTGGAAGATAAGCATTCACTCTTTCTCTCTTCTTTTTTTTTTTTTCTTTCTTTATTTTCCTGTGGATAAACATAGATTTAGAAGGTTAGAAAGGCTTTCAAGGGATGTTTTTTATCTGATATTAAGTTCTTAATAGGTCACCTTGGCATTGAGAAGCCCAGGAGCTGAAAGAGTCAGCAATTGAATTACAATAACCTTTGCAGAGCACAACCCAGTCAGTGGGGCTGGGGCCCAGAGATATGTGGGACCTCATTATCTCGACCTTAGCCCCAGGGATGTCAGCTGACAAAAAGGACTGGACAGGGAGTCTGGGCTGGCTGATGTCTTTGGAGAGGTTCTCTTTCAGGTTCCCCTTTCCCCTGGCCTTGGAGACAACATGTCCCCTCGTTGCTGACAGCAATTGTTCTCAAGCCATGACTCCATCCACCTGTCCAGCCCACAGTTTTTAGCAGGGGAGTGAGCAAAGAGCTCTGGTCCCTGGGTTTCTCTGTTTCAGCTATGCACTCGCAGCCCATCAGTCTCTGTCTCTCTCTGTAGTCATTTAGCACCAGCACCTGACACAAATATAAGTGCAAGAACGGGGATTCTGACTTGACCAGCAACATAATCTCTGGGGTATGATTTTTTATTTATTGTGTTAAGAGAAAGTGGTGTAAGTGCCCAAATCCTCAGCAAAGCGGGAGCTTTGATCCACCTCCGATACACCATAAAGGGAAATTGCAAACACATCTGTATATCTCTAAGATTGAATGTGACAGGCTGTGATTGAGCTTGTTGCCCTTGCTGATGCCTGGAGCTGCACAGGGCACCGTGCCACCTGGGGTGTGTGTAAATGCCCGTATTCAGATCAGATTCCCTCTGTTTCCTGCTACACGGAGCAGGTCCTTTTGCAGAATGCCCTTGCTGTCAAGGTGTGCTCCCACCCCTGACTCTGCTGGGTGTGAATATACAGAATCACAGAATCACAGAATGGTAGGAGTTGGAAGGGACCTCTGTGGGTCATCTAGTCCAACCCTCCTGCTGAAGCAGGGTCACCTACAGCAGGCTGCACAGGACCTTGTCCAGGCGGGTCTTGAATATCTCCAGAGAAGGAGACTCCACAGCCCCTCTG
>Ga0065711_1007300_pt1 | contig 15180 bp, 5 predicted proteins | sample Hoacrofraction12_FD_59098 | JGI IMG/M metagenome (GOLD analysis project Ga0065711, IMG submission 59098) | Hoatzin crop microbial communities from Cojedes, Venezuela - Epithelial fraction 12 v2 (version 2) | ecosystem: Host-associated > Birds > Digestive system > Esophagus > Crop | place... | reverse complement strand
GGGGGGGGGGTCGGGGGTGTCAATTCTGGTGTTGTTCCTTGGTAGCAGTAATATCCTACAGAGAAACAGGATAAAGATTATTCTTGAAAAAACCCACTGAGCTAAAAATGATCGTGAAGTTCTCGGCAAACAGAACTTTCTTTTAATGTTCTGTAATTTTTGGCTCCCTGAGACGAAGAGTAAAGCTTTCTTTCTGTAACAGGAAAAGGCAGGTATGTCTTTCTTGCCTTCAGGCTCTAGTCCTCTAGAGTCCTTCTGAGCTCTAAAGGGAGGGAAGATTTGGTTTGTCTCTTTACATGGTGTTTCTCCCTCTTTTAATTAGATGTTATGCAATTAGTGTATGCGCAAAAGGTACAGGAGTCTGACAAAACTAGTTGTCTCCATGACAATGCTTGTATTTTCCTTTTAATACCGTTTCCTTTATTATATGATGTTTCAGGTTCAGACATCTACTGAATTCTTAACCTACACAGTTGTGCTGTGTGAATTAGTTTGAAATTCTTCACGGAACTGAACAGAACTTGAGCTGGACAGAAGTGCTTAGTGGGTGGAAAGAGAAATATCATGGCAACTAACACTTTTTCTTCCATCAAATGTGGAACTGTCCTCTTCAAAGAATGAATAGTGTATAAATGTTTGCTTAGTAAGGTTTAAAAATAATTCACAATGAAGGAATTAACCAAAAAAATACTTTAAAAATAATCTTTTGTTGGAGGTGTTTCCTATTTAATTGCCATGTTGCATTGTTTTGAGAAAACACTGTTTATCTGTTAATTTGTATATATTAGTATTGTTTGCATAGAATTCAGTCAAAAGAAATATCTTCTTAATAAGCTTTATCTTTTAGATACTTTGTGTTCTATTTTGCCCTGTTACCTGAAATTATTTATAGAGTGCTTTGAAGAAGTATGAGCTCTAATGTACAGCTGTACAGGATCGAAGCTGTGTTAAATTACATTGTTGGCAGAATAAATATGCTCATCAAGCATCCTTCTTTTTAACAATACTGCAGAGGACAATTACTAAATACAAAAGGAAGCTGACACATTTATCCTCCCTTCCTGTTTTCATAAGTTGGTCTACTGGCAATTTGCTTCTCACCCGCTCCTGTCTGCAGAGTCAATGACATTTCCCTGCATGTCCCCAGAAGTAACATGAGCAACGCAAGTGTTGTCAGAAGTGACATATTAGGAACAAGTCAGTACTATGTCAGCCTTTCTCTGTCAGCCTTTCTCTGCCCCCCTTCCATCTGCACCAATCCTTTAGTGACTTTCACCTTTTGCACACTGGAATCTTGAATCCTTGGGTATCTGCTTCATTTTCGTGTTCCAGTTCAGCTAGGTTCCTGTGGTGTTCAGTGAAGTCTTGTATGGTGGATGTTTCGGTAGCGTCCTGAGTGCACTGATTTGTGTCATGTCCTTCTGACCTTCCTTACATTAAACACTTGTAACACAAGTAGTCCGTTAATTAATTGACTGTATCACTTATATTCTAAATGTAAATATAAAAAATGTTCTTGCACTAAATTTGCATACGAAGTAGTACACTGATTGAGGTGCCAAAGCTGGGCTCTGCACTTTTGATGGTTACACCTTAAAGCAAGTCTGTCTTGAACTTCCAGGACAAACAGAATTCTGACAATGCTTTCTGATTTACTATCAGAAACAAACCCATACTCTACAGCTGCCGTGTGTTAAATATGATGCAGGCCAGTCTCAGACTGCACTTCACTTTTGGAAATGTGTACTCTCTTCAGAAGCATGTGTGAAATGTGAAGTCGTTCGTACAGCATAAGGTTGCTGTCAGAGAAACTTGTTGGAAAACTAAAGAACTTCTGTGCCAGAAACAGGTGTTCTTGTTGCAATAAAATTAGGGTAGGCAATTCAAGTGAGGTATAGTGGGTACGATCTAATTTGATCATCTTCTGAGTGTCATGAAGGGCTTTCTCTTTGTGGAGCTTCTAACTGCCCTTTAGCTTTTAACTGTCGTCTTTTGCATGGTTTTGGGGGATACTATTATTAAAGACTTTGAGCTTTTGATCTTCTGTTTGTTTGGTGTACACCATTTGCGTAGGGGCTTGTCTGTACTGAAGACTACTTTCCTGAAAATGTTGTCTAGGATTTGTTTTAAAGAACCAAATAGAATNGTTTTATTGCCACCAGTAGAGAAAATTTGCAAAATGAACCTTCAAATACAGCAAAAACTGAGTGGTGAATCCTGTAATTTGGATCAAAAGGTATTTAAATTGAAAAAGCAGATATAGTAGTTTTCTATGTTTCTCTGAAATCATTTCATCGAAAATAAATCTTGTTCCAAAATCTTAGACCAAAGAAATTTCAAGTCCCACTTCTAAGTGAGTGGTTTTCTGGGAAGTATGCAAAGGTAACAGATAACAAAAACTTACTCTTTTTAATCCAGATGAACTTTCTCCTTCTTGGTCTCTTTGGAAATCGGGCTCTCTGGAAATTTGGATTTGCGAAATATGTCTTCTGGGAGGGGGATGGGTGGAACTAAAGCTTGGATGATTAAGCTCTGAGAAATTCAGGGTTTTGATTTTTTTTTTTTTTTCTTTAAATAATATTCCTACCTACTCCCTGGAAGTGTTCAAGGCCAGGTTGGATGGGGCTGTGAACAATCTGGTCTAGTGGAAGGTGTCCCTGCCTATGGCAGGGGGTTGGAACTAGATGATCTTTAAGGTCCTTTCCAACCCAGACCATGCTATGATTCTAAGAAGTATTCAGATTGATGCCTCTGCTTTTTTAAGACACTAGAACGTGTCTGCTGTAAAACTCCCTAGAGAAATGAAACAGCTAACTTCCATTTTAAGACTGACTTAACAACTTCTCTGTGTCCTTAGTATGTTTCTATTGCATCCCTCTAATCTCCCACGTTTTTTTTCCTGTCTCACAGCTACACTTCAAGAATGTTTTTCCATTTCCAAGTGCTCTTTGATGTCTTGTTTCTGTCCCACTCTCATGCAAAAATTCTTCTCACAGTGGATGCTCTCACCAGGTTACATCAGCTAATTATCTGTTCTTTGCCCACAATCACTCTCTGCCTTTAAGTTTAAAAACAAACAAAACAAAAAAATTACAAATGAAAATCTGACACAGGAGTATAATCTCAGTTCATTAGAATTTCAGGACTGGTTTGTGAAAATAAGAGTTCTGGTTGCCTAAAGTGGAAGACAATGTTATGAGTTTTGGGTAGCATTGAGAGTTGGCAGTGGGGTTACTATTTAAGAGTTAGAAGTTCTGTACCAATACAAAAAATATTTCAAAATGCACAAAAATAGTGGTTTTATTTTTTCTTTTCACCTGCCCCATGCCATTTTCTGTAGTCTGGAATACAACAAACCCACTAAAGCTTGGAAAAATGCTGTCAGTCTTGTTTTCTATTGTAGAGAGAAAAATGCTACTTATTCTAATTATTTATATATAGCAGTTACCATTAATTCATATCTTTTCAACATTATTAAATATTTTGTCATTCATACCAGTTTTGTAACAAACAAACAAAAGTGAATCTGATTCGCATTTTAATAATATTCAAAATGTGATTTTAATGAGGCTTGGGGGAATGGCTGCAATCATACAGTCTAAACAGTGTGTATGAATTTTGTGGTATATCCTGTTTCAAACTCCGAAGTCCTTGTAAACTAGAATATCCAATTTTTTAGCTTTTTATTCTTGAATCAAGGGATTCGAGTTAATTCCTGATACCAAGAGTTGCGAACTTTGTCATTTAAAATCTTCCATGGTTTTGGTATGTTCGTATAGCTTGATTTCAACAACAGATCTCCTTCTATCCACAATCTGTAGATTCTTGATTATTTGTTAACTTGTGTAGTCACATGTCAGATGCACAAATCCTCGTTGGCTTGCCTGAATAATCTATCACAAGAAATCCCATCCTTTTTAGGCTTCCATAGATGTAGTTAGTTTCATTTTGTACTGAAATTCTTAACGTTCATATGATACATTAAGGATGCCCAACCTGATTTATGTGATGTCTGTTTTATAGCATGTATGGGCTGGAGTCTGTTTCCCGGGGCTGACTGCTGGTCTTGCTGTGTGAAGTGGTGGCCCTTCACTGTCACTCCAAGCAGTATTCCTTTGCAGAAGTCTGAGCTACGCTTGGTTTTTTTACACATTAAATTTTTCACAGGCCTCTGAAGAAATGCATTTTCATATTCAAAGAAATACAGATGTTTAGCTAAAGACTGTGATATCATCTGTGTCCAGAACACTAATGAGATTTTCTTTCTTTTTAATAATAAATCAAATTTCACTCTACCTGTTCTCCATAACTGAAACTCTCCAACTCTCTCTCCTTGTCAGTAGCAGATGCTGAAAGAATGCCTCAATGGTGTTCTCTCAAAACAGTTGAATGCATTATGGTTGCTGCCCCTTGTATTTTTTAAAGAGACTAAAAATGAACATGTGATGGAATTTCTTAAGGCAAGTTGTTTGATTTTTGTTTGACTGTGTTTTTTTGTATCTTTGGAATAATTGCAGAGTTACTCTGTTAATCCTTAGCTATATTTTAGTAAACTTTGCAGAAAGTAGTATTACTAGACTAATACGGGAAAGGGATATATTACTTAAATATTATAGTTACACAGTCATGCAGTAGTTTGTATCTGAATCCTCCACAAATTTTCAGTTATTGCATTGAATTTATTACTTTATTTTTATAAATACAGTGCATTTGTCACACTTTAAGCTATATATGTTGTCCCTAAAAACAAAATTTAAAAACCCATCTTTAATCCAGTACTCGAAGACAGATTCCAATGAATTTAGTGATCTTAAAAACAGGCTTAGGTTGTTCTACTTCAAGGCACTCATAGAAAAATTATTTCATCTAATTTAAGTATGCTGAACTTCATAATATTTAAGGCGGCTCATGGAAATAGTTGTTTGAATTGATCTTCTATTGAATTTTTGATTCTATGTTGAAAGACACTGAGTGGAATATTTCTTTCTAGTTCTCATTTACTTTAGGAAATCAGAAATGTCTTTATAGACATATAAATGCTGCTTTGCTTTGTACCACTGTTTGCTAGTACTACCTTAACCTCATCTGGCCACAGAGCAACTGGTTAAACTCAAATTGTGCTTTTAGTGGAGTAGTGAGAAACTGGAGGTTATTACTCTGACTGCTTTTCTAAGCATTTTGTGCTGTTACTGAATAATATAGTGAAAGTGGAAAGTCATGCAGTCAAAAATATTATAGGCACTGTCCCCATTTCCAAGCCTCACCAGATTGTTCTCTGCAATTGCTTCAGGGCATCTCATTGAAAGAGCAGCTCCTCAGAACAGGATCAGGAATATTTTATACTCAAGAAAACTTCTGCCCTTCTGTCACTGTCATGCCTGCTGTCAGTTCTTCTGCATGATATATATTGATAGTAACAAATAACATGGAATAATTCCCAAGTGCTTTCTCGGTGCTTTGTGTGTCTTTTTAATGTGTCTGAAGATTGATGACTCCCGTTCTGTCCGTTGGTCAGGAACAGGCTGCAGTGTTTAATAGGCCAGTGAGAAGAGTCCAAGCCTGATGGATCTGCTTCTGCGTACCGAGAAGAATTTGATAAAAGAATAAGCTGTTTATACAAGTGGAAGAATGTAGTTCTTGTGTGTTTAGATGCCTTGCATATTACCTAGAATCCAGTAAAGCCTCCCACACTGCTGATAAAATAACAAGCTGCAGTAAACATAACTGTGAAATCTAAAATTAATAGGGAAAAAGATATTGAAGGCTATTTACCCTCCAGCCAGTTCTGTGTAGCTGGGATAGCCAAGTTTATTACCATTTGGCAATGGTTAAAGCCAGAACTTTTAACTCCCGGATAACACAATACTAAAATTGGAAAATACATGTAACTTTGCCAAGATCTGTGAGAAATGTGGAATTTTCTGGGGATCTATATCTTTGCAGTTCACAGGTGAAAGTGATGATGTTATATGCTGTTAATTAATAGTTTTATGAAAAGCTTCGGTATAGGTTCTTTTTTTATATATCTATTCTCACTTCCTTTCCAAGCATATTTTCATACAATTAGACAAGTATCTAATGTGAATTTGCTTAAAACTGGAGACTTCTAAGCAAATGAAATTTCAACTCTAATATTAACAAAACATGGCAAGTGCCGATTGTACATTTTCATTCGCTACAGAATTCGCTGTTCTACCTCATGCAATAAGGACAGCAAATGTGCAGCAAGGCTGAAATGGAAAAGAAACTACATAGAATCATTAAGGTTGGGAAAGACCTCTAAGGTCACCTAGTTCAACCATCAAACAATCGCCACTATGCCTGCTAAATTATGTCCTGAAGTGCCACGTCTACATGGTGTTTGAACACCTCCAGGGATGGTGACTCCACCACTTCCCTGGGCAGCCTGTTAACTTCTTTCTATTTAGCACGGTTTCATTGTGAATAACCTTATCAAGCTCTAATTTTCCAAAGGCTGCACTGGCCACAAGATGTGGCATGAGAACTTACTCATCATGCTATCACCTGTGGTCTGTGAGGGCTGACAGCAGCACTTGCAGCATTTGCTCCATGTCTACTGGCTGTGATTTTGGTGTTACAGACACTGCTCACACCTAGTAATGGCTCACCCATTAGTTAAACTCATATATTGTGTATGGGAGATGACATTGAGAGAGAGGTGTGAGCCTGGTCACATATCGCTGTGAAAGGGAGTGGAGGAGAGATGTAAGTAGATCACAGAATGTTTATCTTAAAATACTTGGGCAAACTGCATGTAGCAAGTCCATGGGCCTGGTGGAAGTAGTCATGAATGCTGAAGGAACTGATATTTTGAGGTCACTCTCAACTATCTTTAAATGATTGCAGCAATTGGGAGAGGTTCCTGAGGACTGGGACAAGTGGCTGATAGGCCAGAGGGTTCCTAGAAGCCTGTGGGACGGCTTTGGAGTGTAAGGGCAAGCGGTAAAAGGATAATAAGGATTTCTGAAACAAGAGTTAAAGGGTAGCTGAACATCCTGGGTTGCTTTGTTCCTGAAGTAGCATGCTTAAAAAGCACTTTCAGATGACAAAACGCTGAGGTTCTACTCCTGTTTCTTCTCTGTCAGCCAGGAAAATGAACCTAGATTCAACACAGGAGGCTTTTTACTGATCATGTTAAGATCTGCCTGACTTTTGAGAGACAATCAGATAAGCGTGCTTGGCATGAATGAATGAATTTTGAGTACAATGATATTTCTGTAATCTTCTTTCAAAAAAAAAAGTGGTTGGGGGGTGTATGTGTATATATTATATAAATTGGGCTGCTTTCTGGTATTTTTGAATGCATAGGTAATAAAGTGTAAGGTTTGAGCTGAAATATAATCCTAAAATGCCTGCTGATGTAAGCTTGCTTCTGAGGGTTTTCAAAGTGGTATAAAATTACTATATGCATTCTTTTTTTTCCTGAAGCCTACATTTAATACATATGGGTAGGCAGATAAGTTTCTTAAAACATGTTAGAGTGGGGGGGGGGGGGTTTATTTTTTAAATTCTGTTAGGTCTTTCAATGAGTGATGATAGTTTTATACTTTGCTATCTTGTAAAACAAAGCTTTGCAAACATCATGTGCTTTGTGTCCGAAGGCTTATCTACCTCTTATGTTCTTCCCTTGGTTAGAGAAACCTTTCGGTTTGAAGGATGAAGTGAGGCAAACTCTCTGACTTTGATTTCTTCAGAGACATGCAGTGCTGCTGGAGAGATTGTCCGTGACAGACCAAAATGATGCCATTTGACATGAAGTAAGAAGCACCTAATTCAGCTCTATCAGCTCTGATGAAGTCCATACTGAGGGAAACCTACACATAGAACACAGGGCTTTGCCTATTTAGTTTCCAAGACATGTTTGTTAGTGCATTTAATAGCAATAATGAAAACTATTTCTACTGTACAATTTAATCTTTCTCTTTTTCATGAAAATAGCAATAATGTTTTGGAGAAGGTTTATTTGTTCTAGTAGGGAAAACTGTTATGACACTTATCGTGGCCCATACCCAGTAATGCCTGCTTGCTTCCCAGCTGTGAGCCACTGGGAAAATAAAGATTACTTTCCCCTCCATCAGCTCACACCCAAGCTAATTTTACAGCCTTGTCAAATGGCAGCAGAAATTACTACTTATCGCTACTTTATCTGGCTCTGTTGACAAGGCTAGATTGGAACAGAAACATAGTGTGACTGAAGCTTGTTGCTGTAAATTGAGTACTTTGACATGCTAAGACAATTACTGTGTAAATCTTCACTGGAAAACGTTTTGTCCTGGTAGCTTTGTAGAGGGCTTGTCAGTGGCTGGTAGCCCAGTGGGTGCTGTAGTTCCCTTAATAAAGGGAAAGAAAAGATCAGATCTGGAAAAGCAGCTCAGCTAAGAGAGCATGTGCTGACAAAGCCAGTGGAAAAAAAGGTTGAAAATCCCTTTCTGTTTTGCTCTAGCTTTCTCTGGCACCTTCTGCAAGAGGAGAAAATTGGAGGTGGGCTACTTTTATGATCCAGTAACTACCATAGAAGGCTGCTACCTTGCCTCCTAAATGCAGCAAAGGGATGTCTGCAAGACATTTAACTTCTCCTAGGCTATTCTCTATCAGAAAGGGCAGTTTACAAAGTTGCTGATGTGTATAGAAGGCACAGAACCTGGTAACTGGCCAAGGCATTGCTACTGGCATCCCGTAATGTGCATAAAATATTGTTGTTGTTGTATCCACAGGGTCAAACAAATTGCTGCTTTTATGAATCGGCCTTTGCTGTAAAGTGGCTGAAATGATGCCAGCCCTGCTCTCCTTTCTCATCATTTTAGAAACCCATTTTCTTTCATTTGCTCTTCCACAGAGGTAGTAGATTTCTGCATGTTTCTGTTAACAGAGAAGTTGTAAAGATGGAGAATTTTGCAGTTCTGCATCTTTTCTTAAGCTAGTATGATGTTTTAGGACATTTTTTTTCCTACTTATAAATCATTAGGGAATTAAACAGAATTATTCCTATACCTTGAAGTAAAAGGATGCTAATTCTTTATTTCTGCCCGGTAGAGTAGGCTAACCTACAAAACAAAGTCATAATAGTCTTACAACTCACAGTAGTGAATAGCAAATAAGTGTAATTGTAACTCCTTTATACTACCTGTCTCTTCATGAGTAGTCCTCTTTTCAAGCTGTATTTTATTAGTGCCTCCTGCAAATAGCTTCCAGGTGTTTCTTGTGACATTCTTCTTTCTTCCTCAGGCAGGTTGGTATTTCAGGAATCAAGGAACATCTTACTATTTTTTTTTACCGTTCTAAAAGTGTCCCTGCAACTTTGAAACAGGCTCTAGAAGTATTTTATTCAGAAACTGGGTTTTGATTCTTGTTTCAACACAGCAGAAGATTTCTGTGTATCAAAGGAATAACTAAGTCAGTATTAAATGCTTTAAAGTGAGTTAAAGGGTGTGAAAGTGTATTGTTTTTATGAATAAGCCTTGAACTTGCGTAATTATTTACAAATAAAATCTACCTTACCTTTTCGTAAAGAACTTAGATTTCATAGCAGCCATTTTTTTGTGACTCTGTGGTAGGTGTATACAATAAACAGTATTGTGCAGCTTTCTGAGTTTTTCAAAACAGTAATAAACGACATACTTGAATCATACATGTGATCAGTGCTTAGTAATGGATCTAATAATGGAAGGGAGAGAGGAAGGAGATTCTTTGGCCAGAGACAGTGAAGAAGTGCTTTGAAAATGAATTTGAAACAGCTCATGCCCTGGTAGAGAGTTCCTCTATTTTTACAAATCTCATCTGAAAGTCTCTAAGGGACAAATTTAATGATGTATTGTTCTTTAATAAGAAATACCAGATATTAAGTTTCTGAAAGAAAGACAAGATTGGTCAAGGACAGCAATATTTGAAAGCATAATTAAGCTTCATAACTTTTGATTCATAATAATCTAGAAAATGTTATTGTGTCTGATTCATCAGCAAATTCATCACCCAGTGCCATTTTTTTTACACATACATATACACACCCACAAGTGTTTGAGTCTATAAAATATTTTTCTGGCAAAGTCCAAATTGCTAATGTTATTTTATAATTCTGAGGATTTGTGTGAGAAAAAACATAATGCCTCTTGCATGTTCTTGCCTTCTAAACTCCCTTTGTTCTGAACACTAATGTAGTAACTTTGGTAAGAAAATACAGGTGTGAGCTACTTACCTAGCAGGATGACAGTTGCTTATCATGGTTATTTTCTTCCTAGGTATTTCTACCGAGACATTTGTGTATCATTTTCAGACTTGACATAGAAATTATTCTGAGATTTAAGAGTTTAATAATAATTATTATAATAATATATTAAATAAGTTTGCAGAAATCTATTAACATTTATACTAAGAAATTGTTGTAATCATAACCTGAGCTACTGAACCTATTATTCAGCTTTGTTCCACAAATACACGCTGGTGTGCTGCACTTAAACATGTGGTGTTTAAATGCAAGAAAAGACACATATTTAGGAAAGCATCTGTAGTACTTTATTAAGCTCAGTCTGCAGTGTTCTGTAAAGATTAAGCAGAAAATGCTTACGCTGAGTAGGAGCGCTTTCTGGTTTCATTCGTCAGGTTCTTCTACCCCTCGAATAGTATTCCTGCCGTGAGTCCTGGATATGTACGGTTGTTTCTTCACCCCCTTACCCCTCCCAACATGTTGATTCAGGCATTTGAATACTGCACTTCTGAAATAAATGACATTGCTTTCCAAAGTCTTAAAATAATCTTTTTATATGGCAGCCAATTATTCATTTTGAAAAGAACAACCAAAAGACTAGTTATTATTTGACTGAACTCTGTCTGAAAAGTTCTGCATTTTTAAGTGTCTAGGGCAAGCGCATGGTTTAAATACAAAAATTTAAACTACATGCTTTCTTTAAATTAGGAAAAAAAAGTCCATCTAAAGAACACAAAGGACTTCCACTTCCCAGTTTCTCTTTATAACTGTGTCAGAATGAAGTAGGATTATGCTGCAGAAGCAAATTATTTTGGTTTAATAGCTAACATGCCATGTGGATTAAAGGTAAGCTAGGTTTCTACCTTGTTCTGTGTGATCTATCCTGACTGAGTGCATGTGTGTGTGTAGGGGTAGAGGAGATATACAGACCTTACTCCGAAGGATTAGTTATATCTTCAGACTTATTAGGATGAAAGAGAATAGGCATATCAGTACAGCACAAATGTCTGGTACAAATGCTCTTACAATTACATCGTTCCTAGAAACTGTAACCAAGATCAAAACATTGTCACTGTGGAAGCCAGTAGTCACATGGAGTCCCTGCCTCCAAGAAAGAAACTGTTGTGAAGAGGTTCTGTGAGATTAACTGGAGATTAGTAGTATAGGCAGAATAGTCCCAATCACTGAAAGCCACTGTCTTTTAAAGCTCTGAAGAGAAGAGTTGGCGTGTTACATGCAGATGATGAGACTGACTGGTGTAAGAACAAGAGAGGATAATGTTCCTATATATTGCTGAATTCCGTTCCTGGCTGTGACATGGGTGAGCTGTTTGAATTCACCACCCTAGTCTGGCAGTCTGTAAAGCTAGGAATAATCCCAAATCTACCCAATGGAGAGGGTTGGAGGCTTGGGTCTGTTCGGTTAGGATGTGCCACAGGATGTGCAAGTGCCTGCCGTTCCACTGCACCAGGTACCAATGATGTAGTATGGCATGTACCTAGAGATACAAGCACGTATGTGAGCTAAGAGGACTGGTCAGGACCTCTTGGAAAACTTTGGGGAAGACAGCATCAAACATCGAGCAATTAAGCCCTCCAATTCTGTAAACAGTCACCAGCTATTGATGAGGAGGCTGCATTAGTCATGAACGAGGGAAGCTGAGGAAGAGGTAGGATGAGGTTTCTTAACTCTAGCAATTTAACTTGTAGGTAGCTGTATCTCAAGTACAACTTGTGATTCTGAGCAAAGTGAATGAATGCTACCTCAAATGTTAAACATTAAAATTTCTACTGAGCTATTTGGTTGTCTGAGGAAACACAAGTATGGAGGTAAGAATGAAAGTGGAGAAAAATGTAATGAAAACGGTAGAAGAGTAGTCAAATAATATGCCTTTACCATCCTTAAATATTTATCCCCTTATCAGTATGGGCAGGATGTTGAGTATACGTACGTAGCCAGGACCTATTACTGAGAGCACTTTCATGGAAATTATTGTGATCAAAGCTGAAGCAAAAAAATCAATTTGGTGTACTAATTCCAGGTAGACTGCTGTAGTTTTCTGCCCTTAATCCCATAGACAAAATCACCAAATTTCATGGGAGGTTTCTTCTGAGACTTTGTATATTTTTATACTAGCATACGTTTCATTCAAACGAGCCATTTTACAACATATACAAAACTGAGTTATCTGAGTCAAATGACCTGTCTTCATTTACCATTCAAATTTGTCTCGTTACTGCAAAATTCGCATGAGTTCTTTTAATCCAGATGAAAATAGCACTAGGGCAAAAAATTATCCTGATGGAAACAAACTAAAACTAGCTAATAATACTCCTTAGTATTAAAAATTATTTGGAAAGACCTAGTAGTTGCACCCTCTTTTTTTTTTTCCAGTTCTCCATTGATTTTTTTAATTCCTTAATCAGAATATGATGTAATACTAAAGCTCTATAGTAATACATTTGCCTTTATCAGTTGCACTGTGATTTGATAATGAAAAGGGTAGCACAAAGTAATGTTGATTGACATCAACTATGTTACAGTCTTTTCTGTGTTGAGTTAGATCTTGGAGCAAACCTTATTTGACTGAAACTGACTGAACTGCCTATCTCTCTGTCGTAAATCTACTAACCTTTTTTGAATTTGGATTTTAGAATTTATTTCCAGGCCTTTGGATTTCCCAGTATTCCAGGCTTTAATGAAAGTCGATTTATTCTTTGGGCACTTTGTTCTGCCATTGAAACTACCTGAGTAACACTTACTATCCACATAGTGCCTACATTAATTTAAAGTGTGCAAGTAAATTGCAGTGTCTCCAGGTGGAGGCTGGCAACTGGAGTTCATGCGTGCAGGTATTACCTTCTTACCTAAATTGATACAAGTTTGACAAAATATTCCACTGAAATTGTGAGGGTTTGGAAAATAAAATTTTTTTCCTCAGCAGTATTGGAAATATTTTTATAGGAAGTCAGGTCAGTTTTATTTAACATATATACCATCATTCAAAAATTAATATTAGTGCTTATTTAAACACTGTTAAAATTGGATAGTAGTGTTAATCTTGTATACATAGCATTTTTGCTTTCTACAGTAAACCTTGCTTTATTTTTTATTTCAATAAATTTTGGTAAGATTGTGTTCTTCAGGAAGTATGAAAGACTCTTGAATTACAATTTCTTATTTCTTTGCAGAATCAAGAATCTCACTTTTAAAACATTCATTCCACAGGGTTGTTAAGCTATTAACCAAATTAATTTTAGAGAGTAGATCTATTGAAATCAGGGTCTGTATTTTGCTTGGGAATGCTTAAAACACTGTTTTTATGTTAGGATTATTTTGGTGAGAGCAAAAAGCACGTAGTCTTGAATGTATAATCTATGGTGGCTGAAAAATAAAATAGTTTTATTAAGAGGTATTTTAGAACCTTGGAACCAGCATAAATAATAAAGCAAGTTTTGAAGTTATGATCAAGCTTGATGTTGGCACCTCTCCGAATGCACTCTACAGAATTCTTGATAATGAACAAGTGTTGAAAGAACACTTCTAAAAATCTTTGATGCTGATGCAAAATTGTTGCAGTGAATGGTAAAAGTATCTTTCTAGTAGCTTATGTGATAACTTGCTGATGTTTCTTGGTTTTATATGTCATTCTCATCAGTAAAACACAGATTAGTTACATAGATTTATCTTATCTAATATTTTGTCTCAAGATTTATTGATTTATGTCCATTACTGTTGCATATAAAACCACTTATCTTTTCTGCATGAATCATACATCTGCCTGGACTGGTTTATGCTATGTTGCAGACACCATTAATAAATATAAATATAATAATAGTTTATGACTGTGCATTTCACTGTGAGCTAGTGATATGTTAACTAGTTCTTTGTTCTAGGCAGTAAGACTTGATCATTATTTCGCAGACTAGCTATGGCTTACAAGAAGCAATATCTGTGTTTCCGAGTAGTCTTCTTGCAGCCAGGGTATTTGGCATCACTTCTAAACTGCAGGATATAAAGAGCCACACTGATGGACTTGGAACAAATGCTGCATGCATGTATGATTATTCCCTTGGTAAATCCAGTGTCTCAGCAGTGGATGTCTAACTGCATCTTTATTGCAATTCATGGGCCTTTTCTAAGCATTGCAGCTATCCATCAGATCTGTCCTGCCCATCACAGCACAGAGCCAGCTATACTCTGCTATAGATAATGCTGAATAGAACTTCAAATAAAATGGATTTCTGTGTTATGCCTTCTCAAACATTGATCTTCTGTTATCGGTCGAGTCTCGTGTCAGAGAGCAAGGGGCTAGAGATGAGCAGAATTCAACTCACTGAAGAAAGGCAAGTAGGCCCCCACCATGAACCCTAACAGACTGTCTTAACAATAGAAGATGATGAAATTTAAGGTTTCATTTCCATGAATCTGAGCAGTTTTTTTGAGAAGAGTAGGAAAAGGGCGTTTTGGTGGTTTGTAGCTCTTACTAGAAATCAGTTCACATATAGTCAGGTACCTCTGCAGTGACTATCAAAGTAAAAGCAAATATAAATGAGGATTAAATGTCAAAGTGGAATGGTGAAGACACATTAAGGAAACGCAAGATGTTTTCCTCTTCTGTCTTCTAAGCATGGCTCTCTTTTAGAGTTAATAAAGCAATCTGTTCTGGAGGAAGAATGAAGTAGTTTAAAACAAAGTCCATTGATGTTACTTCTCCTTCTTGTCGTTTAGCATATGCAATTAGTCTGAAAACTATGAATGAGAAAATCCAAATCCCATTACCTTCCCCATCTGCATACTCTGAAGGTTACAACATTGACAATGCAAATACATAAATTTCAGTACAACCTCTTTGAAAAGGCACATTGTTGTACATGAGGAGCAATATTTTTAAAAAGAAACACCATTCTAAAGTATTTGGGTGCTTTGGGTTGCTTTTTTTTTTTTTTTTTTACCCT
>Ga0065711_1042729_pt1 | contig 15181 bp, 7 predicted proteins | sample Hoacrofraction12_FD_59098 | JGI IMG/M metagenome (GOLD analysis project Ga0065711, IMG submission 59098) | Hoatzin crop microbial communities from Cojedes, Venezuela - Epithelial fraction 12 v2 (version 2) | ecosystem: Host-associated > Birds > Digestive system > Esophagus > Crop | place... | reverse complement strand
TGCGGAACTGTGGCTGTTTGAAATTAAACGTGATCTTTGCTGTACCAGCTGGGGTCTGTAATGTATCTGATAAATGAAGCCCTTCCCGTCGCTTTCAGGTCATGCAAGGAAAAGGGCGAAGCTGGGGAGGGAGCTGGGCGGGGTTTCCCTTTGCCTTCCACAGTCGGGCGAGAGGAGTCTGGTCGATGTCTGCAGCAGATAAAGGAGACGAGAGGATCGTCAGAAGACCCCCGAGCCCTTTTATCTTTCTGCCGGGTTTCCCTCCGGTTTCATTTGTCGTGGCTGTGTTGCCTGTCTGCTCGTTTCCCGCCCTGGGCAGGGGCCGGGTACACCAGGGCCCTGGCTGAGGTAGTAGTTTGTGCTGTTGGTCGGGTTGTGACATTGCCCGCTGTGGAGATAACTGCGCAAGCTACTGCCTTGCTAGTGCTGGTGATGATCGGCTGCAGATGAAGACGATGACACTGGGAATCCCCTTTGTTTTCCCGGGATTGCATGCCGCTGAGGTGGCAGCGATTCCCGCTCCTGCGGAAGGAGTCCAGCCCTGGCCGTGAGATGAGCAGCGGGCTTCGGACCTGTCGGCGGGACACTGCTGCATTCGCACACCCGGGTGACAGAAAACGTTAGTTTCCCCCTCTTCGGAGGGCACCTGAGTCTGGGCTGGAGAGCAAGTTGTCTGCATTTCTTCTCATGCTTAGACCTTATTTTTCACGTGACACCCGTGAAAGAGGTGGATTTTTCAGTTTTTTGAAGACAGAGATCAGTGATGAACTCACAATTTTCCGTGCTCTGAATATGCAAAACTTGTATATGTGGTATTAAGTGCTCTTCTTGCAATGGTAAAAAATCCTGAATATTTATCTAAAAAAAGCAAAAATATGTAATTACCGCTTTCCTTATGCTGATAAGATAGTGTTTTTACAGTATAGTTAACTAATTGTACTGCTTGGTGCTAGCAGTTCTTTAGGTGAACTTCTGAGATTTTTCCTGTATATTTTGACTGACTTATTGTGAAAAGCAAACCCATGAATCTGCTACTGCGAATTAATTTAAATTGCTGGTGTATTTATAGTGATGGCTAAGGGTATCTTTTTGTTATGAATTTTAGTGTGTTGATCACTTACTACAATGGCTTAAACTTGGAATATATTAAAACATATACCCTAACTTTGCATAACTGTCTCTTATGTTTGTGAGAGTTAATTTTTCAGTCCTTATAAAACCTTACTATGAACAGGTTGTGATTAGTCTTTTGAGTTCGTAGTGAAAGTTAAAGCCCTAGCTTAAACACTTGAAAATAAGTTGGTGCCTTAGTACTGCTTCTAATTCACAGTTCAGAGGTATTTATAATATACGGAAAAGTTGGGCAAACTTACCGATATTTAACTTTGCCTCTTTTTTGAATTGTTTGAACTCATTACATGTTTAGAAGACATGCAAAGGTTGCTTTTGCACCTCTGTTGAATGTCAAGTGCCTTGTGGAACATAGGGAGCATCATACTTGCTGACAGGTTTAATCTGATGATACTTCATTTCTACACTGTAGTGTGTTATTGTGGTAATTTAAGCTCTGTCATAAACAAAACTTTTTAAAAGCTAGGTATTCTCATGCTCACTAATAAACTAATATGTTAAGTGTTCTGACTGGTAGATTTTCTTTGAAGTAAAATAGCTGTCATAGTTGTTGACTGTCTGCAAATTTATAACTCTCTGGCTTTTTTTTCCCACCATCTTAATGGGAAGGAACAAGAAGGATACTATAGCTGTCTGCTTTTCACATTCTAACAAACAGCACATCTCAAACAGAGCCCATTGAGGTTCGATCTGGAAGTTAGGGTGATATCTACCTTTAGGCATCTATTTTAGCTGGCTAATCCACAAGTCGCTTTCCCTTCAGTGGAGGAGGGAGAGGTAGATCCCTGGTGTAAATCACACTTTCGAGTGTCTTAGCATTATTTGCTCTGAATTACCCTTTCAAGGAGCTTGTGCCTGTATGTTTGTAAGGGAGGTGAAGGAGCTTCAGCTAAGCAAAGTGCCTCTGGGTGGGTGGTGTGAAATTGTCTTCTCTGTTGCCTTCCCTTCTTATGCTCTGGCAACTTGGGTAGGACTAGAATTTGGCTCCCTTTGTAGTTTTTTGGGTTTGAGGGAGAGAATCAATGGGAGAAGATGTGTTCAAGTATGCTGCCATTAAACACTTTGTTGTTTATCTCCTGTGTAAAATATCTCCCTTAAAATTCACTTGCTGCCTGAACAGTCAGTTCTTTGTGCCCTGGATGGTGACATCGGAGTTCAGGAGAATGTCAAAAGCCTGTACTAAAATAAGATAGTGCTAAAAAGCCTGTACTAAAATAAGATAGTGCTACTATGTAGGTGGGATATTGTGTAATGCATGAGGTGGTTTGTCCTCGTGTCTGCCTAGGTCTCGGATATGCATTGCTTGGTAGGTTTTAGGTGCGTACATGTGAATTGAGGAGTTGCGTTCAGGATGCTTTGATTTGGGGATATCGTACATTGCTTAGTTCAGAACACTTCTCAGTCTCGCATTCAAAGTACAGAACTTAGTTCAGGCAAGTCCATCCTTAGCACTATCCTAGTCTCAGTCCTTACTGCTTAACTGTCCAACTTACATAGCTTACCTACACGAAGGAAGCTGCAGTATCATGCTTTGAGGCAAAAAGATTAATTCTTCAGTGGAAAGGAGAGCTTTATTTTAGCAATTTGTAATAGTCAAAGCTGGTATTTATGAAAATACTGTGAAAACCTAAACTGGATGGAGTAGCTCATATCTTGCAAATTCAGTGATCCTTTATTGTGATTTGAGGGAATTAGTTTGGGAAGAAAAATTGCATTATGCCAATTAAAAAGCTGTACTGCTAGCACGTTATTGTCTATGGCATTGTCTCTTGCTGAATTTTTTTTTCCATTTATTCTTCAGAGGTTTCACTCAGTCAAACTTGTGTGAATTTGTTATAGAAACATTAAAATAGGCACATGGCTGAGTTGATGGAATTTCTGTGCAAAGTTATTTAGTTTATAGTGTCCCCATTGTGTATTGTTTGCTGTGCTGGGTGAGAAAGTACTGCAAGAAATGTTCCTCTGTAGGTTTTCTGAGCACTTCTTTTGACTCATGGAATAATAAAAATGCATTGAGATTCATGGCATAGTCGATTAAGCTTTAGATGCTCTTATTCCCTGGTTTGATGTCTTTTTGCGCTATTGTCTTACCTATTTTGTGAAGAACAGTCACCAGCTGCTCACCCCTCCAGCTACTGTCTGTCAATGCCGCTTCTAAAGATACTGGCACGCATCAACCTAAAATCTTAGATTCACGATAGTTGCTCCCCTGCAGGGTGCAGTTGCCCTCTCTGTCGCCAAGGAGAATGCTGTGTTCCCATGCTAGCAAAACTGATGTTTGAGAACTTTTCTTGACTGAGGGCTGGCTTGGTTCTTCTGCTTTAATAGATCCTGGGCCATGCACGTAATGAGTGAGACTTCCCACTTACACTGAGAAGCAGCTTAAAACAGTCAGAGGAAATGCCAGTTTCTAGAGAGTTACATCTATAAATACATAAGCACTTACTTAAAATACATCAGTGCATTTAAGAAATTGTACGTGCGGCCTTTCAGTGGATGCTTGCTTTGCTCGGTAAGAATGAGTACTGAATTAACATAAGGAAATGCTTATGCTAGTAATTATAAATGAAAATGGACCTCATTCTTTAAGTAGTTTACTTGCATCTTCCACCATCCTGTGCGTAAATGTTACTCAGTGAAATTATAGAGAATGGTTCTAGAACCTTGCTTCTAGAGGAGGTCTTATATATGTTATATGTTCGTGGTATATGCCTCTAGACAGATTATCTCTGTAGCAGAAATAAAAGTGCCATTCAAAATGTGTGAATGTTTGGGAAACTCTTAAATAGCTAGATTTTAGTTACATAAAATACCTTTAATATTTGTCTTCTAATATATATTTGGATCGTAATTTATATAAATTTGTTTTTGAGAAAGTGCTCGACATTTTTAGCTGAGCTAGTTGAGTTTTTACATTAATGTACAGGCTTTGTGAATTTCTGTCAAAAAAGAACACGTGTTCTGCAACTGAAAGCATGAAAGGTGGAGAAAGATGAGAAATACAGCAGAGAAAGTTACATTTACTGGGGATTTAGTGGAATTGCTAAGAGTGAAAGGCTCCTGTTTAGTGGGAAGGGGCTGGAGTGTACCCTTGGGCATGCAAGATGCTGCATCGGTGAAAAGAGCTGCTGTGTTCGGTCTGGGAAGAGAGCCTGAAGACTGGAAGTGAACTTCTGGTTCTTCTCCTTATCCAAGACTTTACCTGCAGAATGGACTTTCTTACCTGGCCTTCCAGTTCCTCTTCACAAGTTTGCTTATTTCTGCTGTCTTACCATTTTCTTTGCACCTAAAGTTCTCAGTCTTGCCCTGTTAGTTTATGTACCCTGCTTGCCTCTGCAACTCAGGCAAAACTGCCTATATCTTTGCAGTCAATATCATTTGAAACCTGCCTGTTTTAGGCTGCTGGTGAAGTTTGCGATGGCTGCAAGAAAGAACTGTCTTGGTGCAACAGATTAACTTTGTCCAGAACTTAGTGATGCCAATGTGTCAGTATACAAATGGAAAATAAATCCACTATTGCACTTCTTTCATAGATGCTCTAAGTCTCTTATTCTAGGCCAGCTAAGAAAATTGCACCTATGTTGTCTGGTTATCAGATCCCTTCCTGGTCCTTGATCACCTTATTCCTTCTTTTCACCCTCTCCACGGTAACAGAAGCCAAGAACTGTATTCAGCCACTTGAAAGAAGGTTGAAGTTTTAAAAGAAAACCATCTTCTTCTGATTTTCATGAAAATATGATTAAACATTTCATTATTAAAGTGGTGTGATATTTCACAATTCCCCCTTACAGCTGAAGACAGCTCAGAGTATGCCTCACCCTGTTCTGAAGGGTGCTTTTTCTGCTCTCCATTTCATCCTTTGCAAGAAACAAGGACTTTGCCTTGCATGTGTCTTAAGCCTTGCCCCACAAAGAATGCAATGAAGGAATTGGTGCAAAAATGTTGGTACTGAATGAGGCGAGGTCATACTTATCCCACCCTCTATGTGAAGGTTTGTGAGTGTTGGAGGAGACGAGGGGGTAATTTTGCTGTTAACTTCTGAGTACCACATTAGGAGGGACTGTTCAAGTGATAGCCCAGTGACCTGTTATTACCTGTGGCACGTGTTCCTGGCAGGTTATGTTACGTTGATGCCAAGATTTTTGACGAGAAAGGCAAGAGCATCCTTCATATGCCACCTAGAAAGAAAAATAGTAGGTGTGGAAGCAAAGAAAGAGGTATGGTGACAGACTTCCAATTGCTTTGAAAGGTACTTTCTAATCTGGTTTATCTGGTAAAAATCTGTGGGGGGTGTGTGTGTGGTTTTTGCTGAGGCCTTGTGTTTCAGCCTGAAGCTTAGTTTTCAGTCTGAAACAGGTCTTGTTCACTCCCAATGTTTCTGCACCGTGCTCTTAAAAGGGAAGTTGGTCCAGCTGAGGAGCTTCCAGAAGGAAGCCTCTGGAAGATTAAATTAAACCTAAGAAATTGTACATTTAGTTATCATTAAAAGCTTTGGCTATGATAGCGCATTACATTTCAGTATTTGAAGTGGTGCTTTTCTTAGGCAGGTGTAAGTGAAAGCTGTATCACTCTTGTCCAGTAAAACGATACTTGAGATGAATTGTGTTTCTGTAGAGTACCGTGGGATTCATCAGGTAGTGATGTGTGTGGCTGTTACAGACATGCTCGTCTCTCGTGCGGTGGCATGCCTAACAGAAATAACACGGAGGGGCCAGAAGGGAACAACTCCAAACCTGAGACTTTTCTCTGAGAGCCTCTGTGGTGTTTCCACTCCAGCACTGGAGCACTGGAACCTTCTGAAACATGTGTTGCTATGTCAATGACCTATGTGGTGGGTACCAATGCAGGTAAGAAAGCCACCACCTGGATCCATTTTTACATTTCTCCTATGCTGACAGGATGGATCCCACTACTGTGTGTTTCCTTGAATGATTTTTAGATGTGTTGTGGCTGAACCTGAGTTATGCCAGGCGGATGATAAGGCCAAGAAGGCAGATGTTTAATGGTGTGTGTTCTTTTTGTTCTCTCTATTCCTAAATTGAACACATGTATTAGAAACTGAGGGAGATGTCGGGCCAAAGTACAGTCCTCTGTGAAACAACTGTCAGTGCGATAGATGCACAGGCTAAATGGCGCGGTCTGACTCTTGTTCGTGAAGCCCTGGGCTTCTTCCAGATTAACAGGTCACCTCTGTACTGCAAGTCAGCAGCTGTGCTTTACAGTATGAAACCTTTTCCAGAGTTTCTTGGCAGTGCAGTCTGCTATAGTGAGGAACCTGTTCATCTATTGCATACCTAACGGCTACACCAGCATGCATAATTTATATAAGGGTCTTACATAGACCGCAGCCCTTCAGCGTGTCCTTTGCCTGCTGTACTGCATCTAGCTCTTGCTGCTTGCATCTAGCTAGCACTGCTTCAAGGCCATCTGGTTACACAGGACGGAACAAGGATGTCTGCAGTGATCTGGTTGGAGTTTGGATCTTAGATTTTCTGTCATTCTAGCTTTCAAAAGTTTGTCTGGAAAGCTGCCTGCACCTCCTTACAGGTCTATGTCAAACGGCAGTTTATCCAAGGAGAGGTTTAGGCTTAGGTGAACAAGGGGGAAACTGCCAGCAGACCCAGGATGACTGCACAAGTAGGCCTGTTTTCAGGGCTGTAGGTGCAGAGCTGTCGCTTTCCCAGCTGCGTCTATACACCTCTTGTCAAGAGTGCAGCTACCCTCTATGGAGCCTTCCTGCATCCAATTCTGGTCACCTGCTGGACAATTACTTTAGAATGGGTAAATCTGATGACTGAATCCATGTTACTGCGTGGTTTGTGTCATGGTGATGCAAAAACTTACTACATGATGTCTTCTCTAGAGTTCTCAGGCTAAGCAGAAAATAAGTCACTTCCTTGCCTCCATTTACCTACCTGCCTCACCTCAGTAGGGGTGTATCTATATACATGATGGGCTGTACTGAAGATGAGATATCTGTGCTTCCTGAGGTCTTTGTTCCCAAGGTGATAACCGTAAGCGTTCTCAGGATGTATACGTGCATTGTCACTGTCCATATCTATGTTGTGCTGCTCTGTGTCATGTAATCCTGTCTGATTTACACAGCGATTTCAGTCACATGCTGAGATTTGGCAGCCCGAAGATCTACTGTGGCAGTGTAATAGTAAACCTTTGAACTAGGCTCTTTGCTGGTGCTGTCAGTATCATGGTGGCCTTTGGTGCTGCAAAACCTGAATATGGACCCAAGAAATGCTGCTGGCAGCGAGGATGCAGCAGGTTACTTTTGTATAATCTCCTGTCAGTTTGGCTGGAATGCCTAGATGTAAGGTGGGTCTGAAATGGTACATACAAATGTACAGTGTGACAGCTAGCACTGCAATACACATTAAATGTTTATAGGTCTACCAGCTACGATGCCATTATTTTCCAGGTCCCTCGGGTTTCTTCCCTCTCTTGCGACCTAGCTTTTCCACTACACCCCAGCCTCAAGAACATCTTTCTTCTTTCCAGCACCTGAAAGATTGCTTTCTAGTCATGTTAGTCCCTGATGTCGTACGTGGTCTGTCATGCATCCTGTACCCAGCTGCTGTCTTTGCTACTTTAGTACATGGTTACAGGCTAGAGTAGAAGTGAAGACAGGGAAGGATGGCAGAGGAAGCAAGTGCTTAAGTTTAGCAATCCTTTTTTAGTGGCTGAAAAGTAAAAATGGTCTAATAAGTCAACAAAGTGCAAGACTTCAAGAAAGTAGATAACAGTAGTGATGCTAATCAAAACCCAAAGAAAATAATCAATGCCATGCCTAGTGGGAGGAGAGGTCCTTAAATATTTATGCAGTATATTCTCCCCTTCCTTCCCCAGCATTGCACTACCTACGGCCCTGCTGTTGTAACAACACGATGGTGAAATGTTTAGGATCTCTGACATGGCTCACGACAACCCCCAGCAGTCACCACATAAGCTGCGGCTAGCTGAAGTTGAAGCTGGAGGCAGCACACAAATAGTTCAGGTGCCGTTAGGATCTTCTGCTTCAGGAAGCCCTAATGCAGGTGGCTCAGCTGGTCACGATGATCATGTGTAAGCCTGGCCAGATGGCTGTGGTGAGCTTATGCCAAGGCCAGACCTGGCATTTGCCCAGAAAATCCTTTATGGTAATTCTGAGGTCTTTGTGGTACCCTCCACAGCTTCCCATTGACATGTGTGGCAGGAGGGGTGGCAGGCAGCTGTGGAGTGAACCACTGGAACTGAGCTGTGCACAGGACTGTTCCTGAGGGCCCATCTGCTCCAGCATGTGCATCCCAAGGCCAAAATTTGCAGTTCTGTATACGGATGCCAGTATTGTTCAACACAGTTATCAGTGCTCAAGTAGGCAAAATACCATCCGTAGCGATAGCTGCAGATGACGCAGTGATTGATAGGACAGCACACCTGGAGCGTTTACTGTTACAAAGCAATCCAGAATGTTTTGTTAGTCATAGTCCAATGTATTTAATACTGTCAATCCTGAAGTACCATATCTACTAGCAGAAAAGTAGGCTACATCCGCAGGATGTGTTGTAGAGAGACCTAAAAGTAGTTTGAGGTAACAGATGGCAACTCTTGGCCTGTTATATAAAATTATTTGTAAACGTCAGGAAAAAAATAAAAATAGAATTAATTCAGTCAAAAATTCCTGCTGATTTAAATAACACACTGAGATTATATCTGATGGATATTAAGAGTGTTTGACAGGAAAATGATTGCAGTGGACCTGGTGTTTTGAAAATTAAGCCTAAATGGTAGAAGAGGGCTTCCCCTCTCAATCTCCTTTGGTATTCATTGTTTTAGTAAAAAGATGTGCAGCTTTTGCCTGCAAGGTCAACACCAGTGTGGGTCACCACGCTTGCAGATTTCTGGGTTCGATAATGATGCATTTAAATCCCAAAGTTCTCAGACCAAGCCAAGGCAGCAAGGACTGAGGTCATCTCACCGTCTTTACTGACTCTGCTTTAGTCCCAACCATTACGTGAAATATCAAGACTTGGCTACTTTTGATTGCCTGTTTGTGCTCCAGTTTCTTTTCTTCTGATTTTTGTCTTTATGTTAATTGAGTCTTGTTTAAAGATCTTGTCTTCTGCAACCTTGTGACCAGGTAAAAAGCAGTGTCTTTGATGCTATAATAGCTTTGGCAGAGCTTGAAGTGACTGAAAGATGACACTTACCTTTTCATTAGTAGTGGTTGGTATGGAAGAACCTAACAAGACCAAAGGACATTTTGTTATTTGTTTAGCGTTTAGATTTTTTCCTCCCTTTCTCGCTTATTATATTTGTACAGCCCTTTCGGCTTCACGGCGTGAATCTCTAGGCTGTTTCGATTTGTTTTCACATCCTTAAAAACACTGTTAAAACTATTAACAACATTTTGGTTTGTCAGGACTGTCAAAACAGGAGTGGTTTTTCTATGCTTTATTTTGTATATCTAAAATAATGGGAAGGGGATACAACTGAAGATTTAGGTTACCGTTCTAATGATTTAACCGGGTGGGATTTACTGCTGCCTCCCCCATATTCTTTATAAAGGGCTTGCATGTTTCTAGGATGGTCGACTGCGACAGAATTAATCAGGATGAGATTGCTGGACTCATAACCCTGACATTTAATACAGTACAAGACAGCATCATGTTAACCACTTTGTGCTGATTTTAGCAGTATACATGGACTAAGGTAGTCAACACAGGGACTACCTCTCATTAAGCAAAGATTTAGAAAAGGGGCTTGTTTCTTCGTAGTCCTCTAGAAGTGGACTTCTGCTACAAGTGCTTTAGTATGCAGAAAGCAAGCTATTAAGCTGAATGAAGTGATCTTCCCTTCATATAGCATTGATTATTGTATATTGATGGGCTGATCATCTTAATTCAGAAAGAAAATGGGACTATTGGAGAGAATTCAAAGAATGAAATGGTTGGGAAATAAGTCTCAAGATGCAAGCCATATACGTATTCAGCAGATCAAGGAAAAGAGTGGAAGGTAACATAGCACTTACATATGGCAAAGTCAACTGATTGTGGGGAGCTTTTAACAATACATAGAGGCACAGAAGATGCGGTTGTATCTTACGCCGTTAATTTCTGCAGTTTGAGTGCTAGGAGTAATTAAACGAACAACTGACAGGGAAAAGTGGTAGAATTGAAACATGCTATAGATCTTACAACTGTTTCTTTAAACAACACTCACTGATCCACGTTTGATGTTTCACATTTGAAAAAATTGTCTGGCTGTTGTATAGAGCAGGTGATGACAGTGGTACTGCTAGCCCAAAACGGTACCTGGGAATGGCTGTCTTCAGCATCAGACTCCTTGTCTACTCAATGGCTAAGCTTTTGCAATGATTTCAAAGCAGGATTCAAAGCCGGGTCATCAAAGCAGTCAGCCCTTTTTACTTAGTGTTGTGGGCCTTGGACCTCTCTTAGGAGTCAGTAATTCTGCAATCCTTACTGTACTTAAATTCCTCAGCTCCATTGAGGCTAAAAGGACAATGACCGTAGTAATGGTCCTTCTCCTCTTTCTGTAGTGGAAAATCTACGGAATGCCTACAGCTGTTAATTGAAAATTCAAAGTCAGCGTTTTCCTTCCTGTTCTTCTCCCACAGTCTAGAAAAATAAAATCACTAGCAATGCACTGCTACAGTGCTGTATACCACTGTTTTCTCTGTGAAATACAGTTACTGCGTGCCTGTCACTAGTGTTTCCTTGGGTTCATATCCTGCTGCCTTCACCATTCCTAGAAATCATGCAACGCTGATGTTCCTGGTTCTGGTTCACAAGGCACATGTCCATCTCTAGCTTAGAGACATTCTTTTGGCCTTTGGAATGAATTGCTTCTTTCTACAACCACTGTGAGTCATCTTCATCCTTCCTGCCGCATGTAACTCTTCTGATGGTTGTCTTAACATATCTGACAGATGTGTTGGTCATGGCATGTGCCCAGAGCTATCCAACCACCAAATCCGCTTCTGGGTCCTGTCTTGCTTCCCTGCCTTTGTACAGCCTTCTGCCCTCCGCTGGCCACAGCATCCAGCCAGAGCTTTGTTTGCAGGAGCCCAGGGTCCTTTGATCTCCTTTCCTTCTAGCTGTAGCAACGGCTGCCCATCCTAACCTCTACAGAGACAGGTATTTTCTTCCTTGAGCAGTTACTGAACCCATTGTCCTCTGCCTGTCACGAAAAGCCAGGCTTGACCCATACTAACAGGGCGGTTGTGAGTGAAACCCTGAACCCCAGTGCTTGGCCCGTTGCTGCAAACTTACCCAAAAGGTTAGACAGCTACTGCGCTGGTGGCCTGGGAGGGATGAGGAGCAGTGGCTGTTGCTGAAAGCACCCTCCTGCGCGTTTTTACCCAACCGCCTCGCAGCTCTTTTCGCCTGGTTTCGTATGTTGGAGTGTGAACGGAGGCGGGAGGTGCGATGCTGCCACCTTGAAGGAGAAGGGCTGGTCAGGAAGGCTCTGCAAGCCACAGTCCTCGCACGGCTGATCGGGCTGTAGGTCTGTAGGTGGGTGGGGTTTTTGCTGGGTTTTTTTTGTGGGGTTTCTTTTTAAGCAGTCAGTGCAAATACCTAGTCTAAATACTTGTTGGTGTTGTAACTTAAAAACACTTATTTCATGTAAATGAAGAGTTTTTATGCTGTAAGAGAAACTTGCTTGCCTGCCAGTGGGACTGCGTCGGCAAGTGGATTACAATCGTTTCAGCGTTACGGCATGGCTGGAACAGAACACTTCCTTCACTTTCGCTGAAGCTAAACTTCCGATCTGTAGGCTATATAGTGTCTGTATCTTCCAGCTATCATCACTGGCTCTGGTTGTTAATAGCACATTGCTTCTTTTTGGGTGTTTATTCAAACACTGCAGCTGCAAAGGGTTTTGTTTCATTTTTAAAGTTCGGTTTAAAAAACCCAACCACCATCAGAAAAACGCCAACCAAAACCAAGATCTCCGCACCAGGAAAGTTATTCTCTCAAACACTTATTTTTGTCGTTCTCATCTTAATTCCAGCAGGTTTTTTTTTTCCAAATTACTGAAGGCATTAGAAACATTCTTCATTCAACAGTGTGTATTTCACATAAATCTTTTTTGGCTGTAGAAGGCAGCTGGGGAATTGCTGGATCCACTGCTGGGTATGGTCAGTATCCCTTTAAAGTAATGCAGAGCATATGCTCCATTTATGGATACATCCGAGCTACTGATACAGTAAGAAGCTATCACTTAACATGAGCCATCAGGTCAGTCTACGTTATAGTCTGCTTCTTGCAAAAATACCCAAGAAAAGCTGTGATAAAGGCTAATTTCCTTAGATTCCTCATTCTTTTCTACATGGATGATATATTTATTTTTAAGCATCTGTGTTTGTGCCAACAGATTTTTCTCTTAAGCTAGTGCTGAGAAATTGCTCTTCCTCGCCAAGGACACTCCTCTGTGGTCTGCTGCAGGATAACCAGCTAAACTTAATCTCTGCCTTGTTCAACACTTGAAAGGAGCCATTTACAGAATATTTCAGGAAACACAGATTGAGATTTTTTTTAGCTGCCCCAGGTGAACTTGGGGAATCCGTGAGAGAACTAGGACTCGACCAAGATGGTACATTGAGGAGTCTGAGGGTTTGGAAGAAGTAGTCTGAAGCTGTGCCAGAAATGACTAACCTTTTCTGTTGAACCTGTAAGTGCTCCTTTGAGGAGTCTGCAGCCACCTGTCACAGTCTTGTCACCTAACACCGCCGACCGGTGCAATGGCTGTGTCGTTAGGTGGTGCTTTAAAACAATCCTGATGTCAAACCTGACCCAAAACATGGTTTCCCATTTGCAGTTCAGGTGCGTTGCTGTGCAATACAAGTTGTTCAGCTGCCTTTGCATTTTCAGTAAGTACCTGTAAAGTTCTGCTTGTCTTAAAACCTACCGGAAAAAGATAAAGGAGCAAACAAACTCTCTGCCTCGCTGCCATACCTGAGGTTAATCAGAAATGCCGGTGCTTGGTCACTACAAAAACAAAAGAAGGAACTGCTTGAAAAGCAACGTGTGTGGTTGTATTTTCTCCCCTTCTCCCCCTCTCACCTCTCTTTTTTTATCCAATATAACCTGGATTTGGCAGTCTGCAGTATGGGTTGTAGATCATTGTGTTTATGCTGATATTTGCAAATGATGGAAAGAAATTTGAGTTCATACGCTGACTTGATAGTGAATGAATACTGTTTCATTTAAGAACATGGTACTCCATATCAAGAAGTGTGTAAATAAGCAAGTCCTTAATAGCTGCACAAATGTAAGATGAAAGTATGATCATTTTCTCCAGAAATAATTCCACTTCTTTATTGAGTTTCCATTTTGCCTGTTTTTTCTTTTTGTATTTACAAAGAAATAACTTCCATTCTCCTTCAAGTGATTTTGCAGTTTGAAAAAAGGACAGATTTTTACATATATGTGCAAAATAATTTTCTTAAAATGAATGCATCCATTCATGGACTTTTTCACAACTTTGCCTGATAGATCTTATTTTCAATTTTCTTATTATTGTGACTATTCCCATGTGACCATTTTCATTAGCCTTTTCAAAAAATGCACTGTATTAGAGAGGATCCTAGGTCTGTGACTGAAATCACACCAGTTTCAAACATAAACTAATGACTTCATTTGTCTTGCATAAAATACATGTTTTTTATTTTTGTTGGAACAGTATTACCTTACTAAGTAATGAACGTAAAATATATCTCCTGATTCAGTGTTCCTGTAACTTAATCCCTTCCTCTTTTTCTGAATTTGGTTGCTTCTTCCTATCAGGACTAATTCGCATCTCTAATGATACTTTTGTTTATTTAAGGTGACTTCTTTATTTACCAACATGATATTGAATTTATAGTGACTAGACTTTTGCTCTTTTCCCTTTCAAATAGTGCTGGTAAGAATATTATTTTCCCTACACCAGCCCACAATTGTTAATGAATACAGAGAGAGGTGTGCTGCAGGAATGGATTCTAGTAGAACACATTTCTGAATCTGCTTCCAGTTAATACAAAATACCAGGGTATTTCTTCTCCGCATTAGGTTTCTTTCCCTATCAAAGAAAGCAAGTTTAGTTAGTTGCACTTGAATTCTGATGACCAAGGTGACTACTGCTTAATTATTGTCCTACTGGTGCTTGAAATTCTTGCAGTAAGCTTAGTATTTAATGAGAAATACTGAACTGTAAGCCCTTATACATGCATCTTGCAATAGTCTGTGTACTTGCCGTTTCACAAAGGTCTCTCACCTCACCTAACCTGACTATGTAGAAATAATTGTGGATAATTCTAGTGAAATATTGGTGTTTCCTTTACTTCTCTATAAGCACAAATCTCTTCTAAGAGAAACTAGTTACAGCTTGTGACAACAACGTAAGTGTAGATGGATTCTTGAAGACAACAACAAGATAGGAGTGAAGGAGGAGAAGATTAAATGGATGACTTTTTATAGGTATTTAGCAAAGGAGAATACCTGGGAAAAAAGGCAAGCAAATAGTGGAAGTGACCTTTTGAATAACTGATGCACAATTCACATTGACAAGACTGGCTAGCGAAGGAAAAATAAAGTTGTGGAACAAGTTTCCTTTACTGAAGGAGAGAAAAGAGAGAAAGAAGGAAGAAAGCCGAGTAGCAGATAAGTAGCGAAGAGAAGGCAGCATCCGTAGAAAAGAGGAAAAAATTGTGATGATAATGTCTGGTGTCCAAGGAACAGTGAGCACGACAAATGGACTGTGAAAGAGAACAGATAACCGAATGGCCTGCAGACGGAAGAAAGAAAAGATGGGAAATCTAAGTAAGATGCAATTAGCATCAGAAGGAGGGACGTGTATGTAATTGGTACTCCCTTCTGAAGATATCCCATGATATCCTCCTAGGGAAGCTGAGGAAGTGTGGGCTGGATAAGTGGTCGGTGAAGTGGATAGAGAACTGGCTGAATGGCAGAACTCAGAGGGTTGTCATCAGCGGCGCTGAGTCTAGTTGGAGGCTGGTAACAAGTGGTGTCCCCCAGGGGTCAGTACTGGGCCCAGTCTT
>Ga0065711_1042728_pt1 | contig 15182 bp, 7 predicted proteins | sample Hoacrofraction12_FD_59098 | JGI IMG/M metagenome (GOLD analysis project Ga0065711, IMG submission 59098) | Hoatzin crop microbial communities from Cojedes, Venezuela - Epithelial fraction 12 v2 (version 2) | ecosystem: Host-associated > Birds > Digestive system > Esophagus > Crop | place... | reverse complement strand
TTTTTTTTTTTTTTTTTTTTTTTTTTTTTTTTAGCATTCAGCTGTCCTTTGTTGTACAGGAATAAAAGTTCAGTTTTGAAAATATGCAAGAACAAAGCTGTAGAAATTGCCTGGAATTTCCTCCATTTTCAGCCATCTGGCTTTCATTGCTTTGCTTCACTTTCCCCTCCTCCATACATGTTTACCAAATCTTTTCAACACACATTGACCAAGCTATTGAGAAGTTGTAATTTATAACACAGTTACAACATTCTCTTTCACCCCTTTGGTAGAGTTTGTTGGATCATCACCAGCTGCTGATGCTGTTGCTGTTATAAACAAGAGCAATTATATCTGATTAGATGATGACTGCCCCTGTACTTTGGGCTGTGGAGGCTGAGGAAAAGACACATTTTGGACACGAGACATTTTGTTGTTGAAAACAGTAAAGCTGATATTGAAACAGGGTTTTTCTGATTGTTGTTAAAGTAATTTAGAACACAAACACAGCAATTAGCAAAACTGGGTGATCTGCCCTTTCATTTTTTGAGCTTAGAGAAGAAACTTCTAGACATTGAACAGATATTCTGCATTTACTTCTGGGAAGACTGTGCTCTGCTCAAGTACTGATTTGTAATTCTGGAATTGATATAGCTCGATTGACAGAAATTAAGTAACTGAATGACTGAATTAAAATGGTCGTGGTCTTCATTCCTCTTTTTCTTGGAGAAAGCATACTGGGTCTCCCAGTACATCAGAATGGACTATATCCTTTTTATAGAAATACCAAACAAGGGTATACCAAGCTAATGATATGAAATTTTACTCGGTACCCACTGTGTTGAAAATTGGTTATTAGCTTCCAGCTTACCAATCAGCTCCACATAGTTTCACTTTTTCTTAGTTCATGCAAAATAGGAATTTTTTTCATACTGTTTTACAGGAGAAAAGGAACTGGGCTCTTTTTCTGCTATTGTTCTTGAAGCCTAAGCAAAAACTCTCAACAAAATCTGAAACCACAGGAAACTCAGCTGTTCTGGGATTTGAATATGGATGAAATCCTCCAATTTTGTATGCAGCTCTTCCTGGTTCTTCTTTCTTCTGTAAGAATTTTAAGCATGAGATTTTGCTGAGTTCATACAGCTGTGAATAAGTGAAGACAGATTTCAGTGGTTTAGTTTTTCTGTGTTTCTTCAGTAGACTCAGATTAGTAATGTACTAAGATATTTAGCCAGAATTTCAATGGAAATTATAAAGCTCTGTCAGCTGTTATACAAGCACCATGACTTTTCAGTGTTCTCATAAATCTGAAGTATTGCTAGTATTTTCTAGTTTTTAACATATTTTCTTCCAGGAGAGACCAGAGCAATTAAGAATTGAAGATGATGACACCACAAACTAATTTCAAAGTGAAGGATTAAGTAAGTAATAAAGTCTTCTAGTGAGTAATGAAGTCTTCTAGTCTACCCACATTTATTCTCAGTATGGAGCAAAAAGAACAGCAACAGTAAAGATCCCTTTAGTGTAATTCTTCTTAAGTGTCGGAAAAGTATGATGAAACAAAACCAGAATGAAACTACTCTTCACTGACTACTCCTGCAATATCTGTCTTGAAGTGTATGCCTTCTGACTCTCCAGAAAGGCTGACTCGATTCTGTGGTTCAGTGCTTTTATTTATCTGTATTAAACCAGCTATACCAACTATTGACCAGGAGAGGCTTACACAACTAACCCTTTGAGAAGCTACGAAGAATGCCACAGGTAATCAAGAGTGCCTGCTGCAGAAACAACACTGAGCTTGGAAATTCTAATTTTTAAATGTTCTCCCTCTTAAGGTAAGCAAGATCGTGGACAGTGTTAAATTCTAGATATACACATTAAATTCTAAGCATGCTGGGCTGCTTCGGTTCAAGAAACATCCCTGGAATAATTTCTCTAAATATATTAGGAGGCAATTTTCATTCTCTTGGGCAAGACTTTTTCTTCATGTGTGGACAACATTCCCGTGTCTACTGACACATTCGTCACTGTCTCAGTTGCCTTTTCAGCAGACTGACTCATCTACCCACCACAACTGCATGCTTGACAGTCACTTACACATCAAGAATGTTTTAGGAAAGGATTTTTTATATTTTTGGCTTCTCTTAATGCACTTTAGCCACTGGAAAACACAGAGAAGAGTCAACATCAGGAGACCAGCCAGCTGTTCCTAAACCGTCAGCAAAAGCTCTGGGAATTGTCAGTGTTCAACAAATCACATTTTGGGAATTTCTGTAACAAGGATCTAAGTTCAGAGCCATAGTATATAGAATCATAGAATCATTAAGGTTGGAAATGACCTTTAAGATCATCAAGTCCAAATGTCAACCTAACACCACCATGTCTGCTCAACCATGTCCTGAACTGTTGTGTCTACACTTTTTTTGAACACCTCCAGGAATGGTGACTCAAACACCTCCCTGGGCAACCTATTCCAGTGCCTGACCACTCTTTCACTAAAGACATTTTTCCTAATATCCAATCCAAATCTACTCTGATGCAACTTGAGGCCATGGCCTCTCATCCTATCCCTAGTTACCTGGGAGAAGAGACCAACATCCACCTCACTACAACCTCCTTTCAGGTAGTTGTAGAGAGCAATAAGGTCTCCTCTCGGCCTCCTCTTCAAACTAAACAACCCATCTCCCTCAGCCACTCCTCAAAAGAGTTGTTCTTTAGACCTCTCACCAGCCTCGTTGCCCTTCTCTGGACATGCTCCAGCACCTCAATGTCTTTATTGTAGTGAGGGGCCCAAAACTGAACACAGTACTCGAGGAGTGGCCTCACCAGTGCTGAGTACAGGGGCACGATCACCTCCCTACTCCTGCTGGCCACACTATTCCTGATACAAGCCAGGATGCTGTTGGCCTTCTTGGCGACCTGGGCACACTGCTGGCTCATATTCAGCCAGCTGTCAACCAACACCCCTAGGCCCTTTTCTGCTGGGCAGCTTTCCAGCCATTCCTCCCCAAGCCTGTAATGTTGCACAAGGTTGTTGTGACCAAAGTGCAGGACCCGGCACTTGACCTGGTTGGTCCTCATACAATTGGTATTATAGATTTTGGACTTGTCAGTCGATAGCAATGCTTTCATCAGCATTCATAAGGACAAGAGTATCGCTTAAATTTCCATCATATTCCTGGATCAAAATTTCTTGTGTTAGAATCCTGAAGCATCTTATAATTAAAACAAAACCTTTAAGCCTCTGTTTTTTTCATTTTTTTTTCATGTGTTCTCTTTGGAAGTCTTAAGACTGTTGTGATTAATGATTATAAAGCAATAATCTTTATACACTAAATACTGTCAGTTTAAGTCATATACAATTATATTTAATACAGTGGCATTAGCAGATGTAGCACTTCAGAAGCTTGCAGCAAATAAATAAGTTATCCTGTCACAGCCTACCTGGGAGGCACATCAACTTTTCTTCTTTCCTCTCTTTCCTGTAGCTATGCTGCCTGCTGTCCGCAGCCTTGAGTTTTAGGCTTCCTTGCTGTTACCAGAGGAGCCATTTTGCAGAACATGTGCTGCTCTTCATCCTGTACCACTTAAATCTCTGCAGACAGGTAATTTCCTCCAGACTGAGGGGGCTGGAGGAAGAGGAGATGTATGTACAGGGAAGGGTGTAATTTCCCCTTTTATCAATTGCAGTCCTAGGGGTGGATGAAAGCTTCTTAGTCTCCCCCTGCTGCCTCAGTCCCCTTTCACCTCTGCTTCATGGCCTGATTGTCACCTACAGTATAATCATCTTGTAATCCATGGGGTGGACTACACGCACAAGGTTGCTTTAAACTAGCTCCGCTCTGGTAGCAAGGTTACCACAGTGCTATGGATTATCACACAGTCTAATTCAAAAAGTATTCATTCAATTTCTCAGACTACTTTTGTAACAGAACTCACATAAAAACTGGCCTACATGAGTGTGCCTCAGTTTTTCTTAACCAGTGTCAGAATCGATGGGTGATCAGTCTCCTACCATGCACTCTCATCTCCAATGGTGTTGTTACCTATCAATTACAGTGAGATTTCCACCTATCAAGTTCCTTTTAAGCATTAATGTAATATTTGTGTGTTATTTCCAGCAATACACACAACATAAAGAAATCAGGGTTGCAATATCCTCATAAGCAATTCTTGTAATGTTTTGGTGAAACTTGTCAGCCAGTTTGGTTCTGCTTGTCACAGACTCAAAATTCTGATCATCCAATCAAAACATTATTTATGTCCTTATCATTCTTGGATGATGGCCATATTTGATGCTATATCTGATTTTTAATGTGAAGCTTCTTTGTGTACCCAAAATCCACTAGTATTCATAGCGATATGCCTCTGTATAGCCTGCGGTCATATAAAGCATACATACACCTACCAACATACACTCTAACGAATATCTACCACCTGGGCAGAACGGAGTGTTTTAAATATTCCAGAGCTATATATCAATGCATTTGAAATCTGCTGCCCTACCAGAAGAGAGTAAATGCACCTGTGTACAGCTGGGAATAAAGACAATATGTATACAGTACATCCTGAAGACTTGACAGGCTCAGGTCTATTTAAATAAACCACGGGTACCTCATGATGGCTATTACTGTTGTAAAGGGTACAGATGTTAATCTCTGAAGACAAAGAACTGCTATTTTTAGGGTCAGTACTGTGGAAGCTGCCTGAGGCCAGAGTGGAACAGGTTCTGCAAAACATTTTATAAGAGGCGGGACTGAAGAAGTCTCCTTAAACTTGACACAACTCTGGGTAAAGTTAAGTGAATCCATAAATTGTCTGGCTCGGGAGCTGAATAGGCAAGCAGCCTGAAGTTTGCCCTTTGGTTTTACAACAGCTTTGCACTTAGAGGTCGATACAACTGTGGCATGAAAGGTCTGTAGGTCCCTGCAGTCTGAGAAAGAGCATGTGTGAGGCAGTGTGTGCCTTCAGACTGAAAGACCGTTAAGTCTGGGTTCACAAGTTATGTAAAATTCTTTTTTTCATACTTCTAGTGTTGTTTAAATGGCTCTAGGCAATATACTGGACTACAGTCAACCACACATGTATATTTGTTTTGCTTTTGTCATGGATTCTTCAAAGTCCATTAAACAATGTCTGGACAAGATCAAAAAGCCCTGGCCCAGGTATCCTCGCCTGTGATAACAACACCGACCCAGCTGCCCTGGTCTTCTACCTTATGCAACAGCAGAGTTTTACTCACATCACCTCTGCCCACTTCACATCAGCTAAAAGGAATCCCAGGGCTAGTGACACAGATATGCTCAGCCCAGACAGGTGAAACCGTTGGACTGCAACCTGGGGAGTCATTGTGGGCTCTTGCCTGTGTGTTTTTCTCTTGTACTTAAGGAGTTATTTCAGCAATGCCGAGATCCAAGCATCCCTGGCCCCAAACGCCTCAGATTCATGTGAAGCTTGAAGATCAGTTTCTCAACTTCATCATTGATCACATCTCCTTTAAATCTGGAAAAAAATGTGTGTTTGGTGAAAAGATAAAAGAAGCTTACCTTGGCGGGCAGGGGTCCGGACTACAGGCTTTCAGCAGCTGTGGAGGACGGCGGCTGATTACACACAGCGTCTCATCCGCAGTGTCCCTGGTCTGTTTGTTCAGGCAGGTCACCACAGCCTCCTGGACACCTGCACACAACAAAGCACAGTCACTGCCAGCTCTCTGCACCTGGAGGGGCAGCTGAGAGCAGAGGCAGACCTGGTGGGTCTGCTGCATGTGGTGAAGCACAACCTCACACCCAGGGCTACCAGTTCAGGGGCTGCAGCCCTGGCTGCAGAGACCAAGGAGGCTTCTTCCCACATGGCGGTGACATGTTTGCTGTCAATGTCCAAGCACTCTGCCTGACAGTCTTTGAGGGTTATGGTGTGAATGTCTACCAAAGGGGGATGCATCTTTGCACAGCATACCTGACTGAGTAGTGAAAATTGCAGTCCCTATTCTCCCTTCTGTTGGGAAAAGCCTTTGTCTGTAACTCTTGCAATTTTCCAGACACAGTCATACATTGCTTACTACACCTTCTGTATCCTGTTCCCCAGCCAACTGGGAGATGACCTTATCAAAACACAATGTGGGATGCTGGATCTTTTACTTGCCTTTGCTTTCAGTCTCATTAGGTGTCTCAATTGCAGTGATAAATCCCTAGGTTTTATTCACAGAATTAAATAATAGAATCATAGAATGGTATGGTTTGGTTTGGGAAGGACATTATAGATCATCTGGTTCCAAATCCCCTGCCATGGACAGGGTAAATTCCACTAGACCAGATTGCTCAAAGCCCCACCCAACCTGGCCTTGAACACTTCCAGTGAGGGGGCAGCCACAACTTCTTCACCACTTACCTTTCCTGGACAGAAGATTGTCCAGTGCTCGCTAGTGACTCATCCATTCACTATGAGTGCAATGAGACTGCTTAGTTGTCAGTCAAGCAGGCTAAGGTGTGACGATGTCCTTGACTTTGGCATGCTATATTCAAAGCAACAGTATAATTGCTACATGTGCTAAAATAATGTAAAACAAGGTCAGACAATTCGGCTGCTCTCAGTTACTCTTCTGCATCCACAGACCTGCACTTACACTGAAGATGCAAACCTGCAGAGTGTATCTGAGAGCTGGGATAGGACAAAGGTAGCTGTTGGGACTAAGAGAGAAGCTGGAGGATTTATTGATAATGTTTTAACTCAGGAAATCCTTGGTGATACAAAATTCCTTATGTACTCTTTGGCATACTGTTTACTCTGCCTCACTTTTCCTATCAGTCAAGTAGGAATATTACAATTTTTTTTGATCACAAAGTTAGAAGATTAGAAACTCAGGGACTGCAACACTATATGTCATAGATCTTACGGTGAATTAATGAGAGAAGATCTACTTATTACCCAGGGGGTCTGAGGACACTAACTGGTCTGAACTTCCTAAAAATCTAATACACAGTGGTTCAAGCAAAGTGAAATTATGCTTTTGACATTAATCTCTACTTCCTGAGTTAGGAAAAGATTAGCTGAACTCATAACAATTGCGTCGTCTTCTCAAAACCATCAATTAGTTTTCCAAAATATCTCACAATCTTCTGAAGACACCATTGTTTAAAAAAAACAGTGCTGGAAGAGCTTGAACAGCTCCAAGAGCAGTGTAACAGGACTGACAACACCTTGTGCTGTTTCTAATGGCAGAGCACATGTCGTTAGGCAAACAATGATATCATATTATTCAACAGGACCGAAGTGCTGGAAGCCACTGCAGCTCCTGTACTTCTGAAATGATTCACAGATTCATCCCCCTTAGTACAGGCTGATGAGAGGCCTACAGCAAAGTGGCATGCTGAACAATTTATTGGCTCCTATGTATGCCAGCCTATTCAGGGCATGCCTATGACTCAAGGACACACAGTGTCTCCACTGTACTCAAGGTGCTGAAGAGAAGAAAGAAATTTGACGTTTTTGGACATGGACAGCAACACTGAAATTGCCGAAGTCCCTTTCTGAACTCAGCCAACATTATTGTGGGCTTCCTTCTTTAGAAAGTGGCCCCATATTTTCAAGCCATTTTGCTTTTCAAGTAATCTCCCAAAACACTTCAAAAAATTGGATAGCCCATTGAAAGAATAAAAGAATCAAACAAAAGGTAGCAATTTATTTCTAGGAAAGGAAACCAATGAAATTTCTATAAGTAAACTATATATGTTCTCTATCCTGTCATAATCAGTATCTTTCCAGCTCAATCATTTTTCTGTTGAGCATGTTACTATATTATATCTGCAAATAGAGGCATACGGATTCCTCAGGACAGACTGGCAAAGAGCAGAAGTGGTTCTCTACCTTATGGGAAATGGCACTGCTTTCAAGTTACTGGTCTCTGCTTTGCATTGATCACATGTGCATGCCTGACAGCAAGACCAATCTGATGAAGCCAAGAGAAAAAGACTGCTAATCCAGAGGTATTGAAATCAGGAAAGTACTCTTAACTATGTGGAAAGAAACCACTGAGACCTGCCACATGCTGGTGACATCAGTATGTTTGTTAGGGATATGGCTCACTCACCATCTGTATGTACTGGATGTTTTTCTTTTCAGATCAAAAAGTTGTAAGCTGAGCACACTTCTGCAGCTTCAATTTCTCCTCTCTGAAGTGTGTCACTAATGAGCTCTTGGCCAGTGATTATCAATTACCTTAACACTTTTGCATTGTCTGTTTCAGTGCTGACTATCCAAAAGCGATTGACTGTGAGTTATTGAATTCAGCTTTTTCTCCATTTCTCAGACTGATAGTTTTATTTTATCAAATTCACATAGCCAAGCTCTGATACTACTGCTCTTCACTTTTCAGTATTCAACCTGCCCCAAACTTCCCAGTGAGTTCATTCCCAATGCTTATTCCTGCCACCCGAGTCATGTCTAATTGTATTTCAAATAATTTTAGTCTATCCTACCAGCAGTCTGCTCTGCTCATTATAATTTCCATTCAGAGATTCTTCCATCTTTTTACCTTTCAAAGGTACTGGTAGGACCAGTAATCTTGCCTGACAGTGTAGGTATTGAAGAAAAAGGCTCCTGCCTGAATTTAACCAGTCTGTGGTTGCTAGACTATGCATTGACAGAAGCTTCTGGCTCTAATAGTTTGTGCCAGCTAGTGAAAAAAAAAAATCTGGCTTGCTTCAGCAGCAAACAAATGTGCCCAGAATCACTTTCTTCAGCTTATTCTTGAGTCTCGCAGTGAGTGTGTCTCAGCATACAGATAACCTCTGTCCCTCTGTTTTTGACTGGTCAATGCAGCAAAAGGTTATAAGCTTTAAATCAAGGATGGAGCGTTGAATGTTTAGACAACATAAAGACCTTTGATTATCTGTCAGCAGTTCTATGGTACAGAGATAATTTAAAAAAGTATATGAACCTCAGAAAGTTTATTTGCTAAGTAACCGAATCCTGAATTATTTACTGCACAATACTACCAGAACAAAAATCTGTCTGCTTTAATATCGCTTTCCCTGAAAAAGAGAAATCAGTTCTCAATAGGAAATACAAGACAAAGGGTGTAAGGGTGGGACATGAATCTAGGCAGCTTAAGCTCACTTTCAAAATACCATCAAATGAGGTTTTCTGTGTTTATATCTACCAGAATAGAATAATTGTTACGTGATATTTGATGATAGCTCTGGGAAGTGCAGCCACTAACAGCAGACTAAATGACTAACTAATTCCTTCTGGTTACTACTTCTGGGAGGTGAAAGGCTACTTCTGCATCTATCCAATTTCTTCTCTTGAGACTCCAAAACCAATAAAATTAGTTTGACTGGTCTTGCACCTACCTGACTTTGCATCTGCTCATCTGGAAAATTTGGAGTTGATGTCAGAAAAAAATAAATTTTTACTAACAGTTTTTACTGATAACTGAAAGAGATTAGCTTTATAACACAAAATGTCTCTGTCGTATCAGTCTCTGTGAGTTATATTTGAAAAATACACACATAGTCACTATATTCAGAGAAATTACTTCATTTCAAAAGGATATTTCTAGAAGCTACCGAGGTTTCTGTATTCACGGTGTAAGTACAAACTGTTACTGCTTGCTAGCAACCTCAATATATGGCAGATACACTTGTAAAGTCAGTGTTCGGCACCGCTTAACGTACACCAGTGTCATATTTTTTATGTAGGAAGTAAAGCAAAGTGGCAATGGTCTGACAACCCTCTGTGAACTGCTCTAAACACTGACTACTGCCAGCAAGCTAAAAGTAAGCACAGAAAACCTTTACATTCTTTTCTAATAACTGTGATTTTTAAGTTTATAACTGATAAATGGTGAATCTGTAGAGATCACACTATTAACAATTCATAAAGCACTAAGTGATTACCGATTCTACAGTATCTATTCTGTATTCATCTATAGTAATCCTTTTTTAAATAGCCTGAAACTTACCATGTAACAACACAACAGCTGGAGAAGTCTAAGTTTAATTTAAAAAATACTGGAGTATAATTGAATAATTAAAATTAAATAACTTAAAAATTATAACAAATAATTAAAAAATATTTCTCAGAGCTACCTAGACAAAATGATGGGAAAAAAAGGATATTAGAGAACTGTGCATTAATAGTCTGTAACATGTGGAATGCAAGACCTTAATTATCTTTGAGAAATTCTAAGTGCCAAGCCTGCTATCTTCAGACAATCACATCATTAATTTTTTTTTTACCACATGTTTTCTTTTGCACTGGATAGGAGTTAATGTCACTTAGTGATAGGAGTCAGGGCACTGGATGAGGCCTTAGAATATCCAAAATCCAATGCATCTACTATGGAGGACAACTTAGTTCCACATGCTGATACTTACACGGTACAAATCAAGAGATGACTAAAAATGACACGTGATTCCTAGCCTGTATCACCAGACCACTTTAACTTTCAGCTTTTTTGTGTGAGTACCTTTTGAGTGATCAGCTGATACAAGGAAACAGAAATATGTGGTATATTGATCACTCTCAGTGGTAGCCTGAGCATGGAGCCTAAAAGTCCGGGGGGTTAAAATGTGCTGTGCGCATGGTTTTTTTCCACAGTTTTCATCCATGCCTTTTCAAATACGGCTGGACTCGATGATCTTAAAGGTCTTTTCCAACCTAAATGATTATATGATTCTAACTAACTGTAGCAAAGCAGCATGTCCTTGGGTGTTACCTGCAAAGAACACATTTCAAGGCAAAAAGCAAATCCAGTGCAGAAACATTTCGCGCTTACCTCCTCCACAGGACTCTGAACACTCTGTAAAGCCCTTGTATTCCCAGTCATAGAGCTCATCAAACTCCTGCAAGCTGCCATACAGCAGCTCCGTTTCCTCTGGATTGTATTCGGTTGCCTCCCCACTGCAGGGACCACTGTAACAGGCTCTCTGAGACACAGGTTTGGGACCTTCGCATTCATCGATGGGCAAGTCAGCCACAGACTGGGAGAAAGAGAGGAGAACTTGACACTTCACAAGCCGCACCTGGCTGCCCACTCCACAGGTGACACTACAGGCGGACCAAGCCTCAGGAATAAACCTGTGAGAGGAAGAGAGCAAGCCACGTTATGTCCACAAACAGCCAGACAAGCAAAGATGGTATAGTCCTGTCCAGGCCGAATTCTGTTTAATAAGAAACAGATGCTTCACCTCATCATAGGGCTGTTACGAAATACACACAAGAGCCATGACATATTGTTGACAACCCAGTGGCAACAGTGGAAGGGCTCTCAAGTACTCATGTGGAGTGTCTCCTTACATCCAGGAAGAAAGATGCACGCTTAAGCACCTGCCTTTATCCTAAAACGTATCAGTGTAAGGCATCCTGCAGTCTCCCAATGTGCATCACGATCACACTAGGTACTTTTTGCTAGTATTCAACCTAGATCACCTTTGCCTTAGTTGATAACACAATTATGCCACTAGTAAGCACTGAACAGGCTGCTGTTATTAGCTAGTTGCAGTATTACACGGAAAATAGTTTCAACCATTGTTCCTATATTGTAGTAACCCTTTTTAAGCCTTTATTTGAAGTCGTAAAAAGGTAAAGAATCCACCACTTCTTTAGCTCCTGGTTTTATTCCCCTCCCCCACCACCACCAGCACCTGTAATTTTATTTCTCATTAAAAAACAGTGTTCCATTTCTGTTCTGGATTTCTCTGGCTGTTGCTCTTGTCTCACTGATCAGGAACCCTTACATGCTCCAAATTTTTGCCTCCGAAAGTCCATACATACTTCAAGAAAAGCACATAGCAGCCATTGTTACAATAAGCAAAACAGACTGAATTCCATTTTTTATTGTTTTCATCAACAATGGAATAATATCTCAATTTTTCTGTGCTGTCACCACTTTTTCAACATTTAAAAAAAGCCGCAGTGCTAGAAATCAGCTTACTTTTACTCCAAGTAACATCGAACTCCACACCACATCATTACCACCTTATTTAAATGTAACACACCCTATTTTGCTGAGATTGTGTTGATCTATGCTGATTCCTAAATCTTCCTGGAAACAATGGTTCTAGGCTACTCCATGACCTGTGTTACTTATGCTTAGATACCTGATGCTGGTGGTATTAACGCACTGCAGTAACTAATCCAGGTTACAAGGTGATTCAGACAGATTTGTCAGACTGTCTTATCTGCTCTGTTGGCCATTCTGCCAAACCTTCTGCCACGGGCAAGTCCTAAGACAATGGTTGTAGATATACTTCAAGGCCTGGAACAGAAGAGCGAGTAGTTGGATCTGGCTCTGATCCCTTAAGAATCTCACAGGAACAATCCCTATTGATAATGCTCTGCCATCAACAGTAAGTGTCTGGGATCTGTCAGCTACTTCAAATTCAGCAAGTTTTTTTTTTTACTGATATTTTTAAGCGTTAATCTAGGGAACTAAAAGCTTTTTGTGACAGAGTCAATTGCCTGACAGAAATTCAGGTTCTTCCAGCACCTAGTCTTATGCATTAGGAAAATTTATCAAATAAATCAGAGTTTACAGTATGCATTTTTGGTTGCAACACGGCAGTCATTGACAGTATGCCTCTCCTTTTGGTCTTTATTTAGGCAGGCCACACCAGGGTTGGACAGCTTTGCCCAGGACTGAAGGCAATACACACGTCCGTCTCTTCCATGGTCTAGGGCTACTCAGAGCTATAGGAAACTGATTTCTCACCTTGAGAACCCCATGAACAGTCTGATAGAAAGAAAAAGGAAATGTAGTTTTGTGATCAACATCTTTGAAAGTATTTTTTTGCATTTGTCTTTTTCAATCCACCACCTTTCTCTAGCTGACAAAGGGACTTTCCCTTCACTCTGGGGCTACAAAAACAATCCAAAACCTGGTGCGCCCCCAGCGTATATGTACCAGGATACTTGACTGGAACAGCACAGTCTAATAGAGCAGAGAGTGTACATCTCTTTACCCACTTTTTGTGGCTGTTTATAACATCTTGTTATAAACCTGATATCCACTGCTAGCACTATACACAGGAAGTAATAGGATGGAAAAAAATGGATTGTATATATTATTGGAACTTTAGAAACTGTTTATAAAGCTGCTACAAAGACCGCAGTTTTTCTTTCTGGAGCAAAACCTTTGAGAAAGTAATGTTGCAAAATTACTCCATTTCCCTACTCTGAGATATTTTATCTTAGAAGACTGATCTTATATAAGATCACATCCTTCATTTTGAAAAGATTGTAGTCTTTAACAGTACAGGTGGACCACTCATCTTGTTTTCTCTAAGACTGTGCAACTGCTATATTACTATTTTGATGTGGAAAATCTCCTGTCACAGATTAAAAAGTCCATGTCAGCCACTGTGACAGATATTTTGATTAGTTTAAACACATAGCTTCTTAAACTGACAAACTAGAGGTAGAAATCCTAATCAGGTCACAAAAAAAGGCACTGGTCTTCATCAGATGCCATCTTCCTTATATTTTTTAACATTGTGAATTGTTATCTAACTTTGCTTTGTTGAAGAGCTGCTGTATTCCAAACCAAAAAGCATGATATTTTGCCAGATATTAAAATTACTCATTTAGAAAAACAGAGATATTTCATACACTCAGAGTATATCACGCATACAAACACAGAAATAGTACAGAGAGGACAAAAAAGGGAAGTAAGAACATTATTAAAGCAGACTGGATCATTTTTTAAATGAAGCTTGATCTATGAATGCCACATATTGTATTATTTTACCCTAGTCAGCAACTCATAATGAAAACACTGGAATACCTTCGGGAAATTGTATTCCACTCAGCTTTCTAGGCCAAATTTTTACTTTTTAAGTGATAAATTTGGAAGTGTATTTTAATTCTAATATAATTGTTGACCTCTAAAGATGGAGTTGGTAGAATCAAAAACGGTTGAAAGCAAAAAAAAAGGGGGGAAAAACCAAAGAAAACCCTGTGAACAGAATCTCCATATAGGACTTCTCATTAGATACTGAAAATTTATGTCATGTGAATGTATAATATAAATATACAATTGTTCTGAATTTTCCATCTTCCTAAACCCAGGAAATTACAAAGGCTTTCAGGTATCTTTGTGTGGTCATTAATGATAAATGTTGCCAAATGGTGAGCACAAAACACAAAGAAGTATGAGAATAACAAGCAGTCAGTTCTGTGGTTTAAAGCCATTTGGTCTGCATATAATGTACCTTCCACCAAACAATGTTGTGCTTTTCTGTCTGTTAACATCTGGAATTTCTTTGAAAATGGAAGTAGTGGAATAGACTTACTGAGAAGCAGGTTTTTTTAGAAAACAGGAAATGATGGACATGTTTCCGTTGTCATTGAATATTATTTAATTAAATCCCACTGTAATAATGGTCCTTATAATATAAACCATAATAAATAAGAAAAAGACAATAACTAGTACCAGTAATGTGGCAGTAGTAGTTGTCAGCCAGAACCTAATTGTCCCAATAGCTGTACAAATGGTAAATAAAAAGATGCCACTTGCCTCAAAGAGATTACATTGAGCATTTCATAGTTCTTAGCATACTTCTTCATGATTAATATGTTGCCATTGCATCAAAGATCATCTTCTTATATTCCTGTACACAGCATACATGTCAATGCTTCTTCCCCAAAGGAAAAATACAGGAGTAAGTGTGTTCTGAGAGCTCTGATGAACATGATAAAGAGGTGTCTTTTGCTCATATTTTAAACACAACACTACTAGATGGAGAAGTGAAAGCTGGAAGAAGGGAAAATCATGATCTTGCTTTATTATAACTGACTTAACCATGTCTGCTGTTACTCAATTGCTCAAGCGCTGACTACCTTCCAGCACCCTGTTGTGGGATGGCTGGAGGATACATGTGCCTGTCATCCCCCTAGATGTGCATCTCCATGGGCAGCAGTGCTCTCAAGCTGGAAAAGGAAAAGGAGGGTAGTGGTCAACGGCTCAATGTCCAGATGGAGACCAGTGAAGAGTGGAGTCCCTCAGGGGTCCGTACTGGGACCGGTGCTGTTCAACATATTTATCAATGACATGGACAGCGACATCGAGTGTACCCTCTGCAAGTTTGCAGATGACACCAAGCTGGGTGGTACAGTCGAGACACCAGAAGGACGGGATGCCATCCAGAGGGACCTGGACAAGCTGGAGAGGTGGGCCTGTGTGAACCTCATGAGGTTCAACACGG
>Ga0065711_1042727_pt1 | contig 15182 bp, 11 predicted proteins | sample Hoacrofraction12_FD_59098 | JGI IMG/M metagenome (GOLD analysis project Ga0065711, IMG submission 59098) | Hoatzin crop microbial communities from Cojedes, Venezuela - Epithelial fraction 12 v2 (version 2) | ecosystem: Host-associated > Birds > Digestive system > Esophagus > Crop | place... | reverse complement strand
AGAGGAACCTGATGAGGTTCAACAAAGGCAAATGCAGGGTCCTGCACCTGGGGAGGAACAACCCCATGCACCAGTACAGGCTTGGGGCAGACCTGCTGGAGAGCAGCTCTGCAGAGAGGGACCTGGGTGTGCTGGTGGACGACAGGTTAACCATGAGCCAGCAGTGTGTCCTGGCTGCCAAGAAAACCAATGGGATCCTGGGATGCATCAAGAAGAGTGTGTGGCCATCAGGTCGAGGGAGGTTCTCCTTCCCCTCTACACTGCCCTAGTGAGGCCTCATCTGGAGTACTCTGTCCAGTTCTGGGCTCCCCACTTCAAGAAAGATGAAGAGTTACTGGAGAGAGTCCAGCGGAGGGCTATGAGGATGATGAGGGGACTGGAACATCTCCCCTACGAGGAAAGGCTGAGGGAGCTGGGCTTGTTCAGCCTGAAGAAGAGAAGGCTGCGAGAGGACCTAATATATACTTACAAATATTTGAAGGTTGGGTGTCAGGAGGATGGGGTCAGACTCTTTTCAGTAGTGCCCAGTGACAGGACAAGGGGCAATGGGCACAAACTGAAGCACAGGAAGTTCCGTCTGAACTTGAGGAAGAACTTCTTCCCTCTGAGGGTGACGGAGCACTGGAACAGGCTGCCCAGGGAGACTGTGGAGTCTCTTTCTCTGGAGATATTCAAGACCCGCCTGAACAAGGTCCTCTACAGCCTACTGTAGGTGACCCAGCTTTGGCAGGAGGGTTGGACTAGATGACCCACAGAGGTCCCTTCCAACCCCTACCATTCTGTGATTCTCTGATTCTGTAATCAGACCCTTATTTTCTAATACAGAAATCAGATATTCAAACATGACCACATGATGTGAAGCTGAGACTGACTCAACTCATCCTGCAGTACTCCAGTTCTGCAAGTCAGATTTGACATGCTGGTAAATAGGACTGCCACAGTGAATAAAAAAGTGATGGAAAATAAATGCAGTATTGGCAAAATTAAGCCAAGACTACAGTATATTTTTATATACTTAAGGAGTAGCTACTGAACTGCTGCCAGAAACGGCTGCAACCCAAAAATATTGAAAAAGCTACTGTATGAAGGAACATATAATTTGTACTCCTTTTTTAAAGTTAAATTCTGATTGGTGCCTTTTTGCTAGCTTCACTGCCACCAATTGATTTCAAATAAAGCAACAACTTAAAAATACTTTTCTTTCATTTTCTTTCCAAGCAATTTGTTCCTTGCTGCTCAAACTTCTACACTGGAGCTCTGCCAGATCTTTCCATAGGTTTCTGAATCTCAGAAGAGTTCCTTAATTCTCACCTAATCTTGCCTACATGTCTCCCAGGTGTTGTATCCTCATTTATCTTCCTTTTCATTGAAGCAGTGCAACCAGAAACTGTCACACCCACCAATAAATCTAGCCATAATTATGTTAAAAAAACCTGGAACATAACTTCTTGCCTAGGAAGATTCTTGGTCCTTGCCTTTTTGTTTTTAGTTCTCCCTCTTCCTCTTCCTACTAACTTTTCTCCCTCTGGAAAAATTACTGACAAGAATCTCCAGAAAACACTATGAAGATGAGCAACTTGTCATTTCTCCCTCAAAACCCACAGATCTCTCAAAAGGTTTGTGATGAAGTTTAAACCTACTTATGCCTGTGATTAGAAATTAGATATTAACAAGGATTGACATGAACATTTCACAAAGAATCTGTAATTATAGCTGCACAAATGAGCATAGGAAAAATACAAAGGAACTATGATGCCACTCAGACCTCTCCTTTTTTATAAAATTAATGAAATGTTTCCAATTTCATTTTCTGTGGCTAATCAAAAAAGTATTCTGCTGGAAAGGAACCAAATGATGGCAAATATGCAGGATTTATAATACAATATTTGCATTTTGACAGTCACACATTCTCTATTCTGATAGTGAGCATTTTTTCTTTTTATATTGTGTGGGTCAAAAGGAGATGCTATTAAACATGAAAAGGCCAAAATGTATGAATAATATCTACTTAATAAATGCAATTCATTAAGTGAACAGAGGCAGAAGCAACCTTCATAAGTCTGTGATATAGATACAGAGGACAACATTATATGCATATATAAGACATAAATAATTTTTATTTCTGGATATACCTTCATATTCGTTGTCCTCCATAACAGATCCATCAGGCTTTGATTCAGCTAGAGTTGTTTGACCTCACACATTTACCACACAGTATGCAGGAGGTAAATTTCAATGTGATTACAAATGATCCTTTACGTCCCTAACACCCATCTGTCCATTGAGTGCAAGGATAAGAAGACAATGAGGATTATCAATAATAAACAGCATTTTCCCTTTACACTCACTGATTTCAAAGTGAGTTACAAAAGAACATGGAAGGAGAAACTAGGTGAGGTTACTCACATTTACTCTAGGTCTCACTGTGTCTAAGTTGTTAAATATCATTACAGCCTGAGAACTGATCTCATGATCAGGCTTGTTCTCAGAGTGAGTGACTCTAGCTGACTGTGCCAATGCTATCTGTTGGACTAGAAATCAATGTGAACCACTGACTCCTGTGCCTGGATTTCCTGACCTGGAGAGACAGATGGCTTGCACCAGTTTAGACCCAACATAATAGCTAATGTGTAGATGATGTGGAAACCTGGGTATTTTCCTGAATAATGATCTCAATGCAGTCATTTGAAGACTGCCAACATAATCTTCAGTCTCTGAAGTTTTTTAGAAGACCATTTTGCAAAAAGTAAAAATATCCATCCTGAGTCACGTTTAAAGCCCATCTAAGCCGCCTGTTTCAGACCAAAAGGAACCCAAAAATCCCAACCAAGCAAAAACCCCAAAACCCATATAAACCTGGGAATAATTGCTTTTGGCTGTTGGAAGCTTTCACATTTATATGATTTTTTAAATCACAAACCATTGGATACTCTGGTACTTCAAATATACTGTTATAGAAAGAATACATGGACCTCATATGAAAAATAGACGCATTCAAACAAAATTTACCAAATGGCTCAAGATTATTTATGGTTTTGTATATCTGGCAACAAATGCTATAGAAACTGTAAACAGAAATTATATGATCATCAGTGAAGGCCCTCTTATCCTTTAGAAAACTATTGTGTAGACAGGTACAGATACACTTGATCAGTCTTTGAGATCATGTCTACCTGGTGTTCTGTATTATAGCAAATGACAATTTTGTCGTTGATGGCAGCAAGTATTCACACAGGAGACAGGGAGAGAATTACATACACTTTAAGAAACCTCAACATTACATCTATGGTACTTCATATGACATTATCTTTATTTTTACAGATTAAATGAAAATATCATTTACAATAAACATATTCATACATTCTATTTTGTATGCATTACATATTTACACTTAAAAATTATTGTGACCTTCTTTAACACCTTTAAAAGACTGCCATTTTCAGATTTTGTTTTGTTTTGTTAGCTCATTTTTATCCACACCTATAAAAAGAATAGTGGTTGGAAAATACAACTTGAAACCACTGGAATATTTAAGTAGAGATAAAAATTTGCTGCTGGGTACCCAGCCACCTATACCGCTTACTGCAGGCCACTGAAATTAATAATGTAATGGTTTATGGTTAATAAAGTGTTGGTACTTTAAAGAGACAAATTACTGCTAAAAGAAAAGTGATTTGTCTTACAAACACCACTTGTGTAATAGTTTACATATTAGGTAGCGCAAAAACCTATTCAGTGTCAAAAGACTTCCACCTTAATACATTTTCTCCATCAGAACAATTGTGAATGTATTTTCAACCATTCCTACATGACTTTTTCAAAATAACAACACCACTTTTATTATTTTTATGGTGCCAGAGGGAATTACGTCTTATTTTGATTGTATGTATTTATTAACACAGCTTTTTTTATGGTTTTGAGATTTACCTTCTTGGTAGCATAGTACAATCTTTAACCAAAGTTACATGGGCAACATCCTTGGCTGTGTTACATCTTTTCTCCCTTACTCTTAAGGTTTTTCTTCTTCCTTGTTTCCTTCACATTTCTTCAGCTCTACCGATACAGTCACCAAGTATGTCTTCTGTGGCACAAGATTATGCTGCCTAATCAGTCCAGACATACTGACTCCAATATATATAGATATATATGTCTGTGATTTCTTATAATTCTTCCTTCTTACATTTTTCTTTTGCACTTTGAGGATGTCAGCCTCTCTGTAGTTCTGACATCTCCTCATAGCCTCATAATTGGTTTTTTTTCACTGTTTTCTGGTACTTAATATGAAAATACATTCCATTACTTCACTTTTCACTGTAGAGCGAGAGCTCTTATTTGGATGTTGGCAACTAGAGACAAGCACCTTTCTCTTTCTGGGCACATAAGTACACAATCTGTTCCATATGTATGCCCTACAGTGAACAAAAACTGTTTCAGCCTATTACACATTTTACCAGTCTTTTCATTAAAATGGGACCAACTGATATACTCTCTTCTGTTGATGTAACCGCCACAGTCCTGAGGGCATTGCCAGGCCTGACTTCCCCTGCCATCCTCCCCCAGGCCCTTCTTGGCTGGAGAAGTGGGATGGGACAGGCTGCCAGGCCCTGCCCAGCTACCCCTGGTTCCTGGCCCCCAAGGAGCAGCCAGTCCCCACTGAACTCTGACAGTAACTAGGGACTGGAAATCTCCTGTAGCAATGGCTTCAAATCATCTTCTTTGCCACAAACTCCAACATGTCTTGGTGGGGGAATCATACTCAGGCCTTCCTGTACCAGAGACAAGGTCTTGGTCCACATCAGAAAGGTGCATGGAAGCCTTGAGCTGACCCACTGTAATACATGACAATAACATACATGTATATGCACATATACATGCACATATATACATATGCAGGCACATGCACTGCTAATATAATAGATATAGATATCTATAAAAACTGTATCAATTTTATCATATTATCTAATTTTAATCTAATTATAATCTGATTTCTGTGGGTGCCATATGGATACACACATGCTAAATAAAAAATAAGTAGACACAATGAAATGGCAGAAAATCAGGCAAAACAAACATAGAGTACATTATTAGGTCCATAAAAAGGAGAATCTACCAGAGTTTATCAGTATTTATTTAAGAAATCCTGTAGCATGGCACGTCAGAAACTCACTGAAATGAACAAGTCTCTGTGTAGGTTTAGCAGTCCATCCATGCACTCTGCACTGCATGATCAATAGATAATGAATGCTTACAAAGTAGCACTATCAGCAAGGGAAGTATTCGTACTAATGAAGAGAATAGGGGAGTTAGGGTAGGAAGTACTCATACTGCATATTATCTTAAAATTCTTAGAGGGACTGAGTCTTGGCCTGGACTGTTGCTGTGTGGGGAGTGTTAGATATAAGAGCCCAAGAACAAGTAAGTAGGTGCTAATGAAGAAACTTCACTACATAGGCATTCTGGAGTTCATTCCTGTGCTATCTCATTAAGAGAGATTTTTACTGTTAACAACTTTTCTTATTTTTTAAATAGCACCTTTTTTTAGCACTGCCTGGGGACTCTATTCTGGCATAAGGTCTGATTAAGCTTGAGACTATACACACATACAATAAAAAGGACTCCCTGTACAGAATGCATAAACTCTCCACTTACAATGACCTTAACAAACTGAATGCAATAAGAAGTGCTTCAACAGTGTAAGTGCCCAGGAAATCATCTGCAAGTAAGTGACTGTTACCTAGAAAGTAATATAAGTTATTTTACTCACTTGTGGTTGTTAGACATTTACCCTATCAAAGCAAACTGTCAAAGCTCCTTTACTGTAAAACTGTGGTGAATAGCAGCATCACAGAGCTGAGCAGCTGCTCTCTGGTGAGGTTCCTGAGGCGACCCAGAGAAAAGTATGTGTCTCCACTCCTATCCTATAATGCTTACAAAAAAGGCAAATGAGAATCCTGGAGCTGAGGCCCTGTATGATTAATAAATACACTTGCTGATTTGAATGGGCGTCTGGGTTTGCATCTCACCCTCAGGCCTTGGGTTGTACTTCCTTCCTCAGCTTATCTGTATTTATTCTCCCTGGAACCTGACTGGTGTGATTCTACCTGCTTGTCCTGCTGCTTTAAGGCTGTGTCCTGGTATTTCAACATCCACAGAATTGGAGATGACTTTAATCTAGAGTAAACTAATCTGTAGAAAACATTATGGAGGATTGACCATAAACTTTCATTGACTTTTTCAGGCAGAGCGGGCACATATTTGCAGTGATTTATTTTACTTCAGTCATGGATATTTACCTTCATTCTTAGCAGAATCTCAGTTGTTTGCTTGTTTGTTTTTGTTGTTGTTGGTTTTTCTTGAAATTCACAGGTGATGATGTCAAGTCAAAAAGCTAGTATCATGTAAGCGATTTTCAAGATGAACCCCAAACTTAGTAGCATTCCTGGAAGTTAAGTTTATGCAGCTGTTATGCTCAATACATTCCTGTTCAAGGTGGCTTACTATTTCGCACCCACAAAGAAAATGACCTTGGTTAACAATCTCTGCAATTTTCTTATCTTGGTCATTTGACATTTGCTTTTTGTGTGTGGTTAAAACTGTGAACTCGGAGAAGAATTGACATCAGTTCCAAAACTCTATTTTTCTCCACAGGAACTCTTGTACAAGGTTCTCATGTTCAAACTGGGTAAAAGCACTGTCATTTAAGTAATGGGCAGTGCATTTCTTTCAGTGGAAAATGCTTTGCATGCCTATTGCCTTGGGAAACAAGCAGAGAAGCCACAACTAAGTATGAGACAATACTGCTGTGAAGAAGAGTGTGTTTTGTGCTTTCCTTTTTTCTATCTCAAGGCTACTAGAGAGATGAAGTTTTGAGCAAATAATGGAGATCAGTCTTGACAAGAATTGTAAAATTTTATGGCAAGCCTCTGTTACGTCAGTAAAGATGTGAAGTATAACACTTAACAATCAAGCTCTCCATTAGTCCTTCAACATAATGTTAGAAATATGAGGAGACTTAAAAAAAGAAAAAAGTCCTTAAAATGAAAAGGTCTTTTAAATGATAGATGCTAGAAAATATAACAGGTAAGTTTATTAAAAAGTGAACTAATTAGCAAATATTAGTGCTTTCTTTTTGTATTTTCTAAGGTGCCAAATTTGCATTTGACCGTTCACTGACTTCTTTATGGACTCTGCAGAAACAGGAGGATCTGAAATCAGAAGATCTCTGAAACTGCTCTGTGAACTACATCTGTAAAACCATATCAAGGAACATGAAAGTTAAAAACTTTACACACCTCTAAATTCTCATCAAGAAGAAAAAAGCTTATGCCAACACAATGTAATGTGTACAGTTACCCAATTTAAAGAATGCAAGATAGATTTATAGAAGTTTCTTCTGATTTTATCTTTTATCATATCAGTGAAAAAATATGTATTTTTGCTTAAAATATCCAAAGAGGAAAACTGGCTAGTAAGGAGTGCCTCTGCTTTATCTACACCAAACTTTGCACTATAACATTGAGTTACTCAAGCTAGCTGGGTTATATATGCTTCAGTTAAACTCTTGACATTGTAAAATAGTCTACAGAGAGCTGTATACTACTTAGTTTAGTGCACTTCACCACACTGTATATCTTGAGACAAACAACATAGATAGCAAACAAAGATTTATGACTGATTTTCTGTGTATTCTTCAGCAAGATTTTTGTCGTTTGTTGGGCAAAAAAACCCCTCTCACTCTGAGTGACATAAAAAAAAGAATTACTATCTTAACTGGTAGACATTGTTTTAACAATTTAACAATAGTAATTAGATGTAGTGGTATATTTATTTACGCATACAAACCTGCAATGCACTCTTCAAATGTGAATGGCGCGGCTCATTAGTTTGTTTGCCTTTTTTTGCTCTTTCTGACAACTGCAGATGTTATGTTATTTTCTACTTGTGACTGTATAAATTTGCAAATATAAAACCCGCACAGTTTTTGACAACTGTTTATTTGTAAGTTAGCAAGTGTACAAATTTCCAGCTTTGCAGTTCAGTTTGCAACAGCTTAAATAATTCTGCACCATTTGCTTTTGTGAGTTCTACCCTTAAGTAAATCCTGCGTTAAATCAGTGGCTTCCACTCAAAATTACCTAGGAGGGTAGGAATAGGGAGTTGTGCTCGTACGTAAGGCTGTAAAAATATTCCTGTTGCTTTGATGTGCCCTGATGAACCTCATTTAAGACACAAGAAAAATCTACATCTTTTAGAGTGACTGCTGTAGTCCTGGAGAAAAAGTGGCATCTCTTCTCTTTAACTTTCTTGGGCATATTTAAACCTGGTATCACAGAATCACATGTATGTATGTATCTGTTAGTCGCGATGGTATGTTTTTCTATGTTGATGTACTCCCACTGGGACATAATCTTCATTACCAGCTAACTTTAACCTCATGTAAAACAGTGATGAGCAGAAATTCATCACCCATCCATTCACTGCTCAGGTCTGTCTTGTTAGTGACAGTGGCCTGGATTCAAAAGTCTTTTTATCTTCATTTCTTTATCTCAAATATAACACATTTTAATACATTGTAAGACAAAGTTAATTATCTTTATTTTTGTTATTTCTGGAGATATTGCTTTGTGTTATTAGGAGGCTATTTTACAGTACCACCATATGCTCTTTTACTTCAACTAAAGATTGATTTTTAAAAGTAGGCCTTACTCCTCAATCTGTTGCTTCACCTGTGTCTGTTGTTGAATCATCCTTAGCTGTTGTATGACATCACTTATGGACTAGGTAGCTAACAAATTAAGGGAAAAAGAAAAAACCCAATCCCGGAAGAATATTGTTGCTTCAGTTAAGCTGTGGCCTTCGCAGACTTAAAAAAGGAAGACATTTGAGCCTGATCTAACTGGGGCCTTCATCAGCATTCAGATGTGACTCTATAGCACCAATTTCAAAAAGCCATTTGGAGTAAAAGTCATGACTAGGTACTCGAGAAATGTTTTTTCCTGAAAGATGTGCAGGCCTTACTCAGAAATGGGGCCACACACAAAAGAGCGGTGATTAAAAATATTAAAGATGTGGATGTTTCTTATGAGAGAATTGAATATTATTTCACACAAAGGAAGCCAGAGCTTGATGAAATACTCCATTCTTTGCTATCTTTCTGCATTCATGTGGCATAAAATTAAGAACAAAAGGGACTTCTTGATTAATGACCTCTGCTAATCATTCCAGTAGAATACACAGAGACATTTCTTATTTGATTCCACTACGAAATTAAGTTTGCATTAATCATAAATGTCACTTGCACGCAAATCACACATAAATATTCAGAGTGATCTATATTTTATCCGTTAAAACAGAATGCTTGGCAGCCAGAGTGGGTTTAAACAAGCAATTAGTGAATCAGTTATTAAACATTTTAAACAAATGTGATGCATGAAACCCAAATTAGAGGAGTTCAAAGAAATTTAAGGGTGTCTTCATCACACAGGTGCCTAGAGCTGGAGGCAGATTTGTCATGTGTAAGAAAAAAAGGAATATACATTAGAGCCTAACATGCCACGGAATTTTCCTTCCTTACATTTCTTTTAATTTCTTTGATAAAAACTTTTCAAAAAACTTCCCTTGGCAAATCCCTCAAAAGCAATTTCTGAGGGTGTTTTCCTGATATTTGAATTCATTTTGACTTTTCTCATGCCTCCTCTTTTTTGCATTGCTTTTAATTACTACCTTTGGATTCCTGTTTGTGACCATAAAAGTTCATAGTAAGTTAGTCTTAAACTGTCCAGAGAAAATCTCTTAATGGCGTCAATACATATATATTTTTTTAAATTGCATTTTCAGTATTCACCTAAAAGCTACTTTCATGTTAATTTATAGAGGCACACTGTAAACAATGGAAGGAGTGTTTTTCATATTCTGACTTCTAAGGGGTAATGCTTTTTTCTTTCAATAATGTTATTGTATGCAGATTCCCAGTGAATCTTTATGTAAATCTGCTGTTACTTAGTGCGAATAGGGGCTACAAATCTTGATGTTCTCTCATTTATCTGAACAAACTCCAGAAAAATGGTCATGCACAAACTGATAGAAATTGACACTGCAAGTGTAAAATGAAAACAAGAGTTTACCATGCAGGACCTCAACCCTGAGCTCTCAGTGGTTGAGAACAATGCTGTAGTGTACACCAGGAACAAGTGTGTATGAAATGAATGATCAGGTACTTAATCTGAAGATGAAATACTAATTTCTTTTAAAACCTGACAGGCTTTGCATGCTGAGGGAGGTACTATACATCACTTTTGTGTATATGCATGCAAAGCATGTATATGTAAGAAGTTAACGTGGATGCCAATATCAAGGTCTTATTGACTGAAAGAAGGATCTTAAGGTTTGCAAAAAGTGTGGACAGAAGAACTGCAATTGCTTCTATTAAGGTGTAATATCACATATGGTTAAGACTTTTCTTCAGTTCTCAGTTCGTTTCTCTAAAATTGTTATTAACCTCAGCCTAGGACATTTCCTAGGGATTAATCATTGACTGGGGTTTATAGCCCAAAGCGTAGCTTTCAGCTATCAGCTCCTCCCAGGCATTTATTAATCTCCTGGCAGTGCCTCAATGTCTGTTGCTTAATTAATGTTTTAATAAATATGATAGTTAGAGCTATTTCAGTATCAGTATTGAGTAAAGCTTCTACCTTTCACCTTCTGACTTCTGGTACATGCATGGTTCTGTAAAAACAGAAGTCTACAACCTGTAACACAGCCTGGACCTCATAGACTGATAAGTACTTGCTTCACATTTGTATTGCATCAACACATTTCCTGTGCTAGGCCAAAGGCTGGAGTGAGGCAATTAGGTTCTAAAAGCATATTGGGTTCCTCAGAATTCTGGCTAACCAGAAACAGGATTCTGGGACTTATGCTCATCCCTTTAGCACGTGGTGAAGACAATCCTTATATTTCTTATCAGTTAAGGAAAATAAAACAATATTCTCACCTTTGACAATATTCCATGCTTAAAACTACGATGTAATCAGGAGTGCAAATGACCATATGCAATGCTAGTTGGTTTTCAGCTCTGAAACTGAATGAATTTGACTTCTACAGTGCAATTCCTTGGACAAATCTGATTGGTTAAATTTCTTGGTGAACCTCTTCTCCAACAATTAATTCTAAATCTCCTATTTTTGAAAAAAATGTTCACTCATGAACTAAATGAAAACTTTACTGCTTCCTTCCCTGGCTATTCAAATTTTTTACAGAAAGTGAATGCGTGAATAGTTAAACTTCTGCTTGTGGATAACTGAACCTACAAATCAGCCAAGAGGACGTGATAATATTGAAGAACACTCACTGGAGAAGAACACTGGGGAAGAATTGTGATTCACAAACCTGGTCTAGACAGATTTTTATCAGTTTAACTCTTTCTGGATCCTGCTTAGCTTAGCACTCTTATCTGACAACATTAACATGTATTCATTATTCTTCTTGTTATTGTCATTATTATTGCACAGTATCTCAGAGCTCAGTTTATGGATTGGGAGCAGTAACATGCCAGATAATCACCAGTACAGAAAAACAGACTCTTCCTGCTTTCAAAACCATAGTATGAGATGAGACAAGGTACAAACTTCAGTACAGTGGCATACTGAAGGGGCAGTAACCCATAAAATACTTCATGGTTTAAATATTATCAATACTTTATAGGCAGCATTATAAAACCAGTTGTTTAAGTAGAGATTGGAGACAAGATAATGAATTATCCCTTTGAATACACAGAAAGGGATAGCACGAAGGAAATAAGATATTTTGATAAGTTCATAGAAAAATACAATTGTTGCTTGAACATTTATTTATTTATTGTAGTGTCTGTCCAGTTCTAATATTAATATATATTCAGAATGTTCATGAAGGAAATATTGAGCATAACTGAGAGCCAACAGAAAGGTTTGTTAGTCTCTTCTTACATATTAGTATGGTTCGTTATGCACATTGGAAGAACAAAATTATGTTGATCCTGTCAACAGACCTAGAAAACTGTCTCAGTAAGGATGTGGATAACAAAATGTAATAATAACAGCAGCATCACTAAAATAATAATTCATTCAAATTTCCCTTCATTTATCAGATTAATCTCATGAAAATATATTCCAAGTAATTGTCTCCCATATCTACTTAGCTTGAAGACTTGAAAATGGCTTGTTTTCTTGTTATTTATTCTATAAAATTTTACCTCTCCCACAAATCTTGCTTCATTTACAAAGGTAAATTTTAGTGATCATTAAGCTAAAATTTATCTCAAAGAATATTACCTTTTAGTTCAGGCCAAAATTAGTGTTAAGCATCTATGAGTAACAGAAGAAATACAAACTTTTACATGGGCAATTCAGGGATCTTTTCTCATATTTGTTATTTCAGTATAAATAATTACCCAAAGACTTACTATTATAAAGGCACAAACCACAGAAGACATTGCATATGTTTCTACAGTGACCATATATATTCTTCCTCAGAATGTTTTGGCTGCAAATATTTCCCCTGCCTTTGTAGACCAGATGTAGCTATAAGTAGTCATCCTGAACTATCATGCCAAGCTATGAAAATTTTCGCATGCAAAAACTTCGTTCCTAAAATCATCTGTACAGAATTTTTAAAAAAATTATTAACGTGAACTAGAAAATTAGGAATACAAAATCTGGGAGATAGTCTCAAACACTTATGAATGCCTAAGGGTCCTATTCTTTTCTCATGGAAGCTTTATATTCTACTAGAACCATACTTGACTGACACAGCTGTGAAAAAATGTCAAAACGATACCATAACCAATAGAGTCCATCAAGAATGTTGTATTGCAGCACTTAGGTGAACAAGTAGCTGCGTTGGTGCTGACACATTTAAATTACTAGTTTGAAACAATCAAAATTTTTCTTTTTGACTGAAGCGATATTTAGTTAGAGTTCTGATGTGTATTGGAAGTTATGTTGGGACCCAACAGAGAAATACTGAAAAACACGCGTTGGCTTAGCTGAATGCTGTGAAGTGCTACTATATGTGAATTCTGAGAAACATTTCCCTTGGGTTTCAATACAATGATTATATTCAAAGTTAAAGAATAACAAGAAGGCATTTTGGAGGAATAGAGAACTCTGTAACTTGCAAAACATTTCCATATCTACCTGTATCTCAGAATTTTTGAGACAAATAATGTACAGTCCCAGACTGGTGCTGAAAGCAAGGTTGGGTTCCAGTGTAGTCTCCAGGCAGCACAAACCCTCCTGTAGAAGCATGTACACATATTTGAACAGCATAAAGAGCAAAACAAAAGCAAGCAAGACAGTGGATACATAATCCTGAAATAAATAAATATGACACAGAAGAAATAATGTGCAGCTTTTCCTCACTTTTTAAACAGATGATGTTCATTGTTTTCCAATAGTTTTTGCAATACATTTTATGGATGTCTCTTACATAAATCTTGTGGACCTAATCTGTACAGAGTTATAACTAAGCTTTTCTGGCCCTTAGGCACCTTAGTCTTGGCAGTCTCCTCTTTGCTATCAATGTTCAACCTGCATTACTTCCATAGCCTGCAAGAACTTTTTAGTATTCGATATTGTGCCTTGTTATTCCATCTTCAAAGGTTTTTCACTTCATTTTATGTAGTTAGGCTGTACTGTAAGTGGTTGATACCACAAATTTCCTTGTCTTAGATGTTTTTTTCTTGTATAATAGAACATGTCCCACCAGCAAAACTGTAGCTAACGTCTGTTAATATTTCCATATTACATTTCTATAATCAGTATTTAATAACACAGCTGCAAAAAATCTCAGCGTTGAAAGCTGGCATTGAAGATGAGTCAATAGGGAAGGAAAGTCTGGTGGTTTCTCTGAAAATACATTATATCCAGTGCCACTCTACAGCACTCTACAGGTTGATCTATATTAGTTTTCTGAATGCCCTTTTTACTTAAGTTCATCTGTGAAAGTTTACATCTACATTGTTCCTTGAGATTTCTGAGTACTGCAGACCCTTTTTTTTTCATTGTTCGTAACTTCTAAATTATATTTAATTTTGCTAGAAGACATTATGCATTATGCGTGCCTTTTGTTTCCTAAGTGGAATGAAAAATTATAAGTCATGCTAATGCTAAATACAACATTTAGAATCTTAGCCTTAACCACTTTATATATCCATTAAATCTTAGAATTAGGTGTTCTATTTGTATATAGCACACATACACATGCAAAGATGGTGGTCTCCATTAAAGAGGTAGCATTTATCAAAGGTAGCTGCATCACAGTAGCTTAGTAACATAAATGAACTTTTTAAATAGAGGAAAACATTGTGGCATCTCAGAATTCACAGGGATAACATTTATCAAATACTGACTTTCCATGGATGAAATCTAGTGATATTGCAAACAATCTGGTGAGGAGAAAAAAACTAAACTATACAAAAATAAAAAGAGATCTGAACTTTTTTCTGGTTTATCCACCCTGAATTACTAGTTGAGGAATGAGAGTTGCAGAGAGGGACCTGGGTGCCCTGGTGGACGACAGCTTGACCATGAGCCAGCAGTGTGCCCTGGTTGCCAAGAAGGCCAATGGCATCCTGGGGTGCATTAAGAAGAGTGTGGCCAGCAGGTCGAGGGAGGTTCTCCTTCCCCTCTACTCTGTCCTAGTGAGGCCCCGTCTGGAGTACTGTGTCCAGTTCTAGGCTCCCTGGTTCAAGAGAGATGAGGAGCTACTGGAGAGAGTCCAGCGGAGGGTTACAAGGATGGTGAGGGGACTGGAGCATCTGTCCTATGAGGAAAGACTGAGGGAGTTGGACTTGTTTAGCCTGGAGAAGGCTGCGAGGGGACCTAATAAATGCTTATAAATATCTGAAGGGTAGGTCTCAGGTGAATGGGGCCATAGTCTTTTCAGTAGTGCCCAGTGACAGGACAAGGGACAATAGGCACATACTGAAGCACAGGAAGTTCTGTCTGAACATGAAGAAGAACTTCTTCACTCTGAGGATGACGGAGCACTGGAATAGGTTGACCACGAGGTTGTGGAATCTCCTTCTCTGGAGGTATTCAAGACCCGCCTGAACAAGGTCCTGTGCAGCCTACTGTAGGTGACCCTGCTTTGGCAGGGGGGTTGGACTAGATGACCCACAGAGGTCCCTTCCAACCCCTACCATT
>Ga0065711_1042726_pt1 | contig 15182 bp, 24 predicted proteins | sample Hoacrofraction12_FD_59098 | JGI IMG/M metagenome (GOLD analysis project Ga0065711, IMG submission 59098) | Hoatzin crop microbial communities from Cojedes, Venezuela - Epithelial fraction 12 v2 (version 2) | ecosystem: Host-associated > Birds > Digestive system > Esophagus > Crop | place... | reverse complement strand
TTGTGGATTCTCCTTCTCTGGAGATATTCAAGACCTGCCTGGACAAGGTCCTGTGCAGCCTGCTGTAGGTGACCCTGCTTTGGCAGGGGGTTGGACTAGGTGACCCACAGAGGTCCCTTCCAACCCCTACCATTCTGTTATTCTGTGATTCTGCAATTGCTGGCTGTCCCCAGACGTTTCCCCACAGGTCAAACTTTGCTAGTTTATACATAGGTAGTAGAAATCACCAACAGATGCATTGCCTCTTTGACGTGGCAGCAGCTAGCTGTATACCACCCATGGCACATAGGTATTCAGGTAATAAGGATTTGGCTCTGAATCGTGTCCCGTGTGTCCCCTCTTGCTCTGTGCTAGTAGTTCCCTAAACTCTGTAGAGTCCTTATGATCAGCACTGGCATCTCACCCTGAAGCTTTACTGTTATGGCAGAATTTACAGACAGGTGCAGACATACCAGAGGGGGATTTTCAGGGAGCTTTCATCTGCCTCTCTCCTTTTATCACTGCCCAGTAGCTCTGACTGGTCTGCCCGACTGCAGAAGGCATGGACACGTGGTCCCACATAGGTGCATGTCAAGCATAAAGTTAACCCTTTCCTTGGACTCTCCATCCCTGCTATCAGGTATTAGGCGGCTGCAGTTCTGCTGTCGTTTCTGCCCTCACATGGACAGTAGCTTCACTTTGCTATGTGCTGTGGGACCTCACAGATTTCTCCCAGTGAGCTGGTTTTCTTGCAGCCCACTACAGCTCCTGCTGAGCCAATGGTCAGGTTCCCTTTGGTCAAGGCTGTTGAGTTTCCCTCTTTCTCAGCGTGTTCCCCAGCTATGCCTTCCACCATCTCTTATGAATTGGACAGGCAAGTTCTCACCCAATGAACCGGAAATACTTCAAATAAAGGAACAGGAGGAAGCTTCTGACTTCCCTTCTTAGATTTGCAGCAGAGATTAGCAGAACAAGCCCTTTCCCTCCCTGGGAGATCACAGCGACCCCGTTGTCAGCCTGACCACATGTTCTCACACAGCCTCATGTCTGTGTGCTGCGGGAGGAGTGTTTCCTCATGGCTAGCAGCGCTAACTCTGTGCTGATCTCCTCTCTAGGTGCTGGCACTCTGCTTCGTTCTGATCCTGGGATCCGTGATGCCCTGTCTCCCTGAGTTCTCTTCAGCATCACAGACAGTGAAAGCAACACCAGCACCAGACATTTACACAACTAGTAAGAGTGAGTCTAACATGGTTCCTCCATTTCACCCTGTCAAACCATTTCCAGCTGTTCTCTTGACACTCCCAGTTCGTGGGCAGTGTCCTCCCCTCAGTGTCTACCCTGTGTGCTGGGGCTCTGGCGAGGGGAGATTCCTGGCCTGTCAGTGGTACAAACTGATCACAGCACCTTGTTTGGCCTGTTGTCGTTCTCTGCTAACCATTGTCCCAAAACGTGACGGGTGTCAAAGGAAGGAACATGAGGGAAAAGCCCCAGGCTTCAAAGACTGATTGTCTTCTGAAGAGGCTGTGTGTCCAGGGGGACGTTTGCCTTCTGCGGCTGGGGGGAGGCAGGTATCCTGCAGAGCAGGCCTCCTGCACAGTTACACATGGACAAGGCCGTGTGCTGAAACCACCACTGTGACCCACAGCCACTGCAAGACACCTTGTCCTCGTTGTTAACCAATGCTCTCCTTTTTTCCAGTTCAGTCACGGAGCCTCCTTTTCTATGATGAGGGTGCTGGCTCCTTAGAAGAGAGCTATAGCTCCTTCCTAACCATGGACCATCCTGAGGGGTGGGAGGCCGAAAAAGGGCAGTCTGAGGAGGGAAGGCCTCATCTGGCCAGGACACATGAAACATCCAAATATCTGAGCAAATCACAGCTGGAGGGTCCTGACCAGAACCGAACTGACCCAACTCTCTCCCATCTCAAAGAGCAATTCCATGAGAGGTAAGCAGGTGGGGGCCACCCTCCGAGCCCCAAAACACAACGTGGTGTCTGGGAGTGAGCAGCAGGCATGTCCTCTCTGCTGCAAGCTAAGGACAGCTGAGCTGGCCGGGACAGGCAGTGAGCTAAGGAGCAGTGGCTGGAGGAGGCCATTGCTGGCAGATCGTGTAAGATCAAGTTATTTTCTAGAGCATAAGTTTGGGACTCCGTAAAGCAGTGTACCTCTGGCCTAGAGCTGAGGAGGACTGGCTGATTCAGGTGGTCCCAGGCTTGCTGGTCATTCAGTGCCCTGGGGAAGGGCTCCATCCTGGTCAGAGCAAAGCAGCTGGGCACACAGACAGGTGAATTTACGTAGCAGGCTGCAGTGAACCTTGACTGATGCCTTGTCTTTTCTTTTCCTCAGGGAGACAAGCTCCAGTGAGACAGCTGAATACTTGTAGCAGCTGCTGGACCTCAAGGCCTCATCTGTCTGATTGCAGGATTCCCTCCTCACTGAGCAACTGAGGGGACTTGGTGGGAGAGGACGCTGCATTCAGACACTCCTAACCTGGCCTTGAGTTCAGCTCTTCCCCTTCCCCATGACCCCTGTTAGTACTGATCTCTCTGAGGGGAGTCGCAGGACTACCAGAACCAGCAATAAATGTCTGGCAAAGCCCTGAGACGCCCTCTTCTTCTGGCCTTACCTCTTGCTTAAATGAGCACTGCCCTATGGGTGTGGGCTCACCTTGAAGTGGAGGGAGATCAGGGGAAGCCCCCAGACTATTCAGCTCACTCCCCAAAGCCTCCAGACCAAGGGGGCTGTCCCCAGGCATGTAGCCCTTGGCTACATCAGATGCATCTGAAGGAGAGAGAGAGAGTGCTGGATTTACTGCCCTGCCTGGGGGGGCTTAGGAGTGGGTGATGCTGGTGCTGGAGAGATGGCTCTGGAGAGTTTGAGCTCATTCCTTCCCTCCATCTGTTAGTATACTTCTGCCTCTGTTGAGAGAAAACCTAGTTCTTCCTTGCTCTAGTTTTCTCTTGATGGACATGCCTACATAAATTCCATACCAACTATCTGCAGAGATCTACACACAACGGTGTGGGGGGAGACAGATCCCAGACAGACAAAACACCGTGAAAATTACCTAGCAGCTTCTGGGCAACCAGAGGTCTGAAATAGAGAATAATTTTCCCCCATAACCCACTGCTCCCCACCCTCAGCACCCTTGCTTCAGCAGTGGTGGTATTTCCCTTTCTGTTCCCAGCTTGGGCCCTGCAGTGCAGTGCTAAACAGATGAGTGGCCTTTTCACTTTCCATTCTGCAGGCCTCCCCCTTTGAGACTAGGTGAGAGAAACCCGCTCCCGTAACCTGACCCGCATCCCAGCTCTCCATCCCCAATTCTGCTTCATGCCAAAAGGGGTCTTCCTAGGAACCACCAAGAAGAGCTCTGCAGCCCATTGGAGAGCTGTCAGATAGCCATCATTCCCCTCACATCCTCTGTGTGCACAGCCACCGAGGACATACTGGCATCTCTGGTGACAGGTACATCTGTCAGGAAAGAGGTGGCACATTGGAATTGGCCAGGGTCACCAAAGACTGTTTTAGACCTCTTCCTTCTAAATGCTGGCACCAAAGGTAGCAGACTCTTGCCATAACACCCTTCAGGCCAGACTTGCCAAGTTTGGTGTTGAAATGACCTCATCTCAAGCCTATGCCATCCTCTTTAGCGCCCAGGCACCCACTTCTGTCCCTTCTTCCTCCCCAGCAAAAGCCCTGCTGAAAGGCTCAAGCGTCTCCTCGCTTTGTTCCCTCAGCTTCCATTTGGTGGAAGGACAATGTGGGACACAAGTGTTGGAGATCTGGGGTGTGGCAGGTTTGCATGGGAGTCTCACAGCAGGCTCCCCTTTGGCTTGTTTCTCTTCAAGCACCCTGGACTCGCTCTGCACTGCCCCAGCCTCTCCTCTCCCCCCAGGCTGGGAGTGGAGAGGGCTCCCGGGAGAGGAAGGGTGGGATGGCTCTTGCTCAAGGCCTGGGAGAAGTGAGGGAAGGGCCCTCACATCCCTCTTTTTTCCCTTTTGAAAACTGGTTTTTCCCCTTGAAGCCATTTAGGATGAATTTGGACACAGCTAACTGCAACCGTACATGCGTGGCCAGTGGGGTGAGGAAGAGAAAGGCCTTCAGCATAGCTCTGCTCTTCTCGAGGTTCACACGGGACCCGCTGGTCACCAGATACCACTGCATCCCCTGTCCTCTGCCTCCACCCCAGCACAGAGAACCACTGCCGGGTCCAAGCACGCCCTCCTCCACCCCAACACTTCCACTGAGCATGTCCCCGTGCCTCCCACTCCCACCGTTGTACAGAGACCAAGAGCAGAACTCGTTTGTACATAATGAACCTTATTTTGTATTATTGCCGATCCCTTAAGATATTGTATTTTGGAGACTCTCAGATCCTATTTTCAGTATTGTATTTTATTAAGAATTAGTGCGGGCTTGGCATCTATGAACTTCTCTCTTGTTAGCAGCTCACTTTCCCCTTATACTCCAGCAGCTGCCTCTTCCCTCCTGTTTGGTTTTTTGTTTTGTTTTGTTTTGTTTTTTTTCGAGCCAGCTTTTCCCCTCCTCCTATCACTTGCTCTGCATTTGCTTAGTGAAGCAAAATAAAAATAAAATAAAAAGATGCAGCATCAGCCCTGGGTTGGCGGGTCCTTTCATTCAGGCATGGTTGTCACGCCAGCCCACACACACCGCTTCTCACCGCCCGCTCCCTGACTGTCCCGTTCCCTGGCCACATGCAGAGCTGGTTCGGTGGTGGGACCTTGTGCTCGGTGTTGGGGGCTAGGGGCAAACACGCATGTTTTATTTCCATCAGCGCTGCGATTTCTTCTGCAGTTCTGGGCAAGTCAGAACTGTTCTGCCTCAGTTTCCTCTCCCCCTCCAAAAGATTGCTACCATCATCCTCTCAGAAGGAGAGAGATCATGGAAGAAAGTTTATGAGATGCAATGAGCTCCTCTGATGAAGGGGCTGCACAGGGGTCCGTACAACAAGTAGCACCGTGGCTCTGGTCCCATCCCATCTGAAAAAATACTGAAATCCTTCAGTTCACGGTGAAAGCAGAGCAGCTGTGCTCAGATCGGTAACGACTGGGGATCTGCCTGTCTGTCAGCCTGTACCTCTGATGGTCCGTTTACGTCTGTGGGAACGGATAGATTTCATCGTGACTTTGTGTGAAACGCAAGGCAACAGGGGGTCTGGAAAACGAATCCTCATTTTCTAGAAAGCTCCAATTGGGTTCGTTAGAATTTGGCCATCGCAACGACTTCTTGTGGCGATCAGGCCCCCCAGGCTGGAAGGCCGCCCACGCAGGAGCCCCTCTCAGAGGTGCTAGAAGGCGGCTCTGTCTCCGGCTGCTGCTGGGGCTGGCACAGCAGGGCTCTGGCTTTGCCACCAGAGGAGGATATGAGGCTTGGGGCTTGTGAAGATCGCTGTCTGCAGATCACAAGAGGAGCAGAGTGCTGAGCTGTTGCCACCTGGTTGTGACAGGGCTGGCCATCGAACAGTGGCTGGGAGAGAGGAGCTCTCTCTTCTCAGCTGGGTCTGTATCGCTAAGAGGGGGTTTGGTGTGGTCCGCGCTGGGTTAGTCCGACATGGGTTTTACAGACCCCTAACACACCCGTGGATGCAAGGTGATGCCTGACCTTGCCCTGCAGCTTGTGCCCTGGGCCAGAACTATCTCTGAGTCAAGGATCTGGCGTTTTCCCTGTGGCACCTCATCCAAAAGCAGCCTCCTACCCCTGCACTGGTGTGATGCACCTTCCCCCGCCGCATGACCAGGCTTCTCCCTGCACCCACCAGATTTCACCCAAGGGAAGGGCTCCTGCCTTGCTCACACCGTGAAACATCACCCAGCTCTCCGGGTGCTGCCTTCCAGGGACATTCTGGCCTGCGCCCTTCGTGCATGCTCCAGAACCTCAAGGGAAATGGGTCCAAGAGGGGAGCTCTTAAAAGGACGAGTTCTCAGGCTTTGGCTCCTTCAACGCTGATGCAGCCGGAGTGACCAGAACCTCTGTCCGTCAGGAGTAAAATTTCCCTTCATCTCACCAAATCCTCCTGACGCTGCAGTCTACCGGATAACTCTGAGCTGCTCGGAACAGGGACGTTTTGATCCCAGCTATGCCTCCCGAAACGCAGCCAGCCGAGCACACCTACCAGTTTGGCTACAGCAACTAATTAGAGCAGAACAAGAGAATTCACAAAGCGAGAGAGCACCTGCTCTGCAAGTCACCTTCAGCCTCACCCGGTTACGCTGGGTCTGCTCCAGATGCCCCCAGCCAAGCTCCGCCAAACCAAGCCGGGCCGTTGTCCCATTTAGGGTCACATTTCTAGCAAGTCTCTGCACTGTCAATACGTAGAAGCCCTGAACAAAAGAATGCTAGCAGAGCACGGGCTGCATTTTTCAAAGACAAATTATTCCCAACTGTTCTCTGTTACCAGGCCAACTTGAAAAAAAAAAGAGAAAAGAATTGGCTTTTGCAGCTCGCCGCCGCTGAGCGGGCCACTGGCGGTGCGTGGCAGCAGCCTAGTGGGTACACTGGGCTGGCTACAGAAGGACACGTGCTATCAGGGCTCTCGGGAGAGCATCCCTGCTCTCCGAGCCTGGTGTGGTGCCTCTTGCTGTCACCGTTTGCGACTGTGCTACCACTTCTCACATGGATCCATCACGGGATCGGCAGGCTTTGTTCCCGCTTCCTGGCAAGGAGCCTGGGCTTTTGGATGCTTTCTGGGGAGAATGGCACCTCCTGACACCCCCAGGTGCTGAGGGCTTGTTAATAGCGATGGCACCTTGCCCGCATCAGCCTCAACAAATCCATGCTGATTTTCTAACCTGGTGGCTGAAACGGGGCTCAGAGGTGAGCAGGGTGGAGGTTCCTCTGCTCGTGCCCAGGGAGGAGACTGTGCCCTCCCAGAGCTTTCCTCCCTAGAAGCGCCGCTTCCCAGTAAGCCCATGCCCTGCCTGTGCCTGCGGAAGTGAGGATGGGGTCTGCATGGCAACAGCGGGCTGCCCTTCCACCGTCCCACGTGCCCACATGGAAAGAGATCCCTGCCATCTCCTGCCTGCACCTCAGAGAAGCGGGCGACACAGCCCGCTGCAGAGTGCCTCAGGTGCTGGGAGGACGGGACCGACCCATCCCCACCGCCCAGCCACGCAACCCCCAGCCAGCGTCTGCCTGCTCTGCCCAGGTCCTCGGGGAGCTCTGACAGCATCCTCCAAGGGAAAGGTGACCCCAGCGGTGACTGACGTGTGAAACGTCCTGCAGAGACCGGTGGGCAGAGAGAGATGCAGAAGCCTGAGCAAACCTTTACCTCCCCTCACGCAGGCATGTCCTGTGATGTGTCCTCTTCTCCAGACACACAAAATCTGGACGTGCTGCCTGTGTGACAGCCAAACAGTTCGGGTAGGAAAGGGGAAAGTCCTCGGCTGGCTGCTCCTCCCCCCACAGAGGCTTTCTGCAGCGCAGGATCAGCTCCCGTGGGAAGGCAGGAGGCACCCACCGCCCTGCCCCTCTCTCTGCCTCAGCCAGGGACACTGCGACCCGCCAGGGACACTGCCTCTGGGGAGGCTTCCTGCGATAACGGCCCCTGCTCTCCTCCCTGAAGCTCCTTTCCTTCGGCGCCAATGCAGCCATCAGTGAGAAGCCTCCCCAGGTGGCTCTCCCCTCCTTCCCGCACCCGGACCCACAGTCCCCCAGCCTCCAACATATCTCCACCCCATCCTGGCCATCCCCTTTGCTAGCACAGCAGCCACTGACTCCGTCAACCGTGAGGGATGAGACAGCTGTTTGCCAAAATCTCCCGGCAGCAGAAGTGGACCCGTGTCCTGCAGTCCCAGCAGGCAAGGATGAAGCCACTTCCACGGGGCCAGCTCTGCCCTTTGGGGAGTGCTCACCCAGCAGCGCTCCGGCTCTCCAGGGGAACAAAACCCCTGTGGGGGCTGGAGGGGCTGAGTCACGCGGCGAGTGGGGTGCGGGGCTCCCTGCAAGTCACAACGGTGCGGAGGAGTGGGCTCGGGGGCTGCCGTGCCCCTGGGAGGCACAAATCCACCCGCAGGCGCAGGGTGGGGGGAGATGTCATCGTGACATTTAGGGCCAGACAAAGGTTCAGTGGCTTGATCTGGAGGTGCTGCTGGGCTGTGGCTCCCAGGGAAAGGCACAGCCCTGCTCCAGCCCCTGCTGCTTTCCAGGCTGGGGTCAGGAGCAGCATGGGAATGTGCCCTGCCGTGGCACCCTGCAGCAGAGGTGCCACAGGACCACATGGAGGTGATGGGGAGCACTGGCAAGAGGTGTGAGCTGCTCCTGATGACTCCCAAGGTGACGAAACTGTCAGAGCAGGCTGAGGACCCCCGTCGTGCCAGCCCTTCATCGGAAGACACTGGGATTAGGGGCGACAACCATGTGTTCTTGATGTAATACATGACTGTAGGACCTTGCCATGGGCAACTGATGCAGGGGGTGGCTTCTATAGACCTGAAGCTCAAATTTCCCAGTGCCTGGCAAGTAAAGCCTCAGCGTGTGAATCTGGGGCAGGACAAACGCAAAACAAGCAGCCAGGCACAGATGGGAACTTTGTGGGGATCTCTCACCCCAGCTGGCATCCACAGCATCGGGGCAGGCAAGGCTGAGGCAGGCCAGAGGTGGGACTGGGGCCACAAAGTCCAGTGTCAGCCCGGGACAGACAGACAATGCAACTCTCCTGACGGATGTGGGCAAAGCACAGAAGGGCTTTTCTACCTCTGGATGCCAGGACTGGAGAAAAAATGCCTTGAATTAGTAAAAAGCAGGGATAATGTGGCCTCCCAGGTGGCACGGAGGTGAGTGAGGCTGCTGGGAGGAGGGAAGCTGTGCTACGGCCGTACCTCTCCTGGGGCACCACTGCCCGAAGCTGGAGACCCTGTCCCCAGACAGATCTTGTCCGTGTTGGGAGGTCAGACAGGGCAGCAGGTACTTTGCTCTGCTGGGGCTGCTCTCACACAGTTTTCCAGGACTATGTGGCTGTGCGTGTGGTTAAGACGAGCGGTGGAGACCCAGCTCCCTGCACAGCCCTTGCAGACAGGCAGACGGCAGCTGGGCTGCGAGCAGCGAGGGGCGGCTCAGCTGTCACCCTCCTCTGCCTCCCCGGCCTCTGAAGGGTTAAGTGCCAGTTTCCGAGTGTCTCTAAGGTGACACCAGGCTGCCTCACTCCGTGCAGCGCAGCTCTCTGCAGCCCCCCTCCCCACGCACACACTCACGCTCTCTTTCTGCTTTGTCTTTTGAGGGCTGCTGCAGGATCGGTGCACAGGCACCTTCCTCGCTGCCTACCTCTGCCTGCCTCTCCCGCTCGGTGCTGCTGCCAGGGACGCTGAGGAACGTGTCTGGCCCCGGGGGGACCTCGCAGAAGGCACCTGGAGCTCTCCATCGCCTGCTGGGAGCGTCGCCATCCCTGGACGTGCTGTCTCCTAAGACTCTCCGGTGACCACCTTGTTTCCCACTCCATCCTCGCTGCTCTGAGGAGCAGCACCGACGTCTCCGGGTTTCCATCAGCGCTGTTCCTCTGCTTCGCTGTGGCAGGGCAGCGGAGACAGAAGGAGGCTGAGCTGCAGCGCCTGAGGCTGCCCAAACCACTATCAAGAGGCCGATAAATACCACTGCAAAAAGTTGGACGCTGCGTTGTCCCTGTGCTTGTGCTCCCCAGGGAGAGAAGCCTCGCCGGGATCATCCCGCGGCCGCGGGGAGGTGAAGCGGAGCAGCACTGTGTCACCCTGCAGGGCCGGACTGAGCTGCCTGAGAGGTTCTGGGGGCAGAGCAGGACTCCCTGCCTGGAGAGAGACCTCACCCCAGCATGGCTGAAGGTCCCGGGAGCTGGAGAGACTTCACCCCGGCCAGGGGCGATGGCGAGGCGGCCAGCGGGGCCACAGCAAGCATCTGGGGAGCGGCAGATGCGGAGAGCGCTGGGCGAGAGCAACGCCCGGGCCTCCGTGGTGTGGATCTGGCTTGGGAGGAGATGAGAGGGGCGGTGGCAGTGGCGGAGGTGGAGGAGCAGTTCCTGCACTTGGCCATCAGAAAGCAGGTCTCCTACAGGTAGGAGCTCCCGGAGCGCTGGGGCTGGGCTGGGGTGGAGGAGTGCCCTGCCCAGGGGCAATTCCCTTCCGTGGGTCAGGGCTGGCTCTTCCCGGTGGCCACCAGTGCCTTCCCACCAGAAACCACCTGAGCACAGGGACAGGGGGGCTGGTCAACCCCTTCCCTCCCTACCCATGCAACAGGCCCATCTCCAATGGCAGTCCCCTTGTCACCCTCGCAGGCCCCCTTATTTTTCCTGCTACCCAACTCCCTGTTCCCATCCCAGGGCCGTGATGCCTCCCAGGCCCCTCTCCAGGCGGTCCCTGCCCAACAGCCTCCCACGAGCTCTGGCTCCCTGCCTTGGGCTGGACGCTTCCCTCTTGCTCCGCAGTGCCGGCTTATCACTGCTCAGTGCACTGGATACAAGGGACTTCTGGTAACATCGATTCTCCTCTTCTTCCTCTGCCCCGAGGCAAATGCCCTCTTGCTTGACTCCCAGGTCCAGAAACCTTGATCCCACCTGGTGAGACTGAGCCATGATGCAAAGACGAAGGGGCTGAGGCTGGGGCTTGGGCTGGAAATGTGCCCTTCGGAGGCACCTTGCAGCTTGAGGAGCATGTGTCCTGGCTCTTGGTGTGACTCCACTGCAGGGACTGCTCTTCTTATGATTCACCTACCCCTGATAGAGCCGAGCAAAACCAGTGGACGTAAAGAGTGGTTGTCATGGCTCCCGTGGAGCTTTTGTGGGGGCCATTGCCTGGTGATGCTCAGGTGAGCCCCACTTCCCAACTCCAGCCATACCGTCTTGGGTCATCACTTCCAGGAGCTCAGCTCTGTTCTTTCTCTCACAGCAAATAAAGACTGGTGTCTCACCCTCCCCTTTCTTTCACCATTTAAGTCCTTCTACCATTTAGTACCCCTGAACTTTGCAGAATGGCTCTCACGTGTAAGTGAGGAGAAATCCTTCGACCCTGCACATGCCCTGGGTAAAAGTGGGCACTCGCAGGACTGACCTGAGCTGCTGTGAGGGCCTGGGAGTGAGCAGAGGGGAGAAGGCAGGAGTGCCTCCTCACAGGTTTCCTGAGCTGGCTTGGCCCAGGTACATCTCTGTGTCCTCCTGGGCTCAGTGTCACTATGTCGTGCCATGCTCAGCAAGCACCAAGTAGTTTACAAGCAGGCGGAAAACCGGCACGGAGGATCTTGGTGCCACAGTGGGCAGAGGCTAGTTGGGCTCTTGTGCCACCGGCCTGGGACCTGGGGACGGCGGGACACAGAGCTCTGCTGGGGGTGCAGATTTCTGGCGGGAGCAGTCGGTCACCCCCGGGTTGCGCTCCCCCACATACAGCAGCCCTTCTGCCTCCTTGCGAGGGCTGCGGTGCAAATTGTGAGCAAATTGCTCTCTAATACTGCGGTAATGGGAACTCACGGGAAACCGTATTAGTGCCTGCAGAGCAGGAGGGGCCCCGGAGCTGACTCATCTCCAGCACTTGTTATTCCTGCAGTGGGAGGCGAGCGGGAGCTGGGGTGGCAGAGTGCTCCCCGAGACCGCCCTGTGCCCCTGGGCCTCGCCGTGAGCTGGGGCGACGCGCAGCCCTCCTGGCCCTCCTTCGGCACCCGGCGCCAGGCGGAGCTGGGAGGGTCTCTGCCCTCGACGCCGTCGAGGATGAGGGATTACCGCGTCGAGTGGAGGGGGCAGAGCAGGATTTTCTCCTCTTAGCTGTCTTCCTCCAGATGTGCAGGGCGCGTTTTGCAGATGGATTAGCCAGCTGCAATGATCCAGCCTCCCCAGGGGAGGAAGGGACCATGTTGCAACCTAATTCGATCAGCCTGAATTTGCTCCAGGATTGTCTAAGGTTGCTGCGTGTCCTCGCCCGGCCGCCCCGGGCAGGCAGCTCTGCTGACACGCTGGAGCCCGTGCCGCCCTTCCGCAACGCGCCGCTCTCCTCCCCAACCCTCACAGGGGGTCTCTTTGCAAGAGGCTTTGCTCCATCTACCGCGGGCTTTGCAGAAGAGGTCGCAGGGGATGCCGCAGCTACCTGCAGGCCAGGGTCAAGGGAGGAGGCAGTGTCTGTGATGAGCTTCTTCCCCCACCCTCCGCTTTCAGACAGAAATCCCTGCCTGGCTCTGGAGGCACGTAGTGAACCCTGGTACGGAGTTTGGAGGACCTCCTCCATGGGCTGTGGGCATCACAGGTGTCCTCAATGTCAAGCGAAGGTTGAAGGCCCTGGTCCTTCTGCTGCCAACCTGCCTGTTCCTGCTGGGATCCGCTAGTCATCACAAGGGGCAGGCACATGAGCTGCTATATAAAGGTTTCAAAATAAGCAAAAATGGTATTAAGCCCATGGAAGTAAAGGTCCTTCCATAAATAGCTGCTGCGGTGTATGGAGGTGCCTTGGGCGGGTGGTGGAGCGCTCAGTGCTCAGGTTATATTTAGGGCTTTGAGTAGCAGTTTCGTGCCAAGCTTATTAACGATGCTGGCTTGTGCACCAGATTCGCACATCCTGGGACAATTGTCCCAGTGGGGAGGTGATTCTGCAATGCCAGAAGGACCCCGTGCTCTCTGTCACCGCAGCAAGCCCTGAGCAAGCGCCAGGGCTTTGTGCCTTGCTCCCGGAGAGTCGCTTTGGCCAAGTGGAGTCCGAAGTCAGCTGCTGCTAGCTTCGGGTGTCTCCACCAAGGCTTTGCAGCGGGGCAGGAGCATCTCTAGCTCCCAGAGTGGGGCAGCTCCAGTGGCAATATGGCGAGTGAGAGGCTGGGGGAACTTTGCTCTGGGAAAAAACGCGGTGACCTGGAGCCAGGGCTGGTGCTGGCTGGCGGCAGCAGCACCCTGCAGCCTCTCCGGCAGGGCTGGGGATGTGCAGTTCCAGGCTCTCTCTCTTCCTCCACACTCTCTTGGTCGCTGTCGGGGTGACGCTTGCAGCGGTGGCCTTTGTCACTGCCACCGCTCCCAGCAACCCAGCCCACAGAGGTGTTTACCCAGAAAGGAAACCACAAGAGCACAAAAGCTCGCTGCACGGGCTCCCCGCAGGCCACATCTACGGGGCGAGGGATGTGCCAGGCGTCTGACCAGTCCCCTCCTGCTCGCAGCCACCTCCGGAGTCATCGCCCGCCACAGCCCACGCACCACGGGGCTCCTCAAGGGCATCTTGTGGCATGGGGAAGAGGGGTCCCTGCGGCCCTCTGTGCCCCCCTGCCCAGCGTTCGCCCCCGCGGAGCAAAGCGAGGTGTCCCCTTGCCTTGGCGGCTCCCGTCCCTGCTAGCGAGATGCGGGGCACCGCGGCTGCCCGGCGTGGTCCCCAGCTGGCAGATAGGACGCAGCTAATGCATCTCACAGGCTGTTCTGTGTCGGGGAGCTAAATATAACCCGGGAGCGGAGCGGCGGGGGCTGCTTTGCAATGTCAATAGCACCGGAGCTCGGTCGCGGGCACGGCGTGGGCAGGGCAGAGGGGAGAGCTGGCAGGGCCTGCCGGGGAGAGGGAGGTGGGAGCCCCTCAGGGCCGGAGGGAGCTGGTTGCGGCTCTCCGCCATCATCTCTTCCTTCTGTCTTCAGATCTGGCCAGGCTCTGGGTTTTTGTGAAGTCCCAGGGCAGAGGTTGTGCAGCCCCTCCGTCCCAGCTGGGCAGAGCAGGGGCTGGGGAGGAAGGAGAGTCTCCAGCTGCAGGGAGAGAGGGGCAGAGAGGGGCCTCTTCCCTCCGTCCTGCCTGCTCGCCTTTTCATCCTGTTAGCTTGGCTGTGCAGAGCGGCGTAATCAAATTCCCATCCATTCCCGGCAGGCCAAGCCCGCTCTGCTCTGACAGAGACATCTGTCTCTGCGTCCCTCTGTGCAGCTGGGGAAAGGAGATGGCTGGCAAACCCTGGCACGGTCGGAGGGACACTCGCAGCGCTGCAGAGTCCCAGCAAGCGGGTGGCTCCTCAAAGGCCTTGGTCGGGGGGTGACAAGCAGGTATCTCACCATCCCCTGCCCTGACCCTCCCCGAAGCCAGAGACAAGCTCTGCTTTCTGGGCATGGCGCTTGTGAGAGCTCCCGGAGCCGTGGCAGTCCCACCGGGATCGGTACAGGCTCTGCCGCGCACCGGGGAGGGATGGGTTTGGAGTCGGCACCACGCGGTGCTCGGTGGGCAGCGCTGGGCGATGTTCACTCCATGGCGCCCATCCCGGATGCTCCTCGGTGCAAGGCGGTGGTAAACTGGGGGTTGGGCTGTGTGTAACAAGAGACTGAAACGTCCGCAGAGGCAGTTTTGGAGGAACTGGGAGGCTGTGGGTCCAGCCTGGCTGTGCAGGGATGTGCCTGCAGCAGGGCCAGGGCAGCGCAGCATAACGCAGCCCCACACCACCGTCTTAGACCGGACACGCTCTAAGCAGACCCGAGACTGTGCTGCTGCCGGAGGGGATGCTCCTGTCCTCCCTCCTGCTGATGTTTTTCCACCAGCCAGGCTGGCCAGGCCTGCTCCCGGAGGCAGCAGAAGAAACCGTTGGCCGTCCCTGGTTGCCCCCACAGCCACAGCCGCAGCCTCGTGCCTGGGGACCGCAGGGTGGGTCCAGCAGAGAGGTTTGGTCAGGGGCAATGTGAAACCGCGCCCGCACACTGCGAGGTGGGGAGAGGTGGGAGCCCTGAATTAAACATTTAGGGGCCATCCCCTCGCTTACCCGACCCCAGCTCAGAGTGACTCCCACCAGCAGGGATCCCCGGGTCTGGGTGACGCAGGCAGCTTGACCCTTTCCTTACCAGGGGACTGCACACACTGGTGTGAGGGACAGGGTGCCAGACCACACCACCTCCCAGCGCAGGGACCCCATCCCTCCCCGGAGCTGCCTGCAGGGAAGCCAGTGCCAGCGGGGTCTGTCCCCTCCAGTCTCCTGACCACGAATGGCCAGAGCTGGACTTTCCGTGGGATCCCCCCTGAGCCTGCAGCAAGCCCAAAGGACAGGGCTGCGGAAGGACACAGGGACACAGCACAGAGAGGAGGGTGAAGGTCCCGGGGCAGGGCGCACTACTCCTCCGGGAGCCTCACCGAGCCCCGGTGCTCCCTGGTGAGAGGACTGGCCGTCAGCGCCGCGGGGCAGCACGAAGCGTGAGAGGGAAACGTCCGCAGGCAGGGAGCGAACGCGACCAAGCCGTCGCGACATGTGGAGCGGCGGGGATGACGAGCCCTTTCGCTGATAACAAAACCTCTCCCCTCCCCGGTC
>Ga0065711_1042725_pt1 | contig 15182 bp, 15 predicted proteins | sample Hoacrofraction12_FD_59098 | JGI IMG/M metagenome (GOLD analysis project Ga0065711, IMG submission 59098) | Hoatzin crop microbial communities from Cojedes, Venezuela - Epithelial fraction 12 v2 (version 2) | ecosystem: Host-associated > Birds > Digestive system > Esophagus > Crop | place... | reverse complement strand
TACGTAGCAGAGATATTTGATCAAAGTCAGAAACATTTTTACCGGCGACTTTAACTAACACAGTAAATGCGTATAATAAATTTTAACAAAATCTATGAAAGCAGTTTTAACACCCGCTGCTCAGCCCTGCTGTTATCCCCGCTCCATGTCTGGGCGCCAATTTAATGTTTTGGTTTCGGCTGCCGCAGGCAACAAAAGCGCCACGTGGCCGCCCCTCCCCCCGCCGGCGTGTGGAGGAGAATGAAAAGAAAGAGGCAGAAACTGGTGGGTCGGAATAAGGGCAGTTTAACAGAACAGCAAACAGAGGGAAAACAGGAACAACAATGATACAAATAAGGAGAAAACACAACAATGAACCGTACGACCCAAACAGCCGCTCTCCCCAACAGCACTGGCGCCGCGCCCCCCCAAGTCGCGAGTCCCTTCTCGCCGTGCCGCCCCCCCCACCGGAACCCAGCGTGACGTCACATGGTATGGAATACCGGGCTCTGTTTGGCCAGGTGGTGTCAGCCCCCACCCCCTGGCTGTGCCCCTTCCTGGAGTCCGGTGAAAATTAACCCTGTCCTGGCCAAACCCAGGACAACTGCCAAGCCATAAACCACAACACATATGACTCAAGCCAGGCAAAATTGCCATTTAATTCCAAAACAGATGCTCAGTCCAGAGACTACATCCATTTCAGTCCTAGCTGAGCACACCAAAATCCTAGCGCCGCAATGCATTTGCATTGTTGTGTACCTGCCGGATCAGTGTTGGTAGGCAGAATTTTGGTGACCAGCACAAGGAGGGGACATGAGCTGCAAGCTCCACTGGATACTGGAGAACATCTCGCCCCTGGAAAGGCACCATTGAAGCAGCTTCATCTGCTTAAAGGCTTTCTGCAACATGATCCTAAAACCACAGTGCTTCATCTCACAGCTTTCTGCTGCACAACCTAATTTTCACAAAGCTCCAGCTAACCAAGCTGCAAACAAGCTATTCAGGAATTCCAGATACATTCCTTTTTTTTTTTTTCATCCCAGTGTCAATACAGCAGAACCTCAGCAGCACAGATTTGTCAGGCTTCTCGCAGTGCCACTGATGTTTGTTTAAAGCACCTCTTCCAGCAAATGTATCTAGCATTAGTATTAGGAGCTAACAGCGGTCAGAGAACACAGTTAGCTAAAGCTGTTATTGCTCCACTTTGCTCATTGTGCGGTGAATATGAGAAGGCCAAGGGGGAAACCAGATCATTTTATCACTCTGCTGGCTACAGCAGAGATTCACAGTAATGCAATCAATTCCTTTGGCAGCTCAGGAGGCAGAAGGAATATTTCCACAGGAAACAGTAGTTTTAAAATAGTCGCACACTTCCAAATCAACAGGCTTCAGAAAGGAGCTTCCACCTCTGCTGACCACCACCAGCACTTCCCCAAGGGCTCTTCTCTCCAGCAAGCGCAATGGAGGCATCTGGCTCACGAGCCTCACCTCCGTCTCCGATGTCCTCCTTCCTGCAAAGGACAGGTCTAAAAAGCCTTCCAGCTCCTTTGGGTGCAGAGTTTGCCTCCTGCTTCTTGTTCCCCTTGTCCCCAGATCCAGTGACCTGTGGAGTTACTAGTAGGACAGACCATGTGGGTGAGAAAAACTGCAACTTTGACCATACAGAAAACCGCAGAATAACTTCTAAACACCATGGCCCTAAAATGCAGAGAGCTTGCCTGGTACAACAGTTCTGAGGGGTTATCTTCTGGCTCGGCAGATAATCACTCATCGTGGTTCAGGAGGAATACACCCATGAGCCCACACTCAATAAGGGGCACACCACCACTCATGAAACCGCAGCCCGTTACAGTTTGGGTCTCGGTCCACACCACCTCAGTTCTTAATACTCTGGGTCTCCCTCCAGCTCCGCAGCTCACTCCTGATCCAAGATTTCTTCCCAATGCACAAATCCACCACAGGCAGCAAGTCAACAGCAGAGCCAAAAATGCAGCCGAATCACATCCAGCCCCACAGGTTTCGGTCACCAACTGCGATGGTGAAGCTTCCCCCACCAAGCAACAGCGCTGCTTGCACATTTAAATGCCGTAGAAAACTGAAATTAAAAATGTGTTGGCATCCCCCAAACCTATTATATCCAAAAGAAACAGGACTCTACTTGTTTTCCAGGGAAAACAGGAGGTGAAATCAGAAGCGGCCATTAGAGGAAATGAGGGTCGCACAGTTCTGACCAACTTTGGTTTTATCTGCACCTCCTCAGCCTGAGGAGTCACGCCTTGAGCTGCAGAATTCCCTTTTTGGTGGTTAGATTATCACTTGAGAGAAAACAGGTTTTGTTTGCACATTTGTTTTGTTGCCTTGTTGTGCTTTCTAAACATTTTCCCCCTGGCTTCAAAGGTAAACACTTCACGAGCTGGGCTGAATAGCATTCTCTGTTTGCTGCTTTGATTTTTAAAACTTGAGCCATCTTCCTCGCTTCCCCTGTTCCCCTCAAAGACTGACATTTTGACAGCCACAGGTAGAAAAATCCAGGGCTGGAGCAGGGATGTAACATAAAACTAATGCTTGTCTCAACAAAACAGCTGTCTGACTCAGCCAGAGAAGATGCCACTCATTTCTGCGGTAGCACTGCTGGCGGTTGGACCACAGAGCCTTTCCAGCAGAGCTCGTGATGAGCATCTCCAGCTCACAGCAGAGCTGGGCTTGACGGCAACCATCCTGGCTGGGGACTTCAGGGAGGTTTCTTGACCTTGGCAGTCTCTCTCCCGGCATTAATTGCAGCCTCTGCTCCCTTTATCAGCAAAATACAGGATAATATGTTTGTTGACAATTGTAACTCCCAACCCTGTTATGAGGATAGCATGTGTTAAGTGGTTATTAAATGAGGTCCCTGAAGACTATGCTCAAGACCATAGTACACAACTTGACTTCTGGAGAAGCAGTACAACTTCAATGCGCTAAAAACAGCTCAGTATAGTTTGTCAATTTGGCACAAATGCCATCAGCTTCAAGAGACTTCTCCTTCCTCCTCTCCCTGGGGAGAGGTTCTCCCTGCAGAGAGGCTTGAAGGAACTTCTCACCCAGCCCAAACTCCCACTGGCTGCACAGAGACTGCTGTCAGATGAATTTAAATAACTTCTTTGCCCTAGGTCACAAAAGGAAGTTGTGGCAGAAACAGATTTAAAATTCTCATCTGTTAACAAAGAAATTTAAACTTTGTTAGAGAAGCCTGGAGACCTTTCTGAGAAGAACCCCATAGAAGCAGAGATGATCAGTGGTGTTTTGGTTTACATTACTAATGTAAATGTATCCTATTATATGAATACTCCTGATGTGGGACTTATTTTGATAAGAGTTTTGGGGAAAAAACATAGCCTCAGGCTTGTTGCCCCAAAATACCACAATTCATTTTTTGAAACTTTTCCAACTTCAGGTATTTTTGAGCAGAACACTATTATCAAATTACACAGTCTGAGCTCAAACGAGTGCAAGCGAACACTTCTGATGTATGGAGGTAAATTAAAAGGGAGAGGAGATGGCAAGCAAAGGAGAAACCATTCAACATGAGGAAGTGCTGCCACTTTCCCCGTTTTGAGAGGCCTTTGACAACCACACAGGCAGAAAAAAAGGAATAGGCGGTGTCACCGTCTCTGAACAATGCTAAAGAGTGGGTGGGCACAGGGCAGGGAGATGTTCCCTGCTATAAGTATAGATTTTTGAAAGCATATGGAATCAGGAAAGCTGTTGTCAACAATACTGTCCCTATTCAACGTGCCAGAACGAAAACTCATCCCATGGGACACTGGAGTTTGGCAGATTGACCTTTGCTGTCCTCTAAATCCCCCTAGGCAGGCTAATGCAAAGGTCTTCTGAGCAGTGTTTGCAAGCAAAGGAGTTTTATGGTAGCTGTCACTGCAGCAGACCATGGGCCCTGTATGGAGGCACCAGCCGTGACTGCTTTGAGCCAGGAAGGAATAGAGAACCCCACGCTGCTGATTCCCAAATACAGTGCTTCAAAGTCATAGTGAATTCCTGATGAGCTGACCAAGAAGGCAGCCTTCATGTCTGCAAATAGCTGCTCTGCTGGGCACAGCACACAGAAAAGCTGGTGAAAGAACATGCTGCTCTTCTGTGCCAAGGCAGGACAAGGTCAATACTACAAGGAGGGACCTGCCAAGATCCATCGGGGAGACCAGGAAAATGCTTCTCCAAGACCCCAAGCCATTCATGATATTTGGCTAACAGACAAGCTCAGAGGCAAGCAGACCCCCTGTGCCCAGTGCAGAAGAGCAAGCCTGATCTCAGCTTGTTCATCAGCCACCCCATTACAGTCCCAACCTATTCCACAGCAACACAGTAAAAACAACGTGCACAACTGCACGTGTTTTAAACTGTGCAGAAGAGAAAGAAGAGCTGTACACGCTTCACTAGCGGAGAGAAGCAGCCAGGAGAAGTCAGCCTAGAAACTGGCACTGCAGTTAAGCTCAATTTGATTTAGAAATTTCATTATATTTCTTTTTTCCTCGTATGGCTATATGTCCTACAGCAAAGAGGCTTGATTCGGAACATCATTTTCCTTGCTTTACTGTGCCTCCACCCACCACCAAACAAAATTATCTTCCTTTATTTCCTTCCTCTGAAAGCACCAGAAGATGCTCCCCACATTACCTCAGAAACCAGAGGTCTGATTACTGTTCAATCCCAATGCCACAAAAAATAATGACACAACAGCTAGGGAGCAAAGCTGGTGATGCTGGAAGAAGCACAGAAAGGAGATGCAGCATTAACCCTGCCATCACGCTGAGATGCGGGGCAGGCACATGTGTTTGCAATTGTTTGTAGTGTAGCATCACCATGTCTGTACAAATCATGCAAAAGGGAAAAAAAAAGTATTAGGCACATAAGTCACGAGAGATCAAAAATCACTGCTCTGCATTGCGGCTTTATAAACGTTAAACCAAAAATCTTCTGCAAGATGCAAGGTAATTACTACCTTGAAGAAAGGTTTTAAGAACTACCCTTTATCAGATCACTTTCCAAAAAAAAAACCAAAAAAAAAAACCGCAACCACACACACCACCAAAATCACTATTTCACCCCTTAGCAAGTAAACATCAGCAAAAAGTCATGACAACAGGAAATACAAGCAATGCAGGCAGAACAACACCACTCACTTCCAACAACCTGTTCCCATTTTCTGCTTGGTTTTAGTTCCACCATGTCCAACCACAGGGGGAAAGACTTCTTCCAGCAGACTTCCCCTGTCTTGGCCCTTACAGCCAGCCATCATCTCTCTAGTCACGCATCCTCTTTGTACCATGCCCGAGCTCAAACCAGTCCCTAAGCTTTCATGGCTGTAACCATGAGAAGAGTTACGGGCCAGGTCAGCCAGCACACCAGCAGAGACACAAACAACGTGAAGGACCTAAATGCAGGTGACAGCTGTCCCAAAGCCACACAAATCAAAATTGCATCAGATGAAGAGGTGACTGCAGCTGACAACTGCTCTGCCCGTGTCTGGTTTGCAATGGACAACGGTTTATCAGCAGCATGTTTCCTCTGGACCACAGCTGAGGCCTTGGAAGAAACAGGTGAACCTGTGGAAACCAACTCCTTTTCATAACCACAAAATGTTTGAAAGATTTGTTTCATCCAGAATTCAGAGGCTTGGGAAAAGAGAGATGAAGAGCTGGGAAGAAAACTATCAAAAGCAAAACTGGTGCAATGCAACACACCTGCGAGGGGCAGGAATACAAAACCAATGCTTTAAGAGAGATTACAATGAACAGAAAGGACATACAAGAGATCAGGAGAAATGGGGTGACCTGCTTAGAGGACAGAGTCATGACTCCAGAAGTATAACACATCCCATGCTCTCAGTTCAGTACTTGCTTACTGATCACCCTACTTAATCTGGCCACCACGGTTTCTATAAAAGGCAGGAATATGTCCGATCTATCCTCAAAACTTCAGCAGCTGCGCAGGTTGATGACTCAAACACAAGTCACCACAGACATGAAACCACCAAAGAATTTTACATACATACGAATACAGAACTGCACACACTTTCTTAAAAATACTTGTAACAGAGGAGGAGCATTTCAAGCACACTAAGTCTTGAGTGGTCCTCAAAATTATTTCAACAATTGCAGTTGGTATATACTGAACATAAGCATCATTATCTTCTGCACGATAAATGTAATTTACCTTCCCATTAAAATTATTTTACTAAATTGCACCCACTCTTCTAATCATTAACCAACACAGATAAAGATTGCCGTACTTTACAGAAGACGACCCAAAAGACTTGCAGATATTCTTGTAATTTTAATTCCCCAGCAGACTTTTCCTTCCAGTATCTAGAAGTTCTTAAGCAGTTCCCAGAATTTGAAAGTGATGCTTACACCACTCTGCTAATGTGACCTGTTTAACAGTATCGCTATTGAATGGCTTTCTCCTGCTTGGTGCATGCTCCTATTTACATGCTAATTCACTCTTGAATACTAATGTCATGACTCAGTGGGATGCTGAGTCACCAGTGATGTGAGATCTGTCCCCACAGTCCACTTCATCATTAACACAGAAGCAGGACCAAGCACACTCGCCCTCGTCTCCTGCACGAGGAGTGTGCCAAACATGCCTCCATCGGGACATCCCTCGGAGATGAGACATTACCCTCTTACAGCACCAGAGTAACCAAAGGCAAACGGGGCATTGGGTTTGAGAAACAGTCCCATCCATGGCAAAAGTCTAGTTGCTCTGCAGAGAACAAGGAGAGATTTATTTTCAGCCTTATTAATTGCTAAGACGAGACAGCTTATTTGCAGTTCCCATCACCACTACTGTCTCCAGATTGCAAAGAGTGTCTTCTCCTGCTTTCTGTTCTTGGCCCTGACCACCTCAGGTCCACATGGCAGATATGGTTGTTAAGAGTCCTAAAACTCCTGCTGGCAGAGGACTCCAGGGCTATCCATCTCATGGAGGAGTCATCCAAGAGCACAGGGGATGCCACCATGACTGCGACAGGGAGATGACTAACCCTGGCAGAGACCCAGTTCCTTTCTCCAGGAACCAGCAGACACAGGATGAGCCTCAGACAGACTCTTCATACAATCTGGACCCTTTTCCCACCCCCAACTTTGACAGCTCTGAGGAAGATTCACAGCCTGTTTGGCTTGCTGAAGCCTTTGGCTGAAAGGTCTTGTCATTTCATCACAGGGACAGCTGAGGACAGCAGAGAGGACATCCCAGTCTGCTCCTCCTCACCTCTTGGGATTGGCAGTGCTTCTGGGGAGATTTCTCCTCGGTTAGGGGAAGACCTTGAGTCTTCTGTACTCAAAAGGCTCCTGCATATCCCAGTGGACAGCCAAGGACTTGTGCCAGGGAGAAGGATGAGGAATCCAAGTAGCCCTCACCTTTCCTGTGAAAGTGAAATGCAAACGTGTAAAGAATATTCACCGAGCAGATTGGATTTCTTCTAGCTGGGATGGTCACCACTTTATTTTTCACTGGATTTTATATTGCTGCAACTTTCGTATTGAATCCTGCAACTCAAACCCCTTTATAGCACCTAGTCTCTTCCCAAGTGACTCTGCTCCAACGTAGCTGTCAGACAAGGCAGCCATCCCTCAAGCAAAGCCCCCCACACAGAAATCATCCACCATATGGGCCAAAGAGTCAGGCACAGAGCTTTTTGGGGGCTGTAGATACAGGAACAGCTATGCCAGGGTTGAGACACAAGTCACCACCCCAGAGCCAGGGCGATCCTCTCGCCAGGGAGATACAGGTCCCACCATTGGCCATGGTACGCTCAGCTGCGTCCAAGCCACGTATGGTAGACTTAAGGTTTTTAAAAACACATTGCTTGTTGGTTCCCCAGTTAGGTGTTTAAACTTTCCCCTGTCCCTGCATCAGCTCACAGATGAAGCCTGAAGGATTGGCTCCAGCTAGACCTGCGGCTGTTGCATAGGTAATTTAAAGGAGCTGGATCCCTTCCAATATGGCTTCTGCATGGCCATGCACAGAAGGATTAACAGAGCTGGGAGCTGAACGCAGACCTCTCGAGTCTCAGCTTGCTGCCTTATCCACAACATCAGCCTCTCGCTTTCTCTGCAGACACAGTAAGAAAAGCCTTTATATAAATAAAGATGTAGTAATAGTAAGAGCACCCACCCTCTGAACATGGAACTAATCCCCGAGGATATGATCACAGATTACTCTCTTGCCATCATCAGCTCACGCTCCAACAACAGTTATGAAACCTTCATCAGTCAAGTCAAACCTATTTTAGCAGATAAAAACCATCAGCAATGTCGCACAAGAAATATTGAAGTTTTATGTCACCACTGCATATGGCTGCACAAATTGTCCTCCTTTGCAAGACAAAAAAAACCCCATAGCCTTGTGAACAAGTGTTTCCTGAATATATAGAAAAAGATTCTATTTTAAAACTTGTTTTTCCCCCCCCTCTCTGATGCTGGATTATTTAACAGAAGAGACTGCAGGAGAAGCAGGGTTAGAGTAACAGAGAGTCATTCATGTCAGAAGCCCTGAAATTGAGGTCAGGCAAGGTAGGGCTGCTGGCTGGACTAAACCAAAATTGGCAGAGGCACTAGTCAAATCAGTCATCTTCATCTCTGCCTATTTAGGGATATCTCAGAACGCATTTCAGACCAGGACTAACAATGTTGTCATAGCATCCAGAGTCGCTGTTGAGGCAACTTAAGTCACCAAAGAGTGACTTACCTGCGATTCAATCTGTATTCACAGAGAAACTCAGAGAGACTGAGTGCATCAGCTTCAGATGCCAGCTGCTTGGAGCAGGTAGATAAGATCCAGTATGAACTGTGACGGACAAATTCCCTGCCTGCAAGCACAACACGTCCCCAGAAGATGGACGTGCAGGGACAGCCTTGCTCTTCCCTGGCATCCCCCAGCGTTAAACCCTGCTCAGTCTCTCTGGCCAGCTCCTGCCAGCCTGTGCCTCTGGCATGGCCACACATGCGCTTCCCTTTGCAGAGGTGCTACCAAGTTTGCTGGGCAATAGCCATTGCAAAGCATGACAAAAATATAAAAACAAAGTCAGTCTCCAGAAAGTAGAATTATTTCAATCCCTCCTTACAACCCCTTGCTGGTCAAAGTCACACAGCCCCAGCCCACCGCACAACCTCCGAAGGGCTACTGTAACACAAACAGCCCCATGGGCTCTTTTGCTTTCCAGACCCAGTTTTGCCCAGCTGAATACGAGGTCCCACAGCCTGTTCCCTGGGATGGCTGCGTGCTGCTGCCTGAGGGTGCAAGGCTGGCACCAGGGCACCTTCGCATCTTGATGCTCACAGGCATCAAGAGAAGCAGCCTGGGTTACATTTCTCGAGGTTGCTGACAACCAACACACAATTGCATAGAAATGGGGAAATTAATATCTTAGTGCTTTCAGTCTGATGCTTGAAATTCACTGTCTTCCAAAGTGAAATTGCCTACAACACGCTGGCAAGACTTTTTAGAAGAGAGACAGATCTACCAAAGGGGAAAAAAAAAGAAAAAAAGAGATAAATCAGTGTAAAACTTGACCTTGGAAGAGGTGGAAGAGATGAATAAAGAATCTGATTGAGCCACAGGCCTGACCAGAAGGTCCACCAAGATAAAAGATGATTTTTCACTGCATTTGAACCATTTACTATAGCAAACAGACCTGTAGCAAGCCTTCCTGCAGTGTTCTATGCTCTGCCCTCTGCCCTTTGAAGTAAAATGTCAAGACTGTGCTTAATAACAGAATAGGGAAAACCAACATGGTTTTAGGGTGTGATTTTATTTTTCTTTTTTACACACAGGAACAGTTTAGGAAAGCAGCGCAGCACAATACAACAGACACAAGGAGACATGAGCTAAACGAGAACAAGGGTTGAACAAGCTGTGGGAAAAATATCAACATGGATATTTGTTTAAACACTCCCTAAAACCTTTTCCTCCTGCCAAAATCTTTGTCTCCCCTTTCCTTGTTTGCTCTGAAGTTTCCCCACTGTTGTGTCGGGGCTGCTGGAGAGCAGAGCAGTCACCCACCTTCCCAGCACTGTATGAGCAGGGCTGGATGAGGCCATTGGTTCTTGTTCCTGTCAGCTCCATGCCAGGAGTGACTGTTCACAAACACCATCCGCGTCAGCTTCCACCCTGTGCTTCAGCTGCAATCACGTGTGACCCATGGGATGAGACCTGCTTTGACCCAAGATGGTCAGAAGAGAGACTGGGAGGATCAGCTCAGTGGCATAAATCATAGAACGCTTTGGGTTGGAAGGGACTTTTTGACGCCATCTAGTCCAACCCCCCTGCTATGAGCAGGGACATCTTCACCTGGATCAGGTTGCTCAGAGCCCCGTCCAACTTGGCCTTGCATGTTTTCAGTGATGGGGCATCGACCACCTCTCTGGGCAACCCATGCCAGGGCCTCACCACCCTCAGTGTAAAAAATTTCTTCCTTATATCCAGTCTTAATCTCCACTCCCTTAGTTTAAAGCCATTACTCCTTGTCCTGTCACAACAGGCCCTGCTAAAAATATTTTCCCCATCTTTCCTATAAGCCCACTCCAAGCACCGGCAGGCTGCTCTGAGGTCTCCCTGCAGACTTCTCTTCTCCAGGCTGAACAGCCCCAGCTCAGTTAGCCTTTTCTCATAGGAGAGGTACTCCAGCTCTATGGGAACAAACCTAAAGGAACACCCAAATCCATCTCTCCAGCCCAGATGGAGATCAAGAAGCAGCGTTAATTTCTACATCTCACATCAGCAAGAAGCTCCATCATTTTGCTCTATCTACCAGGCAGGGTGGGGAGAGGCTGAAAGTCAGAAATCATGCTTTAAAACTGGCAGGTGAGACAACTCACAGCTCTCCATCTTCCCTGAAAGGCACGGGATGCCTCAGAGCTGCTACCTCTCACACTTCTGAGGAAGTAGCTAATGGCAGCACTAAGAAGCCAGGCAGGTTTACACCAGAAGCAATGAGAAATTATAGCTGCCCAAGCAAGTACCACTGCTGGGCATGTGCTGATAACACAGAAAAGTCTTAAAAAAAAAGCAAACCATGACACACTCCACCCCCTACTACACTCCTTCGCCTCGTTGGATTAAGGCTTCCCAGCCTAGGAAGGGAATTACACAGTCAGACATGCCAAGATTCACAGAGCCAGAGACGAGCTCCAGCCAGGGAGAGCTTTCCAAGCTCTGCGTTTCGTACATATGAGACTGCTGCGATTGCTCCTTTCTCCATGGAAGTTACACCCAGTGCAGGAGGAGGTCTGGGTACTGCCGACCGCCTTGGGATGATAAGCACTAGGCCGGGGAGCGATGCCCGATGTGACAGAGGACAGAGGCTACACACCACACGGCGCCCATGGAGCTGCTCTCGTTTGCTGCCACAGGGTTCTTCAGAGCAAGAATTAATCACTGATCTAAACCACGTGCGTGATCCGCAATAGGAAAGTACAGTATATGCTCCAAAAGTTACTCAGGGACTGAAGCATTGTAGTACAGCTTCTGCCTGCAGACATACGGATTTCACAGCCCCTGAGCAAACGCCTGCTGGGGTTAAGCCCAGCGCTGACCCACGGCAGCTGCCTGGCCAGCTGGGAAGCTGCGCTCAACAGACCTACAAGGGGCTGGCAGGGGCCAGGGGATACTGCAGAGCCTCTGACCAAGATAAAGCCCACTCATTTATCATTAAAATCTACATTCATCACACAATCTTCAGAAACTTCAGACACCTTAACAAAAAAAAGAATTCCTCACATCAAAATCGAAATGCATCATCACAACACCAAGCAGAAGTCAACAATTTACACACAAATCCACCCCTTGGCCCTTCAACACAATTACAACAGCAACAAATAATTCTCTGCAATTATTCCGCTCTCTTTGCATTGTTCATTTCATGTTTTGCCCGTTATCTGTCCATCACCAAGGGGGACATCAAGGCCATCTCCCATGAACAAATTTTTTTAAAGGGACTACTACCATACAAACACCATGCCAAGCCACGCTTTTGTAAATACATCAACCTCAGTCCTGCAAACAGCTCAGACTTCGTCCCTACAACCTCCGAGCAGCTGCCCTGGCAGGCAGGCGTGCCCCAGCGACCCCCAGCCTGTCACCTATTCACTCATTTATGAGCTAACACAGCCCTTCAGTTTGAGCAGCTTCTTCCTTACCTCGCCTCCCCCTCCCTGCAACAGAGGCAGCTCCCAGCCCTTCTCCCAGCCCCGCTCTGCTATGCAAAACAAGCGCAGCAAAGCTTCCCTAATCCCTTCTGGGGAGACAGCCACACTTCACCCATCCTGCACCTGCTCAAATTCCAGATTCTCATGCTAACTGAAGTCAGCTCTTATTCCCCAAAACATCTAAGACCCAGCTGCAGCCTGCAGCTAAATCCCCAGCACAATATTCAAACTCTTTATCTTCTCAAAATAAGAGAGATGTCCCCTCTTTGGGAGCACACCCCGAAGAGGCAGAACAGGGAATACCTCTAGGTTCTTCACCCCAAGAAGGATTCAGTGAGAGAATTCAGGGTTCAGAGATTTCCATTTCCCACCCTAATTCTGCAGTCAGGAGAGACGATGGCTGGCTTTGCAGTAATCCTCCTCTCCTGCCTGTGCATCTAAATGAACTATGAAACTGGAAAGCAGGGGGTCCAAGCCTCCTCATCTGCGCCTGGCTCCTGAGCCAGCCTTCCATCCTGCGGCAGGAACGGCTGCCCTGCATGATGCTGAACCTCTCCCCGGCTACTGCTCACTGACAGCCCCAGCATGATGAGAAACCCAGGAGAAAAAAAAAAAACAAAAAAAATCAAGACAACTAGAACCTAAACCAAGGCCAACTCTTCCCCTTCCCTGACCATGCCCATCAGAGCAATAAACTCAAATCCCAACAGCTGGTACCAAAGCCACCACGTCTGTGAAGAACACGCAGAAGAGACTGGCATACTTGTGACCTAACATGGAGAGGACAGAGAGGTACCATACAAGAAACACCATGAGGTACTGCTGTCAGGAGCGATGCAAAGGAGTATTGATTCCCATTTTGAATGGCTATGAAAAGAGATCATGGAATTTGATTTCTGAACTACTTGCTGTGAGGCAAAGATGATGCACATCTCTTCACGGCTCTGTGCTCCAATATCATCATCTGCACTGACACCCAAGAGCAGCCTTCGAGAAGATCCCAGGGCTGCTACCGAGGGAGCTGTCAGCAGCTGGCCTGGCCTGAATGATGGTAGCCCTCCCCAGCCCTGGGCAAGCAGCACCATCACCTTCAGAAGGAAAACACAAACTGCTTCAGCCTCAGAGTGCGAGCACAGGCTCAGAGCTGGCTATCAGGAGATAAAAGACTCTGCTGCCTGGTGCAGCTGCACCTTTCCAAGAATTAACACAGAGCAGAGACAGCAGGTACACTAGCGTGAGCTGAGTAGCCCAGAGAGCTTAAAACTTTTCTCAGTCAACAATTCTACATAAATTGGTGCTCTGAGCAACAGCAGGGTCCAACAGGTGTTAATGCCCCAAAAAATAGAAACAGAGGGGAGAAATTTTTTTAATCCCATTTTCTTTCTCTGCTGGTAGGAGCTTGCAGAGCACAAACTTTTGTGATCTGTTCATATTCCCTTGGATGTGCCAACACACTTTCCCTATAGAGGCCAGCCAAAACCTCACTCAATCACGGTCTCATCTGTGCCACAAAGAGAAAAGCGGCTGGAAGGAACACAGCCCAACGCAAAGGAGCGGGCAGAGAGCCCATTCAGATGCCGTCACAGAAGTCATCCCACAGATACAGAGAACAGACCTGAGACTCGGACTTGGGCAGGGTTGCCTGGATGCAGGGAGCTGTTCCCAGCAGAGAGAACCTCAGCTTTCTGGTTTACAAGGACACGTGATGCCTTGGGGAACTGAATGCCGTGCACACTGAAAAATGGCTGTAAGAACTGGGAAAGACAGACAACCTAATGGGAAAAGGGAGCAAAACTATAGATCTGAAATAGAGACTGGGGACAGGGTTACGGTTGCTGCTGCCGTAGAAAGGCTCTGACAACAGGCTAGAGCCCGGCACGGACACCCTAAGATACGTTGGAAGTTTGCGGTGGCAAGACAAGCAAGCAGCCCCAGTCTCTGTGCCTCTGTGCGAGCAGTGCCATGGGCAGATGAGGCTGAGCAACAGCTTTCCAGGCTAGCCCCTTCTAGCTGAGAGCTATCTGCAGACGTTCGCATTTTCTGAGCAGGGCTGCCAGAGGTGCACAGCAGAGACCCCTTAAGATATGTTGGAAGTTTGAGGTGTCAAGACAAGCAAGCAGCCCCAGTCTGTGTGGCTCTGTGCGAGCAGTGCCATGGGCAGATGAGGCTGAGCAACAGCTTTTCAGGCTAGCCACTTCTGGCTGCGTGCTATATGCAGACGTTCGCATTTTCGAGCAGGGCTGACGGATACGCCTGACATGCACCCCCTAAGCTACGGTGGAAGTTTGAGGTGGCAAGACAAGCAAGCAGCCCCAGTGTCTGTGCCTCTGTGCGAGCAGTGCCATGGGCAGATGAGGGTGAGCAACAGCTTTCCAGGCTAGCCCCTTCTGGCTGCGAGCCATCTGCAGATGTTCGCATTTTCGGAGCAGAAGAGATGTAGGTGCCCGGCACGGACAATATAAGATACAGTGGAAATTTGAGGTGGCAAGACAAGCAACCAGCTCCATTCTCTGTGCCTCTGGGCGACCAATGCCATGGGCAGATGAGGCTCAGCAACAGCTTTCCACGTTAGCCCCTTCTGGCTGTGAGCTGTCTGCAGACGTTAGCATTTTCAGTGCAGGACTTCCAGAGGCGCCCTGCATTGACCACCTAAGCTACATTGGAAGTTTTATGTGTCAAGAGAAGCAAGTAGCCCCAGTCTTTGTGCCTCTGTGCGAGCAGTGCCGTGGGCAGATGAGGCTGAGCAACACTTTCCAGGCTAGCCCTTTCTGGCTGAGATCTATCGGTAGACGTTCGCATTTTCGGGGCAGGGCTGTTGGAGGCTCCCGGCACGGACACCGTAAGCTACGTTTGAAGTTTGAGGTGGCAAGACAAGGAAGCAGCCTTAGTGTCTGTGCCTCTGTGCGAGCAGTGCCATGGGCAGATGAGGCTGAGCAACAGCTTTTCAGGCTAGCCCCTTCTGGCTGCCAGCTATCTGCAGACGTTCGCATTTTCGGAGCA
>Ga0065711_1007294_pt2 | contig 15182 bp, 11 predicted proteins | sample Hoacrofraction12_FD_59098 | JGI IMG/M metagenome (GOLD analysis project Ga0065711, IMG submission 59098) | Hoatzin crop microbial communities from Cojedes, Venezuela - Epithelial fraction 12 v2 (version 2) | ecosystem: Host-associated > Birds > Digestive system > Esophagus > Crop | place... | reverse complement strand
GGGGGGGGGGGGGAAGAAGAGACCAAGATTTTCATCGAAACACGTTGTGAAGCACACACACCCTCTCCGAGCAGACAGTCCGGGGAGGGCTATGCTCAGGTTAGCTTCAACTTTTTCACTCACCCAAGAAAAGTGTGGTGCCAAGCACGACGGTGCCACTCACAAAGATGCCGAGGGCGATCCGTGTGGCTTTGCTGGCCGCTCTCCTGGCCTCGGGTACCGCCTCTCCTTCCATCGGGATGGCTTGGGAAGCGCTTGCTCTTGCAGGAGTCTGGTTTTCCAGTGCTGCTGTGGTATCAGTATTTCAACTGTTCACAGACTGCACCCATGAGCTCTCCTCCGCCTCTCTCCTAGGTTTCTCTCGTGAACCATTTCCTAGGCACTTCCTGCTCTCCCCCTCTCAAAGGAAAATCACGCGTAAAATAGTAGCGGTCTCCTACGTCTTCCTCTGGCCAGGAGGAGGGAAGGCGAGCGGTGACCACTGTATGTGCAGCCCTTGCTGCCTGTAGAGCCTCGACGAGCCAATCGCTCAGCAGTCCCCCTTATCAGGGGTTCCGAACACGAGGATTCCACAACGTTGCTGAACAGATGTTTCAGCTATTCAAACATATAGCTGTAAACCCTTCACAGTCAAAGCAGGATTGCTGACAACTTTTACAAACACGAGACTGATGGAAGGTTTTCTTTTTTCCCCTTGCGCTTATTTAAAAAAACTAATTATCTGCTGACTAAACTTTCCTCCTCTTCAACATTTCCCCTGCATCATTTGGATTCACCAGAAGAGAGACCCACTCAGTGGACAAATCCCTTTTCAAAGCTTCCTAAGAGCTCTTAGAATATCATGTAGCATTTTATTTTGGGAATTTGGTATGTGACACTGTGTGCCAAAAATCACAGTCAGGCAGCACAAGCAATAATCAGCACAACCTACAGAATAGTGCTGCTTTAAAAGCTAGATTTTTTTTTTCCAGACAAGATATTTCAGTCCTTGCTGACATGCAATGAATCTCAGGAGATGATCCTGTGCTTCCAAGTCAAGTACTACTATGAGCTTAGAGGAAGTATCTATTTGGCACTTCAAGCCGGTGGGGAAGAAAAAAAAAAAAAAAAAAGCCTTCTTTATACGGATTTCTCAGTTTCTGGCTTAGGCTTCATGATCCTCTCTCCAGGTGGCAAGGTCTCCGTTCATCAAGTCACAAAAATGAATCATTTCAAGGCAAATTCTCCAAGCTGACTGTGATACTGAGCCCTCTGAGGAGTTCTCATTTCGTCCAGAGCTGGACTTTCATGTGAAACATAGGGATGCAGGGAGGCGCAGCGCCATGCTCCTGCTCCCAACAACAGTTTATGTGTCCGAGTTACTTCTGTGTGGATTTATGAGTTCTTATCTCAGCCCCCACTCATCCTGATAAAAAACTGCACTAGAAGGAAGAAAGTCATACGTGACAAAGTGCGTGTGATGGCAAAGTTATCAGTTTGGTGACCGAATGGCTTTTCCCTGTGAGCACCCACATACAAGTTGTCCTGGATCCCAGATGGTCATAAAGGGAAAACTGGCTCCACCCACAAGACGACTTCAGGTTTGAAGGTCCTGAAACCCCTCACTCCTCAACCCCCTCTGCAGCTTGGCTGGGGTCCTGCAGACTGAATGTCCTCATTTCTTGTTCCTGTCCCTCTTCATCAGCAAGCTCAAGGAAGGCATTCTCATCTCTGCTCAGCACAGAACAAGGAAAAAAGTATTTGTTTCTTAGCCTACTTATCCCACATTTAACCTACAATTTTTGACATCCGTCAGCTGAGGAAGAAGAGGGAAATGATGCCATGGAACCAGGAGGACTGTGTACCTCTCAGTAGATGCATGAATGACTCCATGGGTGTGAGCAGATCCCTAGTTATAAACAATCTCCAGCATGTCTGTTACCAGCACAGGTTTGAAAAGGCATTTAAGTGATGTTGGTGCTATTGAGTCTTCATATCAGAAACCGTGAGGAGTCTCAAAGGGTCTGCCAAGAGGGCAGGGTGTTGACACAGAAAATGCATGGACATGCTGTGATCTCAACACTTCATCAACTTTGACCATGATTCAAATGCTGAGTAAATCTCAAAAGGGCCCCTTGACAAGCATTTGCTGTTGGTTGTCTGACGGTTTTCTTTCTATTGGTATGAACCCGTGACAGTACAAATGCTGAACATTTATTAGACCTATGCATACTGTCCATCAGACCTATATCCCCCCAACCAACATTGAAGGATCCCATCCTTACCCAAATTCCCTCTTACTTTATAACTTTAAAGTTTTGGCCCCTAGAGAAGTACTAGCATATACTGAATATCACGCTTTATTAGTGTTTCACTAATGGCATTTTGCTTTTAAGGTATGATCTTTTTCTAGGACAACATCAGGCCAGAAACCAAGCACAGCTTTCAACAGTGCAAAGCAGCAAGCAGTTATTTCCCTTCGGAAAATTGTGGGGGGAAGAGGGAAAAGGGACATACAGAACCAGATAAGAGGGTGAGGCTGGACAATTCAGTCCCTTCTCCCAAACAGCCAAAGGGAAGGTGAGGACTATGGAAACATGGAGATATCCCAACAAGAACCAGCAAGCTCCAACTACAAGACTCATCTGGAGAGTCAGCCCCAAGCAGCACACGATCCTTCTGGCAAGAAAATCACAGATCAGCTGCCAGCAACAGAATAAGTTCTCTAAATTTGGGTTTGTGGGCTTATTTATATTGTGGTACAGTACAAGTGTCCTTCCTTCTGGCTGTAGAGCCTGGCTGCAGTCAGTAACTCATCTCGGTTTCTCGAGCATGTACTGAACTACAAAATCAGGGCTAAAACACAAACAGCTGCAGGCAACAGCTGCAGAGGTCCATTTCTGGCAGTGTTTGAAAAGGTGCATGGAGCACATGTGAATCAGCTTCTGATACTGCTGATCAGTAACAGAAGTCTGTGCAATTTGATACGTGTTTCTGATGAGTGTGCTAGGATTTGGTTGTCTTGCTCATCATAACTCCACCAGCTCTTTGGCAGGTACATAACGCACAGCCACACTTACTGCTGGAACCAACTACTAACAGCACTCCTGGCTATTATAGCCCAATAAGGCACTTAACGAGGCTGCGCAGAGACTGTGTTAAACATCCATAAAACTCTGAATAGACATAGGGGGAAAAAAGTAATAATTGAATGCAAGATGCTCTAAATCACTCTTAATTCACTCAGAATTGCCTCTGACCAAGATCCCACTCAAACAATGGGATCACTCTGGCACTTCTAACAAAGCCAGGACAATGCACAAACACTTCCACCCAAAACCATCTGCAAGAGCTGGCAAACCCTCTGGAACACGCTCCAGGCTGAACCACAGCAAGAGAATCCCAGCTTCTAGAAAAAGTCCATGCCCGTGAATGCACACTCGCAAATACAAGCACGTGCATATTTCCTTGCTCTTTCACAAGCAGTCACAGTTCTTACTTCCATCAGTTATGCTGGAGTCAGGCAAGAGTGCTTGATCAGAGCTAAAATCAATAGCACTACGCCAACTTCTCCCCATGCAGCTTGGTTCAACAAAGTTCCAATTATTTTGAGGTTTGATAATTCAATAGACTCACAAAGCCCCACATGTTGCCTAGTTTTCACTGGCAGCAGTTCGACCCAGAGCTACATAGGTGTTGCTGAACGTCTGGAACAACAGAACAGCCTGAGGTCAGCACACGTTCAGCCCAAGCTTGAAAGACCTGCTTGCAATGAGTCTGAGCACTGCAAAATGTTTTGTCTTTCTTTCATTTAGGTAACTTCAAAATGTATTAAAACAATTACTGATATTTCTAATGTGGACAGAAAAAACAGTTCAGTTTTAAGTGTAAAAGCCAAAACAATGCATGTAAAATGTATTAGGTTACACTAAGACATTAGTTACAGACGACATTTCCTCCAAAGACGCTATCCTCATGGTGCACATTAAAGACTTGCCCTGTCTGGGAGGCAAATGACAGGTTAACTTAGAAGAATCAGTTAAGCTTGACAGAAGCAGTTCATAATCACAGCATCACAGCTTTGATGATACCTTACTAAGCATTTTTAGTTCATGGCAAAAGGAAGAATTTCTCCCACGCTGTTGGAGGCAGAGCCACCAGATATAGCTTGAGGGGCTTCAGCAGAAAAAAGCCCAGAAGTACAAGCTGTGAAGTTAAGGATGTACTCGGAGGTACATGTGGGCTTTGTTGAAAGAGATTAATCAGCATGGGTCAGAGTAAAGGCCGTATTTCATTTCGCTTCAAGTGTTCCACTACAGGGCCTTGAACTGTTTTTTCAAACCGTGCAGCTGTTGTAGCCGGAATTGGCCAACTGGGCTTTATGTACACAAGATGAGCCTGAGAAAAACTCAACATGTTGCATTTGAAGACAGCTTGACTATTTGTCCTCAGATCTCCGAATCTTATAAATGATCCTCTCTTGGCTACAAAACCCCCCCAAATTTTCATGCTACAGCCAACAGCAACCACACTCTGGAACAACTTGGTCCTTTATTCATGTGACAGATACAGCTGGAAATAAATAACTCCATTGTTTTCCACTGGTACAGCCACATCACAGACGGTCTCAGTGCAGCTGTGAGAATGTGGGTCATTAATTAAGAGCTAATGCAGAGCCAACAGGCCTTGCAGAGCTCTGAACATTGCTGGTGGCAAGCTTTTCCACTAACTATAACCACCACTGTGGAGAGAACACACTGCAAAGCAGAAAACTTTGTCCTCCAACACGTAAATCCCCAAATACTTTTTTTTTTTCTGATTTAATTCCAAATAGACTAAGCTACTTTCACTACTCCAAGAAAAACTTGTCCCTGCTACAGGAAACATTGCTTTCTCTGACCAAAAGGTGCTTCTATCTAACCCAAACAGCAACTCACTACGAAAACCAACATCTGGGATGATTAAAGTTAAACCACTCAAGTTTGCAAGCATTTTAGAGCTGCTTTTGAAAAAGCACTTCAATGAAACGACGCATATGTTCTCGAGCAGAAAGAACTGCTTTAGGTCTTCCAACAATTTTTCTTCACGAAGCAGATTAAATTATAGCTAAACAAAACACTACTTCTCCTAAAGGCCACATTCACACTATGACAGGAGTGTGTTTACATACAGCCATTGCTTGTGGATACTCCTCATCTGTCGTCCCACTGTATAGATTAAACCTGGAGTCCGTGTCCAGTGTACATGCTGACATGGACTGTAGAAAAGCACATTGGGGATTAAGAACTACATAAAATACTCTGGAGTAACTCAGAGCAAATTTTTTGCTTTTTTCATATGATCTAACTGTGAACATAAGCTGAAAAGGCGCTGAAAAGTCACTGAAAACAACATTGCTGGGAAACGTCACATTTCCAATAGCTACAGCAGTAGGTGCAGGGGTGCGGACAGGACACAACTGTTGGTTCTTTATAATATTTCATCAGGGCCACCAGAGCTTTAATCACTTATTTTGCTCTGTTCAGTTGTTAGCTCACAGCTGTCAAAGACTACTTATATGAAGAGTGGAAGCAAGCAAGCTTGGTTTCCAATGAGTTTGTGTCCTATGGACGAATTTTCAGGTGTGTAATGAGACATCTATTCACCGACATTCAAAATCGGAAGAGGAGGAGAGCCACCAGACCCATGGAGAGCCACCAGTGGCTGCTTTCAGCATCTGCCAAGGGGACCCCCCCACTCTGCCCTTCTGTCTCTCTTGGAGAAGCACGGCTGCCCCTGCGAAAGCGACAGCTCCTGCCTACTCTCGCACCTGGACCTCCAGCAGCACGGCTCGATCTTCAGAAGCAGCAGAGCTCAGAGACAGCTGAAGCCAGCAGCAGAGCAATCACTCCACAACGGTGCCACTTAACAGGTAACCACGGGCACCCTGTCACTGCGAGAGGGAATCTGCTCACTTGCTTCTGCTAACTTTTGTAGCAACCTTGGAGGAACTTTTGCTCCGCTTTTTCAAGTGCTTTGCTGCCCAAGGCAGTAGAGCTCAGCAGCCCCGTAAGGTGACAGCTCTGGTGAAAGCTCTTCTCACACGAGGGCCGTTCCCTCTGCACAGTGAATTTTCCTGTGCTTATTACCAAGGGCTATATTCACACTGAAGCCTTTGTAGCAGAAACAAGAGACCTTTTCACCCTGGCAAAAATTTGTCAGAATTTAATATCTTTGAGCCCAAATCCTGTCAAATTTGGTTGGATTTGGCTGACAAGGTCCAATGTTAGTAAGCAAGGCTGGGCAGGAGGGAAGCAGGACAGAGCAAGGGAAAGCTCAACTGCATAACTACTGTTTTCAGAGGAAAACAGACTGGCCAAGGAAAAAAAAACACCACCAACAAAAAACCCCACCCGCTCTTCCAGGGTATTGCTACAACCAGCTCAGAATCTTCCTGAAGTTAGTTTTATCTTAATGCATTTTACTTACGTGGATTCTTTTTCTTCTCCCTCATCTCAAAATGAAATTACAATTAACTTTGCACGTAGCTAAAAGCCAGAAAAATCCCGCATTAAATATAATGTCCTAAACAAAACGCCCCATGACAACAGGAGATTTTATGTCTGTTGTTCAGTGGAGGTATTTCTAACTATTGTCTGTTCTCATCCCAGTCTTCGGGCTACTCCACGGATTATGCCCATATCTAATAACGATATAGAGCAGGCCCTCAGGAGAGTTTAAATGCATTTGGTCATCAGGTTCTCGGGGAAGGGGAGGCCAGAGTCAGATCAGGCTGAAATCACAACACAAGGCCCCATGGGACAGGATTGTCAAGACCAAACATTTGCTTTCCTGAAGTCACAGAAATCCTCAAGAGCCGAATAGTTAGGCACTAAATATAATTATCTTTACAAACCAAATTGCTATGTCTGACAGCCCTTCCCTGAAGTTTCCAACATCTCTATTTAAAATAAAGCTTTGTTGTGTTTTTTTTTTCTATTGACACAAGGCTATAAAACATACACAGATTTGTCACTGCCTTACATTTTTTATGGATTTATAACCAATCCTGATTAAAACCAAAACAAAACTGAGTAAAACTTGTGGACACTCACATGGACTATCTGCTGTACTCATACATATTTCTCAAAGTCTGTGCTTCAGATTTTCACTAAATTTGAAATGAAGAGTGTACTAGCTTCAAGCTTATTGCAATGCTTGGGTAGAAGATTTATCTAGGACCAAAGAAAAACATGTAGTGATTTTCTTCTTTTGTGACTTTTCTGCATGCACTGGAGTAAGAAATTCAGTGTTCTGGATTACTTGGTTTCAGTTTCTAGTATCACAAAAAATTGCATGAGGAGAGCACACATCTGAAAGGGGCTTAAGCAAAAATGTCACACGTTGTTTCTGTTATGAGCAGAATAATTTAAGAAAAACATTCATACCCCTGTAAAAGGCAAAAATGGAATAGAAACTTAGCAGTAAAGTTAAAACAGCATTAGAAACGGTGGTTGTAGATTGTAAGGGGATCCAAAAACTTGGATGGTACAGTGTTGAAGACATCCACAACTTTGCATTCTTAGCCATCACAGGCGAAAAGAAGAATAAATGGAATCATGAAAATTTGAAGGGAAGCTCTGAAAAAGAGAGGCTGCAGGATGAAAAAGTCAGTGAAAATACACTGTCACTGTCTTTATTCACCCCTGAGGAAAAAGTGAGAGGCAAAACAAGCATCAGAATGAAGATTTCAATACTGAACTGTGTCAAATGCACCCAAACTACTTGTTAGATATCAAAAGCTGGACCATTATGTGATATTGCTCCCAATACATTTCACTAGAACCCAAGAACGAGTAGCTGGACTAGTGACCCTCTGACAAATGTGCCTCAGTGTGGCTCTAGCTAGCTACTCTTAGATTTTTAAAAGAACTGTGCAATTAGCAATACTCTTAGCAAAGCTAATAACGATGACAAAAACAGTCGTAATCAAGCATTCTTACAGGGAGGAAAAATTGTGTTGACCAAAGCTAAATCCTTTTCTAAAGCTTGCAGAGAGGTGCACACTCTTCTGAAAAAGTTTTCTTAGCTTCTTCCATATGCACTTCTCAAGCAAATGACAGTCTTCGTCCACTAAAAGATGCTGATGAATTCAAAGATCTTTAACAGTGTGATACTATTTCTGCTCATAATTCTTTGAAATTACTGCAAACATGATCAGTCTCTTTGTTGGTTGAACCAGTTGACTGAAATGGGAGATTCATCCCCAAATTTTACAACAATGCCCCAGTCATACTTTCATGAAGATTGTGCTTTTAATAAAAAGTATCTTGCAATTTGGACTATGGACAGAATTAAGATTGACCAGAAAATACTCACAGCATCTGCTTTACCTAGGTAAAACTCTATAGCCAAGCAGCAAGTTTCCAGAAATGAACTAGAAGTATCATGGCCTTTGAAGCAGCAGTTAATGAGAGAACATAAAAGCCTGTAGGGGCATATTCCATCTCCCCAGCCCAGAGAGAAAGCATGTGCACGCAGACTACATCTGGACTAAGACAAGCAAGAGAATTTCCTACTGGCTTCCCCAAAATGACTTACATTCAGGGACAGAAGACGACTGATACAAGACCTTGATTAGAATCGCAGTGCCCTAGAGGCAAGAGAGAGATCAGGATCCCAGGCTGTGCTATAGCCAGCAAGGACGTGGTCGTGTATTCCAGGCTATCAACTATTTTAAGTGAAAGACCCCAATTTCTTTGCAGGTCTTTCTTACACCTCCTAGAGCTTAAGACCTGCTCCTCTTACACGGGCACTTCCTAACCTCATCTGGTACCAAATCTTACTCTGGAAAAGTAGTCTGAGAAAACGCAGTGCCACATTCCAGCTTTCCACTGAGCTGCTGACCTTTGCTAGAGTCAATTCCATTCCCTTTGCAGTCACTATTGCCTTTCAGAGCACCAGAACAGGCTATCAGGAATGATGCAAACACAGCCTGTTTCATTCTGGGTCAATCAGTCCTGTCCAAGCTTTCATACTATGACACCATGACTGCATTTTCTCAGGGCACTGCAGCCTTTACATTCAGAAAACATGCTGTTAAGAGGAATCACGAGTTTTAAACTTCATTTCATAAAATTGTTTATGGCTTGCTGTTATTATTTTAACCAACTATTTCTCCCCTCTGTATCTGGAGATAAAAGCAACTATAAAGCATTATCTTAAGTTACATAAAATACTGAATGAAATGCATCCACTATTGCATGAATCCAGAAGCACTATAAACCATTTAAATCTATTGAAGTGTTTTTTGATTGGCATGACATAAGACATATTTTAGTGTGTCTGAAGTTCGGATGTATTGGAGTATCACTTGTTCACAACTAAATGCTTGAGAAAGGCCAAATTTCTACCACTCATTGGAAAAAAATCATTCACCTGCTGCCACCACACAGCAGGTCCTGAGAAGGCAGGTCACAAGCACGATCCAGACCTAGCCCATGTTATTCTGCTCTCCCGAATAACACATGTTCAGTTTGGAGAAGTGCTTCTATTAGGTGAAGGAAACCACCTTGGAGTGCCTCACCGTGGCCCACGTGGCTTCCTTCCAGCTGCAGCTCACTGAGCAGGTGCTTACCTTTGTGGTAGCATACAACTGTACCCATTCTGCACGGGGGTCTAAAACCACCTTGTTGATTTTTGCTTGTAGTGAAAATAAAATGAAACAATAGGTCTTGCATTTCTTTGTGTTTAAAGAACACAGCAAAGTAGATCAACAGCCAGGAAGTTCACATTGCTTGAAATGGATGCTGCCCACATAAACTTTAAAACACACCCCTCGCGAGAGAAAGCATTTAAAACTTGAGTGGCATTGTTATCATCTTTAACTTAACCTCAGAAACCAGAACAAAATCAGTCTATTTACCTGAAATTAAGTGGGAGAGTTAAATTACTAGCACAAAATTTTGTTTAAGAGTTTTGAAGGTGTGAATGCTAACAAGTAATTGAAAAACACCACACACCCTTACAAAAGCTACATGCAGAGTATCAACAAAGATAAAGCTCTTCATTTCCATTCGACCAACGTGGCATGTGGTTTCCGCTGGATCACCTGTTTGCTGCTTCCAAAAATTCAAACTATTTGAAACTTCTGGACACCTGAAATCATAGAATATCTCCAGTTGGAAGGGACCCATAACTGGTACAGGATTAGAGAAAAATATTAACAACAAAAAACCTTACGGGCAACTCCCTTAGCAATTCCTCCCCTGTAGTTCTAAAACGGGTATAAACTGTGATACTACAGCCTTTATGCTGGACGTTTTCCCTTATCGCGTCGCTTTGTCTGACCTGCTCCCCCCGGTCGCCAGTTCCCGTGCCTGCACACCACTCGGGTCCGTCAGCCCAACTGCTCATCTGGCAACACGATGAACCAGACAGGTCCGTTATAAACACAGATTGCTTTTTCCTCCACTCATTTCAGCAGTGTAGCTGAAGTGACATCAGTTCCCCACCTCCCTTTGATGTCTCTGCTGTCTCATTTTTAACCTAATTGATTTATCTCACGGCCACAGGAGAGCTGCAGCTCTCAAGGCAGAGGAGCCAATGCAGGGTAAGAACAAAGGAGTGGGAGTGCAGAGGAGATAGCCAAGACCATTTGCATGGCATAGCTAACAGAAGAAACGCCTTCATGAAAGCTGAAATGTTGAGGAAACTAGGTAGAGTAGATTTTAGAAAACAATTCAGTCAAGAAAGTCTGAAATATTTTCAGTCTCTGAGAAGTTATGGCTAATTGCATTTTCATACATCTCTGAAGATTCATGTGTATTTGCAGCGCATCTAGAAATAGTTCAGAGAGACAGGGGACAAGGGGCACTACACTTCCTAGTCTCAGCAAACCTAGCAGTTAGGTCTGCCTTGTGAGGAAGCTTCATGGAACCACAGAATAGTTTGGGTTGGAAGGGACCTTTAGAGGTCATCTAGCCCAACACCCCTGCAGTGAGAAGGGACATCTTCAACACCATCAGGTTGCTCAGAGCCTCGTCCAACCTGGCCCTGAATGTTTCCAGGGATGGGGCATCAACCACCTCTCTGGGCAACCCATTCCAGTGTTTCACCACTCGCGTAAAAAATGTCTTCCTTGTATCTGGTCTAAATCTATCCTCCCTTAGTTTAAAGCCATTGCTCCTTGTCCTGTCACAACAGGCCTTACTAAAAGCTCTTACAATAATTCTAGCATGACCCATAAACTAAAGATACACACTACCTAGGAAAGGCTTTGGCAGCAGTCCACCTCTGGTTGCTGTCTTGAGCTAAATCTAATCCTATTATTATGGACAAAACTTTCAAAAGTTGTCAATATTTTCACATGTCCAGGCTAAGCAGCTTCAGTTTTAATGAAGTCATCTCTTCCTCTACTTACCTTGAAGAGCACTAAATTCCTCTCTCACCTTGCTTATTGCCTTCCCAATGTTATTGTCTGTTCCAATTGTTGTTGTCTTGTTCTTGTGTTGTTACTGCCTTCCCAATAAACATTCCCACTCATATTTAAAGTATCATTTTTTACTTTTTTTTTTTAGGTTGTAGGTGTTCCAGGAAGGCACCTCCTGCAGCTTGCACATCATGGTGCTCCAGAAGAATCCAGGTGACCAATGTTTACTGCCTCACCCGCCCCACACCAGCAGGGAACCCACAAACAGGCTGCGGGCTGCAGACTTCCCTTGTGATGAGAACAGTGGTCTACCCACAGCCACCAGTCCCATTTTTGTCCCTCTCCCTGTCCTGCAGCTCTGCCTCTTGTATCCCCTGTGCAATCCACCCGGCGCTCCTCGAAGGGAGGCTTTGGGGTGAGCTCTGCACCTCACGTTGGAGCTGGCCCAACAGACCCAGTGCTTCGGCCTCGCTGCCTGGGATCAAGCAGCTCCCACAGCGAGCCTGCGCGTGACGCAGCGAAGGGGCCCAACAGCGTGCACGCAGGTTGGGACAGACAAGCACAGCGACCTCTGCCTCTGCATGCCGATGGCTGTTGGATGGTACTCAGGAGCAAGCTCTCCACACCTGACATATGGTCGGGGCCCTGCACCATCTGTAAGGCACCTCTACGTTAAGGCCGGCTAATTTTTGTCAGAACTGGTATGGATCATCAAGGGAACGGGACACTACCATCTGATGTTTTGCACTATTAGACATGCAAGTGACAGGCTGGACAGTTTTGCTGCAAGGTCAGTGAGTACACGACAGGGCAAGCAAGAGGTCTGGTATCTGTAAGGATACTGCAGTCCACCACCTGCTAGCCCCATCTCCCACACATTGTAAGGTTTTGGGCTAGCTTGGCTCAGCCTTTAGCTTTTGAGGTACCTTCAGCAGCTCCTAGATCACACCCTACCCCACACAGCATCTGCGACGACAAAAAAATCTGCATAATGAAAACACAGCATGCCACCTATGTATTCTCAGGTCTCCAGGAGATGTGGACGTCTTCCCTGAGCTCACTGCATACCTGTAAAGACAAACAATCAATCAGGGTGAGACAGACTAAATATGGCAGACAGTGCTTCACTAAGTAGAAGGTGAAGATCCCAAAGAGAGCTTTGGCTGGAACTCAGGGAAAAAGAGAGTTTATGACCTTTAGAAAAAGGTGCAGGCAACTCAGGAGGACTACAAGGATGTTGGGAGGCTATGCAAGGAGAAAATTAGAAGGGCAAAAGCCCAACTAGAACTTAATCTTGCTACTGCTGTAAAAGACAACAAAAAATGTTTCTATAAATACAATAACAACAGAAGGAGGGCTAAGGAGAATTTCTGTCCTTTACTGGGTGCAGAGGGAAACATAGTGACAAAGGATGAAGAATAGGCTGAGGTAGTTAACACCTTCTTTGCCTTGATTTCTAACAGTAAGACCAGTTGTTTTCAGGGTACCCAGCCCCCTGAGCTGGAAGACTGAGACAGGGAGCAGAATTATGCCCCCATATTCCAAGAGGAAATGGTTAGCGACCTGCTTACCACATGTACGACCACTTACGACACGTACAAGTCTACAGGGCCACATGGGATCCACCCACGGGTACTGAGGAAGCCGCCAGAAGTGCTCACCAAGCCACTTTTCATCAGCAGTCCCAGCTAAACAGGGAGGTCCCAGCTGACTTAAGGCTGGCAAATGTGATGCCCACATACAAGAAGGCCCAGAAGGAGGATCTGGGGAACTACAGGCCTGTCATCCTGACCTTGGTGCCAGGGAAGGTTATGGAGCAGATCATCATGAGTGCCATCACACATCACATACAGGACAACCAGGTGACCAGGCCCAGTCAGCATGGGTTCATGAAAGGCAGGTCCTTCTTGACTAACCTGATCTCCTTCTATGACCAGGTGCCCCACCAAGTGGATGAAGAAAAGGCTGTGGATGTTGTCCACCTGGACTTTAGTAAGGCCTTTGACACCATTTCCCACAGCATTCTCCAGGAGAAACTGGCTGCTCATGGCTTCAATGGATGTACAGTTCACTGGGTAGAAAACTGGCTGGATGTCTCATCCCAAAGAGTGGTGGTGAATGGAGTTAAATCCAGTTGGAAACCAGTCACAAATGGTGTTCTCCAGGGCTCAGTATTGGGGTCAGTTCTGTTTAATACCTTTATCAGTGATTTGGATGAGGGTATCAAGTGCACCCTTAGTAAATTCACAGATGACACCAAGTTGGGTGGGAGTGTTGATCTGCTTGAGGGTAGGAAGGCTCTGCAGAGGGATCTGGACAGACTGGATCAGTGGGCCGAGGCCAAGTGTATGAGATTTAACAAGGTTCAGTGCCGGGTCCTGCACTTGGGTCACAACAAGCCCAAGCAACACTACAGGCTTGGGGAGGAGTGGCTGGAGAGCTGGCGGGCAGAGAAGGACCTCGGGGTGTTGGTCCACAGCCGGCTAAACATGAGCCAGCAGCGTGGCCAAGAAGGTCAACGGCATTCTGGCTTGTATCAGGAATACAACACAGTGTGGGCAGCAGCAATAGGGAGGTGATTGTGCCCCTGTACTCAGCACTGGTGAAGCCACACCTCAAGTACTGTGTTCAGTTTTGGGCCCCTCACTACAAGACAGACACCGAGTTGCTGGAGCGTGTCTAGAGAAGGGCAACAAGGCTGGTAAGGAGTGTGGAGAACAAGTCTTATGAGGAGCAGCTGAGGGAGCTGGGGTTGTTCAGTCTGGAGAAAAGGATGCTCAGAGGAGCTCTCTACAACTGCCTGAAAGGAGGCTGTAGCAAGGTGGGTGTCAGTCTTTTTCTCCCAAGTAGCAAGCCATAGGACAAGAGCAAATGGCCTCCAGTTTTGCCACGGGAGGTTTAGATTGGACATTAGGAAAAATTTCTTCACTGCAAGGGTTGTCAGGCATTGGAAGAGGCTGCCCAGGGGAGTGGCAGAGTCACCACCCCTGAAGGTATTTAAAAGACGTATAAATAGTTGGGCTCAATGGAAGGGTCCTTTCCAACCTAAATGACTCTATGATTCTGTAAGTGTCTCTCAGCTATAACTTAAGACACGTAGCTGTCTCAAAGCCAAGTCCAGAAACTATGAGCAGCTATCTTCTCTTTCCCTAGTATTTAAATGATAGATACGGTAAAAATTTTATAATGGTAGTAGAAACATTTTACTACATGACACAGGTAAAAATTTCAACAAGCATGCTATTATTTTAAAAATAGAACTCAATGCATGTTCCTTTAATTATTCTGTCAATCTTCACTGGGGTTTTCAACAATGAACTGACAAAAACCTGTTGCCTGAAAACCTCAGTCATCCTTCCACCCCAAATAACTAACCAGTGGTTATAAAACATCAAACACATGTAAGCGGTACAAGAGTTGCCAATCATTAGGAAGTAATTTCCCAGGATCTCCCAGAATGAAGCTTACGAGCAACATTTGGACAAAGCATAGAATAAAATAATTGTAAAAGGCAAAACCTACAGTTTTGATAATTAACTACAGAAAAGTTGAACAGGGAAATGTTAGATAACATTGGCAGCTACTGAACAAAAAAAAGTTTCACATAGCTGTATATACTCCTCTTTGTTATTCTCATCTACTACAAGTATTGTTTTAAAGTTCCATCACTGCTTGTCTTTGTATATACAAAGACTACTCACACTAAGATGTTTCCACTATACATTATTTCCATTACATTTGTCTTTGGGTCTTTTGCAGTAAATCAAACCAAGAGCGCTGCACAGGCAATGTG
>Ga0065711_1042723_pt1 | contig 15184 bp, 5 predicted proteins | sample Hoacrofraction12_FD_59098 | JGI IMG/M metagenome (GOLD analysis project Ga0065711, IMG submission 59098) | Hoatzin crop microbial communities from Cojedes, Venezuela - Epithelial fraction 12 v2 (version 2) | ecosystem: Host-associated > Birds > Digestive system > Esophagus > Crop | place... | reverse complement strand
AAAAAAAAAAAAAAAAAAAAAAAAAGTCTTTTTTAAAACCCAGCTTTTGTTTTCCTTGTTTCTACTTCTTAGAACGACAACAACAAAAAAATCCAAACATGATTTTCTGTATGTGAAAACATTCAACGAGCAGATCCTTCATGGAAGTAACTGATGAAAACAGTTCAGTTGGATCTACAGCAGAATCTGGCACCCAACATCACACAGAGAGAGGAGGGACACACACACGCCGATCTTTGAGCGTAGCTGTTTGCGTATTTAGGCAAGAATACACAATCTCATTTCACTCCGTGACAACAATATTTTCTTTTAACGACAGGTGAAATTTCTGTGCAGTTGCAAAATGTAACTATTTTTTTCTTGCTAATGTGTAAATTTGCCCTGTATACAAAGACATATATATTTACAGACACACACATACATATATAAACTAACCAAGAGCAAAGACCAGGTGTTCACAGTAACGATACTGTCCAACTATTTTACCTTTGCAACCCATCCTGCTACTATTTCTACTTACTGCTACAGATATCAGCAATTGTTTCCTTGCCTCCTCACCCCTCACGGACACCATGAGAGTTACAGAGAACAAAGTCTCTCGGTAGCACTTTCCTTCTCAGCAGGAAGCTCAAGCATTTGTGATATCCATTTTGATACAAAACCTAAATTAGGCCTCTGGAAATAGGTAATGCATAAAAAGAAGCATTTTTGTGCCACAAGATTATTATTACAGGTTACTGTTAACCCTTGGGAGATGGAGGTGAGTCCTGCAGCTCCCCACTGGGTTGAATATTTGCTAAGAAATCACAGACACTACCTAAGCAGATATTTCAGGTGTACTTCATGATAAAGAGAACGATCCTGTTGACCCATCATATTCTGATAGCTACTTTGACTGCAAAAGCACCACCAGTTAAACAAAAAGGATCAGCACAGCATGCACATGCTATAACCCTCATGCGCTAAGAGAAGATCTAAAAGGGGCTGGAGACAAGGACAACTGTAGAATTACTAATACAGAGATCAAACATAAAAAATCAGTACTGTATTTGGGAACCACCTAAAACATATTCTGCCTCTCAGCTCCCTAAAATTCTCCCCTATTGCAAAGTTTCCACCGAGTCACATATTAGTGGAAAAAAAAAAAAACCAAAACATTGTTCAAAAAGGAAAAAAAACCTGAAACCTTTAAACAATTCGTAGTTTTCAAGTTTTAAATCACTGCAAATGAAAGTATCAGGGCTGGAAATCTGCATGGTTTATTCCAGCTTTACAATTGTGAATCATGAAACGATACAAATCAGAAATCCACTTTTTTTCTTCAGACCCACCATCATCCCTGAAGTTAGAAGAACCAGACCATAACGCAGATTCAGTGCACCACACCACCTTGCACTAACGCTACACCACCTCCCGTTGTGACGCAAGTTGGCCCAGCATTACTCACTGCTGGACTTAACTTCCTTAGCAAAACGAGCCATACCGCAAATTCAATCTGTTATCTGCCCACATGATTTAATTCAAGTTCATCTTATCCTGAGTACTTCTTCCTTCAAACATGCAGACTTCAAAGGGCTATAAACTGTGATCTGAAACGCAAAAGCAACCGCGTGTCAGTAAGTTTTCCCTAACTTGAAACAAACATTTTAGTAAACGATGGTTGCTACTAGTTAAGCCTGAGAAAAACAGAGCCTTGCCATAACCTGACGACAAACTGGAGGTCAGAGCCTCACACACCCTCCCATTCAAATCCCCACACATCGTATACCTGCGGGAATACAAAGCAGAAGCATTCCAATACTTTCGTGTGCTAGTAAGGCAGACTGAGGTTCAACTAAATAAAAAATTTAACAAGCCTAACACGTTTTAAGCTTTATAGCTCCTTCATTCAAGAAGCCACATATTTAGCAATCACTACGCATCAAAGGGAAGTCCTGTGGAATAGGTATTATTTTGCAGACCAGTCTGACTATCGCACCCATGACCAGAGCACAAACCTTCATATCCCTACATGGGCAACCATTCCCACAAATGCCCTCCCGTCAGCAGCACAGTTCGCACGAGCTACAGCTCACCACCAAGAACAAGGAGCTTTCCGCTTGGCCTAGAGATTTCCCCACAGCTGTGCAGGCACAGGGAAGGAAAGAAGTCAGAAGTCCTAGCTGCTGCTTCTCCACCCCAGCCATTAGGTTTGGCATGGCTTTTCCTAGACAGTCCTCTTTGTTTTAGCTCTTCTGACATCTGCGCATTGCATTTGCCCTGTTGTGCAAGCACGACTATTTCCTAAGAGATAAACAGAGATCACCAAGCTCACAGTGCCGGACACAAACAGAGTTCAGATTCAAGCTGCCCTAGGTAGCCTAGACCCCATCCTTTTCACTTGCTAATGTAAAGGGAACTCTGCAAGATCCGATGGGAAAAGGAAGGAAATCATCCTAATAAAGGAAAGGAGACAAAAAAAATCTCCCTCACTCTCACAAGCATTTTTGTTTAAAACAGCTATTTGACTCATCCCTGCGTACAGACAGCCCCACTTCTTCAGCGATGGAAAAGCAATACAAGCTTTTTGTCATTTGATCCCCCCAAACATTTTGTAATTTAATGTGAGCAGGCTCCTCACTGGGCTCTCAGACAAAAGTTTGCCCACATGCCTTTGAAAGTACGTACCTGATTTTGCCTTTGTCTGCTAAGTTCCTTTTGCAGCTGCATTCCCACGAAAATGTTTCTATACCCCCTTTCCCCTGTCGTTTCTACAGTCTGCTCAGGGGTGGATTCATCGCTGGTTTTTGGCAGTTACATTTCTTCCTCAAGTGATGCTTCTTTTTATTTATTCTGAAGTTTCCGCTGTAGAACAAACAGGAATACCACCTTTCTAAAATTACTACTATCCCACTGTCCTCCAATGTAACATTAACAAGAGGCAATATTCTCCAAAGCTATGAAGCATATACTGCCCTAAATTACATTGCCATGGCTGCCCTGAGCTCGCACATTTTTGAATAGGAAGGCTCCCAGGGATCTCTCGCTCCGTTCTGACTGCATTTACTGCTTTAAAATATTTTTAACCCAGACACTGAAGTGCCAGTCTAGCAGCCCTTCATACTAATCCTAGCCTGGGTGGCTGTTCTTAAGGGAAAGCATTCAAAAATCGTAGCAGTGCATCAACTTCGACCCTTTTCACTTAAAACATGAGACTTTTTTTTTAAGGGAAAAAAAATTAGATTCCAGAGGGAATCACTGAACTCTGACCTGCTTAAAATTAGTTTTGTTTTAGTGCCTGCGTGGTGACTCAACAGGCCAATTTTCCAGACACTTAAGATTTCTCTGCTCCTGAAGATTCCAGTTCAAGTCCTGGACTCGCTGCCTGGGGTCGGATCAGAACACTTTGTTCCATGGCTTCAAGCAGCGAATTCCCAGATCGCCGTACCCTTGCCAGATGCTGGCATGCTTGGTAATAAGTAGGGCCGTAACCAAGCTAATTATATGGGTTTTTTTTTAAATCTGTGAAGAGTTTTACTTGCAATACATATGTTAGACCGAAAGAATTTCCCTTCAAAATTCAGCAGTCGAGAAATGTTTATATGGCTCTGATAAACATTTCATGATAAGCTGGATTCTTTCGGGGGGGAGGGGGAAGATGTGCACTTTGGTCTTAACAGTGCAGCAAATAATTCTCAGATAGGGTCTGGCTGAGTGTATCCGCCTCACTGGGAGTAACTGATTTGATTTTTTTTTAATCTGTCACAGGCATTACGAACACTAAATGAGTCACCATCAACTCCGATGCTGAAAAAAATAGCATCACAATGCTTCATTTGCTCTTCAACAAGACTTCAAGTGTAGTGCCTGGTATCAAAAAGCCTCATCAGTTAACAAACTAAAAAATCCCAGGAAATGAAACCCCAACGCAGTCTCGGACCACATTATTTCCTGCAGCAGGCTAACACTGTCCAGCAAAGTAAAGCTCATCTAGGAGCAACAATTTTCCTCAATCTCAACAGAATTCTTCTGCTTAATCGTATCATTAATGCTCTTGCATGTATTTCAAATCTTTCATCAAAGGATCTCAAACGATTTAACAAACAGCCTCAGAAATCTCCTCCAACGTGAGACAGTACTATTACCTCCATTTATAGGTAGTGAGGAATTAAAGCAAAAAAGATGCTAAGAAACTTTGGCCACAAAGCAATAAAGAGCCAGACCCAGAAACAGAACCTAGGTGCCGGTCCATATTAAATGGCATCTGTTACATTTCCATCCCTGTTTCACAGTGATTATGGAAAGAAAAGCTTTGCCAACGTCTGTAATCACTTATTTGACAGCTGCTAACCCAACGAACATGGAGGCAATTTATACACAGTGCCCTAATCTTCCTGAATCTGATCATGTAGGAACACAGCACTGGTACTTGTTCCAATACAGTTCTGGGGGTTTCTTAGAAAGAATGTAGCTTTCTTCCTTTTTCAGAAAGAAAACGAGGCACTAAAAGACAGAGTTTTAACACGCAGTCATCAATATGCTGTTCTTACAAATACAAAAAAATGTAAAACAGTAATAACACAAACAATGATGCACACTGTTCTGTGTCAACAAAATGACTCTGTCTTCTGCCCAGAGAGCCCTCCTTCAAACCACACAAGAAGCCTCCCAAGACAGACAGGCCTGGCCTTGCACCCTAAGAGACACCAGTCGGGACAACCAAAGGGAAAGGAAATTCCGTGACAACAGAAAATGACACCACTTTACGAGCATCCTCCACGTATTTAACCTCCGGATCTGCATGCCTCTGGTGATCACAGTTGCCACGGGACCTTGAAAATATCCAGCTAGGTAAAAGCTGTGAGCCTGCTTCACTAGAAGCCAACCTGCTGAGCCATATTAAACAGCAGTGTCTAATGTCAGGAACTAACCAGTACATGGTGGCCCATGGTAGATGGCTGACAGCGTGGTTCCTCTGGCTGAGAAAACCTACCGCAGAACCACCAGCGCATCTCCACCACTGGGCCTGAACATAAGCACGCTATTACGAATTACCGCCGTGCCTTCTCAGAGGAGAACTGTCACCAGACTGAAGCAATGTGAGCTAACTAGGTTATTCATCACCTGCAAGGAATTCTGCTGCTCAGAGCTTTTTGGATACAATGGTGAAGGTACGGGCGGCTTTCTTCACCGCCTACGCAGCCCGGGCTCAACTCTGCAAAACAAATTTGAGCCGCAGTCAGACTCGATGTCAGACTTTTGCCAGCTGAGCTCCCTCTCACTCCCTCAGTTTCAGGTCATCTGAATACCTTGACAACCTGTGAGGATAAATCAAGCACAGAAGGTGTTTCAGAACTCAACATACACGTCAGGTGTTTCTATAAAACCTACACGAAGTCATATCAGAGTATCCCAAATTTCAAATCCTTAACAAATGTATCACACGTTTTGAAAATGGTGGGCGGTGACTTAAAATGCAGCCGCACTGCTTATAAAAAAATAAAAGGAGGTGGAGTAAATCTGGGAGGAGAGTGGGAAAGAATGCACGTGGTGGCATTTACTCCTCTGAAGGACAGATCAGCTGCGTGAAGATTCCCCTCACTGGCATCTACCCCTTGAGTAGGTCTAATCTTAAAGCCTGTTAAGCAACATGTTAATACCGGCAATCACTGATCTCTTGATCTTCAGGCCAGAAAGGACTGTCAGGCTTCCTGCCTGCCACAAGAACCTCACCCAGCAACTCCCACAACGTGCCTGTCGCTTCTGGCATAGCACATCTCGATGGCCAAGGCCTGCGCACAGCCCCTGCTGGGATGGTGGCCCTGGTCCTCATCCTGTGTCGGGAGCATCTGTAACGGAATGCATCTTCCCTTCCAGCCTGGCCATCTTCTCTCAGCCACTCCAGCTCACGACTGACGTGCCAGCAGCCCGGTGAAGAGACCCAGGGCCACAAACCATTCCCACAGACAACACCTGGGTCTGTCGCAAGGCTCATCACACCGCGCGTTACGGGAAAACTGTTCCTGTTACCGATCATTTTTGAAGAAATTATTTACACTGGCTTTTTGATCTCTCCCAGCACTAGCAAAAATTAAGCTCAATTTCAGCAAAGGGCTGACAGCATTTGTCAAATTTTAAGTGCTGAAGGAGGCCCACTGGCTTCAGTGGGACTAAAGCGCTTAGAGTCAGGCACATTCGTAACCACGTCTGGGCCAAAATCCCTGCACAGCCGTTCGAAACGCATCCAAGGCTTGCGCTTTGCTTCTGGAAACTTCATTCTCACTTTACATATAGTCAAAACCTGACAAGAGCTCACTGTCGGATTATGCAGGAAATCTGCAAGTTTCACCAAGGTGTGATCTTCTGCTTTTTCACACATTATTGTATCATGCCGCGCCAGAACACTAACGTATGCACGGCTCTAAAATAGCTTGCATTATTACAGCCCCGCACGGAGAACGGCACGGAAAAGCCAGCATGCAGACCTCCAGAGATTTGCCCCTCAGCCACTTGCAGACTGATCAGGGGTCACACCTCCTTTCTTATCAAGGGGAAAAAAAAATTTTAAGAAAAATAAGAAACAAAACAAACCAAAACCAAAACCTTTTTCCCTGTTTCTCTCTCTTAAATGAAACTGTCGATTGTCAGATTTGTCTTTGGTCACGTCGGGGTGGGAGAATGGGATTTAATAACATTTAACTGACTTGCTATCAAGAAGGAAAGATATTTTTCTTCTCTCAAATTTGAAACCGACACTTTTTTTTTTCCTTCTTCTGTTGGCCTACTTTCTTTTAAGTTGCTTTTCAATTATTTATGAAAATGCAATAATGCATTACTTTGCTGTGCAAATGTTTAGAAGAAGGAGATAGTGTCTTTCAAGTGAAAAAAACCCGTACATGGTTATATAGGGACTTCTTTAAAAGCACGTTGCAGGTGACACTTTAGAAAAAACAATATACTTTCACTTGCCCACGCACATATATCCCCATTTTTTTAAAACTGTGTGTTTAAGTCAATAAAAAGGAGTCCTCAGCTCCACAGAAACACCCCACTCATTGCTCTCCAAAGCTGGAGGTATAACAAACAAACCAAAGCTCGGCATGGGAAACTGTGCAAGGGGCTGAATCCAAACCTATTAAGACACTGAAACAACTCCACACTTCCTGAACAGCAAAAAGAAGCAAAATCTTGTCCCACTAAATGAAGAAAATTAATAGCAAAACTCACGTTGTTTCACCCAGGTTTTTTGAAAGGGTTTTTTTTGTTTTTGTTTTTTTTTTTGAAACAGCTGGTTTTTGGAAACAGCTGTGTCCCCGAGCCCAGCAAACACCAGCAAACACTCACTGCTGAACTCCTTTCCACAATTTTGCAGATCCCACGTGGAGGCGCGCTCAAGTGGCTGTAGCTTCCAAAGCTCACCCCCTCGGGGTTTCAGCATCAACAGACCAAAACAAATAGCAAAGCCTGCCCTAACGGCAGCGGGTACCAAACCAGGCCCGTAACGCTCACCTCCCGTGCCCGAAGCTCCACTCACATACGGGCAACTTTGGTCTCACGAGATGAGTCACCCCTACCGCAGGCAATGGTGAGACGGAAGGTCTTTCTCTGCAGTACTTTCTGCAGGAGCCTCCCTCTCTCTGTTGACAGAGGGAGCCATGAAAGATCGGCTTCACTAGGTTCAAGCTACCCTTCGTACGCAAACTGTACACAAAGATCCTACGCATACACACATTTTTGATCTAGTATATCAAACCAGGAAAAAAGACCAGAAAGCATCATGAAATGAACACCGGTGTACTTCAAAGCAACGTAGCACAAACTGAAATATAATCAGAGAAAGACGACGCACCAAAATAAACCAAAAGCTGCCCAGAGAGGTTGTGGCACCTCCGTACATGAAGGATTTAAAGCCTCAACTAGACAAAACCACGGCTGACCCCATCTGCTCCTCGCACCGGTCCTGCCCCGGGCAGGTGGCCTCGCCAGATGACCACCTGAGGTCCAACCTCACCAACACCCCCGGCGCTGTGAAAGAAAACAAAACTGTACAGGGACTTAGAGAAGCCTGCTATCAACCATTTTAAATGCCTTCAATATCATTCGTTAGAAATGGAATCCACGTAAATTCTGAGGTCCCTGCAGCTCCCGAAGACACCTCTCACACACGCTTGTCACAGTCCCTGCAGGCTTTCAAAACAGACAAGTAATGTTTAACACCGCAGGGAACTTAGGAAACCAACCTCTTTTTACTTTTTTCCCTTCACTAGAGTGACTTAGGTGCCTAAACCACCCTGAAGATCAACAGTGCACTGTCTGTGCTACCTTCAGAAACGGGACTTCAGCTGCACTGAAATCTCACTTTTCTAACTGAACACTGCACTGCTGCAAACACTCGCGTTTTGCTGAATTCAAATCAACTAAGCCACATTCCTAAATTTAACTGTGCACCCAAATATTGTTCCTAATCGGAGCCATAAACCACACCTCTGCAACTCATGTGCCATATCCTGAGTTACAGACAGACAGTGAAGACACAGAAAGATTTCTAAGCACCTTAGGCTTAGAAGAGGCAAAATTCATGGTGTTGAGATAAAAATAATTAGATAAAGTTGTATGGTTATACAAGTAAATATTTCCCTTCTTCTCATACATAAAAACATAGAATTTAAAACTAAGCAAAGCAAGAAGAAAAATCTTCCATTCTTAAAACTTTACACTATTGTGCACCAGCATTTTTCGTCCACGTAGCCTCTTACCGCTACTTCTTTACACTGTATCTGTGTGCGTTGCAGAGGTGCTTGGGTACAGAACTGCTGCTGCTGTTCATGCTGCTGTACCCACACCTTTACCTCATATACCTTTAAGGATTAGAATCTCCTGGTTTCTCCACTCTCTACCCCATTTTGTCTTGTTACTTCTCACTAGGAGCCACTTTCTGTACCAACGCAATGCATTAGTTATTAGAGGAACAGTGGGACATGTAGCAAAAGGTGCAAGACTCCATGTAGCTCCCCTCCCCCATTATTTCTCATAAAAACGCACATATTGCTATCATTCAAAGATAACATCTTCTATAAAGCGAGATATTGGTCCAGTGGCATTTTGGGGGAGGAGGTAAGCATCCACATAAAGTTCCCAAGCACACTTTTTAAAGATGTTAGCAACCTACTACACGCGTACTCACAGAACCGCATCCGCCAGCCTTTCACGGAGCAGGCCCCGAATGGGTGCAGACCTGACTGCCCTCCTCAGCCCGGGGGGGGCTGCCCGCAGAACCGAACACCCCCCACCTCGCACCACACACATGTGCACGGTGCTGCTTTCCTCTGCGGCACTTTCCTGGCAGGGAGAGGCCTTCAGTTTCCAGAACTGTCAGTTGCCTTTCAGAAGCACTACATTCACGCATGCATATTTGTACATATTCATCAGCATTTACTCATTTGTAATCTCTCGTGAGAATTACTATTATTCCTCTACAGTTGCAAAACTTCCATAATCTCATGCAAACCACTACTCACCTACGGCATCCCTGTTTATGGGAATGCCTCATTATATGTAATTTCAGGTTTCAAATGGAAACTGTTTGAGAGAAGTGACAAGTACTTCAGTATTTCTGCTCCAGCGCTGTCTTTTCTGGCTATCGGCAGGAGGCACGAAACCGATCTCAGCAACAAGTTTCAGCGAGAACTAAAAAACTCAGCCTGCGTGTGCGCGTACTGACCGAGTATCTACACGTGACTTGCAAACCTGAACTAATTAATTGTTCTACATCTGTTAATCTCAGCCATAACGCACTTAATGTACCATGGTGCCACTTAACAAACTCGCTTTCCCAGGAATTGGAACGAATCATTTCGTTTTTTCAGAATCAGACTGTCCTGTTTCCAGCAGCCGCGTGCATATAATTATAAATATAAAATCAATCTGAAACACAGCAAAGAGCACAGTATCTCCTACTAAACCCACTCCTCTTCCAGATTCGAATTCGTACGGCAGAATACTGCATTTGCACTTTTACTTTTCTGTGACTGCATATGCTTCTTATGTATTTTGCATATCCTTTGTAGCAGATGCATTCAATTATTAAACGGAAGGGTAATTGACATCTATATTGCATTCCCTGTTGTTATTTATGCATTTGCCTATATTCTGGCATGAGAAGCATGATCTTTAATACCATGGCATAAAAAGTAGCCTCAATTCAGCAAAAACAGTTGTGTGTTAGCGGATGCTCCCGGACGGACAGCACACGAATTGCCACAATGGCTGCCTTTGCCCGGGAACCTCAATTTTCCCCCCCGCGGGGCTCCTTCCAGAGTCAGTGGCAAAGGACAGACACCACCCGGGTGTGATGTGGTGGATGAATCACCGTTGCAGAACAGGTATTTTCTCTGTGTTTAAGAACTCTTTAATGCAGAAGTCAGTATCTGCCTTTAATGCGGTCTGCTCCGAAATCACTTGAAAACCATTCATTTTCTAATTTTCTCCTCTTCTCTAATGGTTTCTGAATTTTTCTCAATAGAAACCTGGTCCATTAGGACTAATCTCCCACTACTAGGTCGGTTGTGACATTAAAATGGTGTTCTCAGCTAAGAACAGCAGCTCTTCCGTTCACTGACCAAAGGTACTGACTTAGCCACATAAGCCACATAACAGGTATTTTGCTTTCTTTTTAAAATGGACTGTAAAATTAACTTTCAAATCCTTATTAAGTAAATGTTTAATTGGCTAGCTAAGGATTACAGCTCCATCCCCCATTACATTACATCCCTTTTCATTACACTGAAAGTCTACTCATACACAAGGATCTTATAGCAGTGTAAAAGGTAGACTCCATAATTCTAGTTTAGAAATTGAACCAGTTTAATTAAACGTGTCTTTAGACTGACTGCTACAAAACATAGCATGGCACTCAGTCGAATTTAAACCCGTTGTATTCGCATACCCTCTACAGAAACTGAAGATACTGCAAACCATATTTACATCTGCTTCAGAGCCAGCTCAATGCTTCTGAGCAGGGCAAGCTCAACTGAATTTTGTCCGTTCTCCTCAAAAACGCGGGCAGAGCAACTTCTCAGAGCATGAGGAGCCCTTCTTGCCCAGCTATGAGCGAGCAACTTCACCCTGTCCCACCAGCTCTTTGCTGTCCTAGCCAATCTTCTACCCTGCCTAAGCAAAAAGCCAGTGCTGAAAATCTGCTTTTAAATTCAATACGTTCAAATCACTGCCACTAAGAGCAAGACCTTAAAGATGATCTCACTAATACTCTAGTATACCTCAAGCATCTCCCTAGGCTTCGACTAGCCCTATGTAGCACATCTAAGCCCCCTGAATAAGACATTGGCTTTCCCAAGACCCTTTACACTCACTTCAAGTAAAACCCAGACCACCCTGACAGGGACCAGGAGACTATAAAGCAAATCACTCCTCTACGGGATGTGGTTTCATTTGGATGGCGTTCTGTAAATCCTGTCCTCCTTGCAGGAGGTGCAAAATGTCATCAAATTGCAGAGGCCAGTTGAGCCTACTCGGTTGCTCTCAGGACATGTTTGTGTTCAGTGTCCTTTATCAGACTAGTGCAGTATTAACACAGTGCAGACTTCCCCCGGTATTTTAACTATAACCATTCAAAGGATCAAATACTCAGACATAAATATATAATTTAAATAGTGTGAGATTTTTTTTCTTGAAGAGATTTTGCAGTAGTGAAAAATACTATCCCTATAAAATAATTTGGACCTGCAATTTTCAAGCAATTTATTTCCTTGAAATACAGGTAAATGCTCTTTCTTTAAACAATAATCACAGAATACACTTTAGCTTTGTCACCAATATTTCTTTTTATTTAAAAGAACAACAGGAAATGGGGGGGGAGGAAACTTCTTTTAAAGGACAATTCACTGAAGGGTCTTTTAGCTGGCAATTGTCAGCACTGCTCAGGGCCAATGGATCAAATTTAACTCTAAAAAGTGCTGATGGTTGTATGAGTCATCACAGTAGGAGCTGGCGCTCTGGGCCACTCAAGTTCAATTTTTGGTGTTACCACGGGGTGTAGGAACTGGGATCTTGGTGAGCACAGATTTGCTCTGTATTTGATGCACTGGGTAAAGTGGCATACTTAAAATCACCAGCCTCCCAAGCAGCTAGTAAGCCAGCAGGAGGTTAGTAGGAAGAGAAAGTAATTGTCCTTTGTGCCTCTCAAAATAGCCAATATTAAATGATCCCCTTATGTATTACCTGAGCTTAAATCTACCCTTGCAGCTCAAAGGAAAAGAGAGATGCTGGAGAAGACAGAAAATAAAGCTATCGGGTGTTAGAGACCCTCCTCAAGCTGCCATGAAGCATATGGTCTCCTCACCTAGAGAACGTGTGCAGCTACAAAAGATGTGTGCTCTGCAAGCAACAAAAACTTCTTCAGACAATGTGCCTTATGTATAAAGAACGTACCGTGCATGTGCCTGTGCGTGTTCACCGCGTTCTTGAAGAGGCCGGAGACATGGGGAAAGGTACGGCGAGAACGATCACCTCACACTTACCTAGGGCGTCCATCAGCGGAGCAAACAGCACATGAACCATACACAACTCATCAGAAACCTGCTGTACCTGCAGCCTCCCCTCTCCACACAACGCCCAAAGCAGGCGCAACGGCAGCGTAACTAACAGTAGGATGTGAATCTGATGTCTTGGTCTTGACCTGAAGATTCTTGCCTGTTACTAAGTTTCACAAAAGGAAACAGACCTGGCTTCAAATCGCCCTAGTCCTACTGTTCGGTCACAAATCCGAAAGGAAATTCTCCTACCAGGGTCTGAGCACACCACGAAAAAAGAACGAAAACTCCCCAAAGCCCCCAACACTCCAGTGCCACCAAAGAGGAGCTCATTCTCGTTTCAGGTTTCAACTCACACGCCGCCTAAACCAAATTTGGATCTGAACTTGACTACATAACAATGTATCATGAGTGACGAATTGGACAATCTCGAATCACAGAATCACAGAATGGTCGGGGTTGGAAGGGACCTCTGTGGGGTCATCCAGTCCAACCCCCCTGCCGAAGCAGGGTCACCTAGAGCAGGCTGCACAGGACCATGTCCACATGGGTCTTGAATATGAAGCAAAAGAGAATTTAAGCAAAACTGATTCTAACAAAATGACTTTACAGTACAGGAGACTTTAAAGCTTTAGAAGGGTCACTCCCAGGGCGTAAGGCCCGGTTGCCCACTTCCTCACCAGCAACACTCCCACTGCCTTCAGCGGGAGCACGGCTCTGCTCGTTCAGAGGACGCACAAGGATCCTGATGTAGAAAACAGGAAAAAGAACTTCTTTGCTAATAGGAAAAAAATCCTTATAATAATACTAATCTATTTATAATGGTCAAAAAATATGACAGCTTACAACAGCGTCACAGCAGTGCTTTGGCAATATTTTAGCATACTGTTGTATTTTTAGCAGGACTGTTCATTTACGTTCTCCTAAATGCCGGAATTCTTATTTTTCGACAAACGTCTATTTTTTGGTGCACCCATATGCCAACATCGCAGTGTTTTATATCAGGGTAAGTACGAACCGCAGGCAGAAACAAAGCTCCTGCACATACGTCGCATTACAGCAGCAGCGTCAGAGATGCCAAGTCTCCATCTCCTCCCATGCTTTATGCAGCAAGAGTTCGCTACGCCACTCACAAACCTTCTTGGAACGCAGCGGTACGTTTTTACGACAAGTAACAGAAAGCTGCTGTTTCTTCATCCTGAACACTGAGGAACCATCCCACTGTAAACAATACATCTGACGGTTTAACGATATTGCTCAACCTAACTGGTTTTGGCAAGTAGCACGTGAGATAAAGGTGCAGAAAGATGTATGTTTAAGCACTTTTATATTTTCTCAGCACAGAGAGCTCAGAAGCTACCTTACCATTTCAAGACTCATTAGCAAGCTACCTGCATATTTAAGCAAAAAACAGGGAGCTCTCTGTTACCTGTCACCTGGTGCTACGGGATCAGGACAAGAGCATGACCACAGTCCCTAAGAACCTCTGCGGCCGGAGCTCCAACATGTATAGACAAAACTCACAAGCTTTTATTTTCTTTCTAAAATGCCTGTATTAGCTTCCATCGCTGATGAGAACTTGCACTAGGCTAAACTAAATACGTGTGCACCCACATGTTAACTGAATTAACTCAAAACAGTCAATACATCTCAAACGTCCATCTGTTTACATAAGGCACTTGCAGCTTTCGAGTCTTCTACTCCTCACAGCGTAACTCTCAGCCAAACCAGCTAAAGTTCAACCAGCAAGCTCTGCTGCAAGGTTCCCATGCAGAACGGCCATGTGTTTATCGGGTTCTCGTGTTCAAATCATGTCAGATCAGACATGCTATCCATTCGCAAAATACAACACAGCGATGCCAGCCTTTCCCTCTTCAGCTGGAGAAGCCTCGTAAAACAAAGCTGGCTATAACCTTGCCAGATACTATAGCTAAATAAATAATAAAAAAAAAGATACCCCCTATTGCAGTCCTAGTGTAATAGCTGTAAATAGCGTATTTTGCAGGATGAAGAAATCGTTTCTGAGGCAATAATGTATTTCCCATTTCTGGGAAGGATGAAGAGGACATAAAAATAGTAGCAGATACAAGTAGGTGTTCTCAGGTAAGTTTCAGGCGATAAAACACTTTGATGAAGAACTTTGTACTAGCCCCTCACGTATAAGAAGTTGCTTTTTTAACCTGGGTGGTTCACTTCAGCGAGGCTGCAGACAGCTCGCTGTATTTAAACCAGGAGGAGAAAAGCCAAGACACGTTATCTTACAGTTCCACAGCTGGAATCAAACTTCCTTTTTTAATCTGAACTGAAGTCAATATTCCATTCTTTGACAGAGACAGAGCAAAACACATCTCTATTAAAAAGAAACAAAACCAAAAACCCATTTCCTCTCTAATTTTAGGCTACGGGGGGCTTTCCTTCTGCACGAGTGCAGCAGCAGCGACGGTACCAAAGGCTACCTGTGCCAGCCAGCGCTGCCGGCCTCCCGGAGCAAACCGCCTTCAGCAGCCACCGTCCCGGACGCCCCGACCGCGCTGGTGATGTCGACGATGGCGACGACGAACGCCTACAAATCTCCCACGTGCCTATTTCGTTGGCCTGCTGGTTTATTTTTAAAATCAAAAATAAAAAAAAAAAAAGAAAAAAGAAAAAAAAAAAAA
>Ga0065711_1010705_pt1 | contig 15185 bp, 7 predicted proteins | sample Hoacrofraction12_FD_59098 | JGI IMG/M metagenome (GOLD analysis project Ga0065711, IMG submission 59098) | Hoatzin crop microbial communities from Cojedes, Venezuela - Epithelial fraction 12 v2 (version 2) | ecosystem: Host-associated > Birds > Digestive system > Esophagus > Crop | place... | reverse complement strand
GTCCCCTCTCAGCCTTCTCTTCTCCAGGCTGAACAAGCCCAGCTCCCTCAGCCTCTCCTCGTAGGGGAGATGCTCCAGTCCCCTCCTCATCCTCATAGCCCTCCGCTGGGCTCTCTCCAGTAGCAATGCAGACGCCGTGCATCTACTCAGATGCTGAAAAGAGCACGCTGCAGGGAAGTGGCAGTGCTCTGGAGACCTCAGCACAGGAGCAGCCAGCAAAGCTGCCCGCAGAGCTGCCGGGAGAGGCGTGCGTGCAGGGTGACTGCAGAACCGTGTGGAGCTGCTGCGTGCCGGAGGCTGCGGTGCTTGGTTTGCAGAAGGTGGTGGGACTGGTTCAGTTCAGGAGCAGCTCTGGGTAGAGCCTGGTAACACGTCTGAGTCTCCTAATATCTCGGTGCAAGTGGACACAGATTTTGTCTTCGTAAGAGTGTGTGTGTTTGTGCAAACGTGGGGAGAGGGGAGGGAGGCCTGCTGGTGAGCAGAGCCAAGGGAAGAAAGACTCTGCTGTAGCTGGAAGCTGTGGGCGTGAGTGAGAGGAGCCAGGACCCACTAACGCTGAAGCTGCAGGTCTCCTGTGCACTCGGGTATGTTGCTTAATCTGCTCTCTCTCCCTTACCATCCTTGGAATGAGGTATTGTTTTATTTTTTGTTTTTATCTTCTGTGTTTTGGACTGAGTTTCTCAGGGCAGTGACAGTTACTTCATCTCGTATGCATGTACTTAGCATAACGAGAGCTGTGGTCTCCGGTGAGGCACTCTGTCAGCTTGCTGCTTGCCTTCAAAGCACAACAACCAGCCCTCTCCTTCTGCTGTGCCTCCTCCTGCCTCTTAAGCATTTAAATGCTTCCCCACATCCCGATGCTGCGACAGCGTTGGAGGAAGACTGATGAAAAGGCTGAAGGACCCCTGTGTTACCGGGTGACATTAGCTCTGGTGACGAATTGGAGGATGCTGTTGCTCACGGCTTGAAGAAGCGATCTGTTCAGGAGAGGATGTGCGACCGGCTCTGCTCGCAGGCTCGTGCTGCAGCCAGGCTGCTGGCACATGGTGTGTGCTGGCCTCCCCTTCCCGCTGGCAATCCTTGCTGGCGCTCCAAGACATCACACCACCGAGATAAAAATAGGTCCCCCCGGAGCGATGAGCAACAGGAGGTGGGGATGCTTTCTCTCCTCGGGGACGTGCAGTGCAGCAGCTCCAAGGCTGTCAGCAGGGGCTGGCAATGCGTGCAAGGCTCTCACCTGCGCTGGAGCTGAGCCGCTCGTCGCTGGGCGAGCTCGAAGTCGCATCGAGCGCGTGGTGCTGTAGTGACCTGGACTGGGGTGCCACTCTGAATCCAAAAACATTTTTTCAAAGGGAACCTAGAGACAAGCCCTTGTGGCTCAGCCTGCCGGGCTCTACCCCCTTTCCACGCCGCCGCACTGCGCTGCCATTCCCTGCTCCCCTCCACGCCAGCACAGGGCCCACGTCCTCCAGCCGTGCTGAGCACGCGCAGGAGCCCTCGCCCTTGTGCGGAGCTGTGTCACTCTGCGTGACTCTGTGTCACTGGTCGCTTTTCAATCTGGACTGTGGTGGAAGAGGTTTGTTTGGTTTTTTGTTTTTTTAAGGCCGGCTCTCCTGGAGGAACGGTACCCTCCCCGTAACTCAGCATCGTCGAGCCCTTTTCACAGAATCACAGAATAGTAGGGGTTGGAAGGGACCTCTGTGGGTCATCTAGTCCAACCCTCCTGCCAAAGCAGGGTCACCTAAAGCAGGCTGTAGAGGACCTTGTCCAGGCAGTTTCCACTGCGGGTTAAGCCAACCCTCAATTCCCACAGCCCTCTGACAAGCTCTGCCGTTCCCACTGCAGCACCTGCCTCGGGAGGCAAATGTTCCGCATCTCCCTTCTGGGCCTGAGGGCTTTCTACCCAGTGGAAGGGCTCAGCTCTTCCCCCCTCCATGCTCTCAGCACGCCGGGCAGGTACGCAGAGGCACGGCGTGGTGCCAGCCATCCCATCTGAGCAGAAAGCTCGTAAGCGTCAGTGTGGGAGGAAGCACACTTAAACAGAATTTAAGCTGCTCTGCGGAGGGTATGACTTCAAAAATCGCTGCCTTGGGAAGCAAACAACCCAATTATGCTTGGTGCTAAAGGGACATACAGTTCTCATTAGCGATCTTGTTTTCTCTCCTCCTGCTCCGTTATGACCACTCAGATGCTCCCAAATATTCCCCTGTTGGTTTGGTCTCTTATTTAACGAGTGTTGCATCTGAACGCGCTGTGTGTGCACGCAGCCACGGGCTAAGCTTGTTCTCCTCCTGTGTTTCGGAGAACCAGAGAGTGCAGTAATATTTTGTAACTCTTGTCAAGGGCTGGTCACAAGGTCAATTTAAAAAAAAAATTACATTTCTTCCTCAGTAGTGAGTATTTGTTAGCCCAGGGACTTGACCAACCTGGTATCTGTTTATCTGTTTTCCAGGCACTGATTCAAAGCACAGCTCAGAGCAGGTTTGCAGGCAAGTCTGCTTTCCTCTAAGGCACAGCAGCTGGCTCCTGTGTGCTGCCGAGCTTGTGTCTGCTGCCCGGGTCTGCGAGGCTGAGAACTCCTGCAGGCTTGTACCAGGCTGCATGCCGGGCCCTAAGAAAAGATCCAGCTGATGGGAATGAGTTTTAAATATATATGTAGAGATCTGCTGTACTAGGGTTAAGTTTTTATCAGATCCATTTGGTTTTTGGCCTTTCCAGTGGCTGCTGTGCTCTTGCCGGTGATATCAGGATATTCAGACTTCCTGCAAGTCCAGTAATACTGGGGCAAGGTGGGGAAAAGGTTTTAAAAAAAAAAAAAAATAGAAACCCAAATATTGGAAAACCATTTCCCACTAACTTTGTTGACCTGCTAGACTATCTTCAATCATGGGCAGAACCGGCAGGTTTTGTAGAAAGCTCTTACTGTCTTTTCTTAATGCTTTTATCGCTGAGGTGCACATTTAGCCACAGAATGTGCGTCAGAAGTGGAGTTAGAAGAGCCCTGGGGGTTTATCTGTGCTCCTTCCTCGTCAGGATACGTGGGAAGCGCAGAGTGCTCTTGGATATTCTGACTGTCTCTGAAGTCATGGCAAGGATTATAGTAAAGCCTCTGTCAATAACAGCATCACAGAACTGCCAAGAGGAGTTTCTGGGGATTTATGAAGAGAGACAACAAGGAAGAAAAGTGCTAGGTAACAACAAACCATCCAGCTGAGGATGCTCAGTCCTAGAAATCTCTCACTTTCAGCTGGACCAGCTTCAGAAAGGGTTTCCAGCCCCAGCTGCACAGCCCCAGTGTGTGGCAATCTTCAATTAAGCTTCAGAGCCCAGGCTGCAAACTTGTCTGGAGACCTTAATCCCTGTGTCAGTGTGCTGCATTGACTCAGGAGGAGAACAGCCCTCTTGGAGCGCTAAGAAACAAGCTGAGGTGTCTGGGCAAACCCTTACGGACGCTTGTCTATGTAGGTGACTTGTGACCTCCTCCTGTGTTGGTAGCTTCTTATTCAAAGTCAACCCCCCTTCCTCCATACCCTCTGAGACAACGAAATGAGATGCAGTGACTACATATTATTTGCCTCTCGGAGGTGGAATGGATGACACTGAAGCGTTAGCGTCTGAGAAACAGGAGCGTGGCTCTTTATGCCAGAAAATACATCATCTCCTGTGCAGAGGGCTATGGTCTTCCTCACCCTGACCCTGCCAAGGTGCAGTCCAGTCACTGAGACACCAGTCTAGGCGAACACAATCCACAGAATCAAAAGAAAGCTAAAACAAAATGAAAGTGAGAGCTTTAATGGCCTTCATGATTCTGTGATTCACCCAAAAGTTCAGATTTGTGGAGGCACGTATGGTTTGCTCATGTACTGCACACTGTGCAGTGCAGTGAAATCTAGTTGAGGTGCAGCGTGGCAGGGAGCAGGAGCGCATCAAGGTTGCTCCAGTGAGTCGGGCCATTTCAAAACGCATGGAGGAAACGCTTTTTGCTTTCTGGTTTAAAGGCTCTGTACACGGAGTAGGGGAAAATGTGGAAGAGAGAAGATGCAGGGCAGTAGCACGCTCCTGCATCTGTTTGAAGTAGCAAGTTAAATGCCAATTTTCTTGTCTGCTGTACAAGCTGCATAGTATAGAAACATTTCTATATAGAAAGAAAATCAATCTCTACCTTCACTGTATTGAAGTCTTGGGCCAGAGTGGAGGACCATCGTGCCCTTATGTACACAAGTGATAGGATTTAATTTCATTACTGTCACTGAAACATTGTAGAGTCATTGGAGCTAATTCGTAGCCATGAAAATACAAAATAAGGTGTCAGTGTCTGAAGGGGTAAAGAATAAAACATGCTCTACTGTACAAACCTGAGAAACCAATTTTTTTAATACTGTGGAGGGGGTTGATTTAATTCGTCCCCCTCTTGCACACGGTCATTTTGAAAAGGATCTAGAAGTACAGAGGAGCATGACAGGTATCCAGGGGTTGGTCTGGCTCTCCGCAGGGAGAAACCGAACAGACTCAACAGGCTGGAAAACATCACCGAGGCAAATTTGCAGTGGCTTTATAAACTGCTGTGAATGGCACAGAAAGGTGACGAAGGAATTCTTAGTCACCAGTTTTTGCAAGGTAAGGAGTAGGGACATCAACAGACAGCAGCTTGAAAGCAAAAGGAACTAACTGGGACTTGTTGGCACAAAATGTAAACGGGGAGGGGGGAAGTCATAGGGAAGGAATGGGGGAAAACTCATCAAGGCTAGATCTTGCAGAGGTTTTACCAGGTGTGCTGAAGGATCTCTGACCTGTGAAGATGTTCCCTCTCCCAGCATCTCCTCCCAGCTCTTCAGTGCGTTTGTTTCTTCCCCTCCCTCAACCCCCTTTATTCTGCCTCTGTATAGGTTTAATTTATTGTGATTACAGATGTTATAAACTAGTTATACAGACGCATTTCTCCTAGGTAGGTATCCACGCTGACATCCTGGTAGACAAAGCATGGTGGAGAAATCCACCATCAGCCTTTGGGAGTCCTGTGGGTGAATTCTAGTGTACGTGTTCTCCAAATATTTCCAAAATTACATGATGCCTCTGGAGAAAGTTTTTGGGTAATAGCTATTCTGTGTAGACCTTCATCCTCTTGCATCCTACGACTGGTGATGGCTAATGCTCTAGGGAAGAGGCCCTATTTAACTTCTGTCTGGCTGTAGATGAGGGCTATGGGCATGATCATCATAGCTCTCATATAAGGGAAATAAGGTGGTTTTCCCTGACACTTGAACAAGAACACCCTTTTGTTACCAAATACAATAGTAATGCTTCCAGATTAAGACCTTTAGGGTAATGGAACATGCTAGGAATATTTTTTCATCAAGGAAAAAAAAAACCACCCACCAAATCTAAAGTTTAGTATGTCAGTTAGCTCTGAGTTGGGAGTGAAAGGACAGCAGAGGAGCTCTTAGAGGACTCCTTGCTCTTATCTTCCTCCAAGAATTTATTTATAAAAGCACACCAAAAAATTCTAAAAGTATGTCTATTACAGCTGCGAATAACAGTTTAACTATCATAACTATTTATATACAGGACAGAGGAAAATACTGTCAGAAATGGGACCATCAGTCAAACTTTTCCCTGAATAGGAGTCTAACAGATAGCTCCCTGGAGCATCCTCCAGCACACAGACTCTCTGCTATGTAATAGCATTTGTTATGGCTGGCAGTTTTTCAAGGTTGGGTATATTAAACTAGATTCCTATGTCTGTTTATATGCCAACGTATTGAAACAGCCTGATTTATTTTTTATTTGCCCTCCTTCTCTAGAGCCGGTGAGCAACAGAAGTCAGTGACTGCCTGTCTTTAAACAAAATTACGTTTACTGAGGAACCTAAGACGTAGACTTGGGCTTTAACATCAGCATGAGCTAAAACATTAGACTGATGGTATGACAGGTGGGAAAGACGCTGGAAAATTCCGAGACCCAGTAAGTAACCTGAAAACAATTTAGTGTGCTTAACTGAAAGTACCTATCAGTGGAGATGGAGTAATGGCAAAAATTCTCTGCCTCATCCCATTTTCAATTTCAGTCCAAGAATGAACCCTTAAATAGTCCTAGCAGTTTTTCAGGACACATAAAGCAAACAAAATGCCTAGCCTTGTAGGTAGACTTTGGGCAGCTGATACTGTGCAATGAACTGAACAAACCCTTGCTGGCCAGCTGCAGGGCACTTCTTGCAGGACAGGGACTGGAGGTGCTGCCCGCTGCCTCATCAGGAGGTGACTGCTTAGCAGCCACGTTATCAGCATTGAACATCTCGCAGATGTGAACAGTTTCTCACTTGTCTGCCTTTCCACAGAATAATTTGTGTGACTTTTGTCTGTGTTTTTCAAATGGTGTTTTTACAGTGGTGGTATTGTGCTTGGAGTTGCTTCTAGCCATGCTATGTGGTACCGTGCAGTCTCCTGTGGTTCTCCAGAGTCCTGGACCTGTGGTGAAGACGGTGCTCTGCCCCATTGGCTCTGCTGCTTCCAGCACTGAATACCTGATGATCAGTGTCCAAGGTACAGTCAAGCTGTACAACGACTTTCTCTAAAGATGAACTGACCTGCTTGTCCAAAACTTCAAGAGTGTACTTGTTTTCAAGATGCTTTTGTGGGCTTTCTGGAGACTTTACAGACAGATTTCTCCAAACATATGAAAAATCAAAGCTCTCCGAAGCTCTAACCTGGATGAAACTGGCTGATATGCAAAACACTGAAGCTTGAGACAAGGCTAAAGTGAGTTTTGTAGGATTATGACAAACAAGTTCTGGCCTGGTAGAACAGGAACATAGCAGCTTTCCTAATTGGTTTGTCCTCTAATTGAACATATCTTTTTCCAGATAAACTTTTAAAATGGGTATTTCAAGATTCTGCCCTTCATTTTGGCTCTCACCCATGATCCATGCTTTTCCGTGGGGGTGACATGTCATATAGGAATTGCTGTAGTCCCCGGCAAAAGTCCATTTAAAACTTAATATTAAAACTGAATTTAATGCTCTGAATTCTTCTTCTTTCCAGGACGAAAACCTGGCAATGCCCCAAAAAGATCCTAAGGAGACGAGCTCAGAGTTGTCACGATGCATGATGTCATCCTTACAGATCGGGAAGGAATGATCCAGTCTCTCATACCCCATGAGATACGCAAATGCTACCAGGTGAGCACCTAAGTTCTTCTGGCTTTTGTAACTCCCACATGAAAATCTGAAAATATCTGTGATGTGTGTTTTAATGAATCCCTAGGTATTTCAGGGCCCATTAGAAAACTGGGCAAGTTCCTCAAAGAGAATTAGCAAAGCTGAGGGGTACCGGTACCTTCTTTCCATCAAAGAACAGACAAATTGGACACCTCTGGGTGAAGCTCTCACAAAGAACGTCAAGGCCTGAACGTGGTGTAACCGAGGGATTAACAATGGCAATGCTAAACTATGTTGCTAAAAATCTTTTGGCACTTTCATCTGTTTCCTTTTCTTCCCCCGTTATCGTGCTTAGTTAGGGCAAGAGATAACTTTCCATTCACGTGGCAATAGCACAGACTTCTGAACCGTTTGAAAGCTGAACTTCAGAAGTAATGAATAATATGACTGAAATAGATTTGGACCAGTATCCCATCTTTAATTTTTTTTTTCTTTTCTCTTTTTAATGCACATTACCATCCCTGTTGCCTTTGCTCACATTTTGATAGCTATACCTAGGAAATAAGAGCCAATTGTAAAATATGCCGGCATTGTGACTTTGTTCTTTGCTTTGTGCTGCGGCTGCCACTGGAGAATTGTAGCCCCATTAAAATCCATTATTTGGCTTGAAGTCCTGGACTTCTGGACTGAAAGAAATCTGTCTAATTGTCATGGCCAGCTGATGGTGTATGAAGGATTTGGACTAACCAAAGACGTAATAGGTGAGAGAGCTCCCCTTAACGCTGGGGTGAGAGAAATAGCAGAGCTGAACTAAGTTCCTTTTGCAGACAGATGGGAAGTTTTACCTGGCACACTTCCATGTTCCAGGAGGGATTTCTGGTAATGCTTGGAGCTACTTCAGCTAGCTCATTATCTTTCACTTCCTAGAAATACTGTTGCAATAAAATGTTTTGGATGTGAGGTCCAAATCATGGCATGGCTGTGCTTCAGAACAGCACGAGTTTCTCTGGGTTGGTCTTTCCCAGGTTTGAACTTGCAAGCACGACGACTTGCTCGGTGTGCCTCTGCCTCTGGGTGCTAAAGGCAGGCGGTCAAAGCGACAGGGCCAAGGGAAGGGAAGATTTTCCTACTGTCCTGCCACACCAGGGCAGGCACCTACCCACCCTGTCTAAGGAGATATTGGCTTGGTTAGATGAGATATTGCTGGGGACACGAAGCTGTGCAAGTATCTCCTGTATCAGGAGGAGAAACCATAGACTGGAAATATAGCTATGTTCAGGCACTCATGGATTCAAGGTTCTTCAGTGCCAGGTCTCAGGTACTGTTAAAGTGACATATTCCCCAGGGAATACGGATATCCCACAATCTTGTGGGCGTCACATAGTGTCTTGCACAAAAGAGCCTGAGGTGGGGGCTGCCTGTCAGAGCAGGGATTTCTTCTGACCAAAGTAGTCCATGCAGTTCGCACTCATCGCTAGTGATTTGCAGTGGTTGTAATGGGCACCTCTATTTTTCTGTTTGAAGAACAAACAAATAGTTACCACTCTGGTTACAAGTATAGCAGGTTGTCTTTTGGACACGTCTGTACTCCAATGCGTGAATGCAAAGCTGAATGCCATCATTCAGAGGCTTTTAGAAAGGGAAATATTTTCCGACACTGCATTTTGCAAGGCTTAGCCTTACAGCCCTGAAGAGAAAAAGGGTCAAGTGGAAGGCTTGCGTCCCATCCTGGGCTATGTTGCAGGCAACTGTTGTGATGAGATCGTAGAATTATAGAATGGTTTGGGTTGGAAGGGATCTTAAAGATCATCTGGTTCCAACCCCCCTGCCATGAGCAGGGACATCTTCCACCAGACCAGGTTGCTCAGAGCTCCATCCAACCTGGCCTTGAACCCTGCCAGGGAGGGGACAGCCACAGCTTCTCTGGGCAACCTGGGCCAGTGCCTCGCCACCCTCATGGGGAAGAATTTCTTCCCAATATCTAATCTAAATCTGCCCTCTTTTAGTTTAGAGCCGTTCCCCCTTGTCCTATCACTACACACCCATGTGAAAAGCCCCTCTCCATCCTTTCTGTAGGCCCCTTCAGGTACTGGAAGGCTGCTATAAGGTCACCCCGGAGCCTTCTCTTGTCCAGGCTGAACAGCCCCAACTCCCTCAGCCTGTATGATGAGGTGCTTCCCTCTACCCCATAAAATCTTGAGGTTCGGTGGTGACAGTGACCTTCACTTCCAGGGCTAAGGCAGCCATGAAAGTCTTTCTCCTGACCTAGTCTGTTCAGGATATATTATGTGGGAAGTCTGTGAAGACTTTGGGGTAAGGGTGGAGAAGCAGAGCCTAAAATATGGCTGCTACAGTTAAAAAAAAAAAAAAAAGGTGTTATTTAAGACCAAAAACCTTCCATGCTGTTTAGATGTTTTCTGAAGATGTTGAGTGATCTATTAAATAGTCTCAGATCTATCTGTTCTGAAGATAAGCGTCCATTAAGAATAAGAGATAAGATGCATAAGGAGTGATCTAACTCCTGTGCCTCCCCACTATAAACCTGCAAAAAGAGATGACTAACTTAGCGGTTGCTCTCTGTATGCTCCTCCCCATTCTGCTCTACAAAATGAGAATCCCCTGTCCATCTGTTGTTACTTCTAGAATCTCTCTTCTGCTTCTTCACCTAGTATGCAACACTGCTGTTGGGTGCTGCTGTTCCCACTGCTCCCCCCCAAACCTCACCTCCGCCAGATGTCCAGATTGCTATGCAGTTAATTAGGCTCTAAGCTTAAGGACCAAAGGAAATCTCCCTTGTTTTCTTGCTCCCCAGGCCAGGGTACGGCTGGTGACATGGTGGATAGTTCTCTCTGTGAATAGCACTGCCCTGGCACCATTAAGCAAATTAGAGCTTTGATGCCTCAGATCAAAGAAACTAGGGAGCTGGTGAGATGTGGCCAGTCTGACTTTCCTGCTTTCTTGGAAGAAAACCGTTTTGCACTTCTAGGGACATGAGCCACGTGTCATCTCCTTCCCCCATCCCCTTTTCTCCTGTCTCACCTGTGCTCCTTGCCACTCTGTGAATGAGCATGTCTGTTTGTTCACATATCAGGCAAGTGTGTCAGGCTTCAGAAGTATATCACAGCAATTTAATTTATCTTATTAAAATTCATCAGACTTAGAGCACCATTAACAGACACCTGTCTGCTTGTTCATGTGCGCACACACATTTATTTCCAAGATGCCCTTCAAGCCCTAGCTCTGAAGACCAGGAGGTGCCTTTTCCATTCACCTGCAGCCTGGCTCAAAACTTTTCTTGGCTCAGGCTCCCCTCACCAGAAATAGCCCTGTAAGCTCCTCTCTCTTTGTGTGTTTCAGGTAAGGCAGTGCTTTCCTTTTAGGTCTGGAATGTGGAAACACCAAGGCTGCTGACAAAGTAAGGCTGCTATTAACTTTCCACAAAGCTGGTGAGAGGGAAGGAGAAAAAAGCCTATTAAAAAAAAAACAAAGACAAAAAACAAACCCCCCAAAAACCCAAACAAAACCAGAACTGCCCCACCTCCGTTTATGCACTTTCTGTACTTGTGGCTTGGAGGTTAACCTCTGTCACAGGCAAGTGTGAGCACTTGGGTGTGAGACGTCACCAGCAACATCAGCCATGGCAGTACTAGATATAGTTTCTTAACTCAGCACATCCCTATTCTGCTGTATTCACTTTCAACTCCTGCTGCCAGAGCTGCTGTGTATGCTTGGAGAAATGAATGTCTGCTTGAAGGAAAACAATAAAACAAAACCCCACCAAACAATCCCAAATCTTTCCTAATTCCAACAATCTCAAATAGGCTGGATCCACGATGCTTGAACCTGTCTCTGCACTTTCTGTGAGGATTTGAGCTTTAGCCAGGTTGACCAGGCTGCCTGAAGCATGTTCTTAGCTGCTCAGCCACAGACACCCTCAAGGTGGAAGTTTAAACGCCCCGTCAAGCTTCCACATCTTTCGTGTTTCCAGCAGGCTCTGTCTCCTCTCTCGCATCACCCCGGGACGTATGCTGTCAGCGCTGCTCTCCTTTCACCTCGGTAACCTGGAGTGCGATGGTAGCCGGTTTTATTTAGGGAACTGCTGAAAACAGCGCAGACTATTCCACAAAAACATGTAATTGAAACATGAACGTGCATACAAAATGGCATTCTGCGGTTTGATCAGCTCTGTGGCAACTGTAAATGCAAGGTAATAATCTTTAGTAAGAAAGTAAACACTTTGGGAGTGGCTAATGAATTTTTAAGTTTGAACTTGGCCCATTAGGAAAGGTTACTCCCAAGTTGGCTAATGAATTTTTAAGTTTGAACTTGGCCCGTTAGGAAAGGTTACTCCCAAGTTGGCTAATGAATTTTTAAGTTTGAACTTGGCCTATTAGGAAAGGTTACTCCCAAGTTGGCTAATGAATTTTTAAGTTTGAACTTGGCCCGTTAGGAAAGGTTACTCCCAAGTTGGCTAATGAATTTTTAAGTTTGAACTTGGCCCATTAGGAAAGGTTACTCCAAAGCGATTCTGTGTGTAGGGTCTTGGTGTCTGGCCTCTAGATCACTCTACAGAGTTCGAGCAGTTTCGCAAGTCTTGTAGCCCTTTCCCTGGCCAAACAGTTCTCTGTGTGAATGCCATGTAGAACTTGTGCTTTGAAGCCATGCAGATGTGCACTTCAACCAACAGAATTTCAAACCCAACACGAAGATCTCTTCTTTGCCCAATAGTAGTAGGCTTGCTTAAGGAAATTCATGCAGAAACAGGTTTTTCTTTGTGATACGATTGTTTTCTCTTTTTGTTTTAAGAGTGCCCAGGCTTTGATCTAATTCCAGTTGGAGCCACTGAAATAGCATCTCTCAATTACCCTGGCAATTTACCCTGACATTCTGAACTGCACTTGGACAATGTATTCTACTTCAGTAAAGAAGCAGAAGGCTTAAAGATTTTGTGACTGAGGATGCAGCGGATTGCGTTTGGGATCATTTGAGTGTTTGAGGGACCACACCTCTCTTCAAGGCTTCTGGGTAGGTTGAACTACATGTTCATTTACTATCTTCCTTTTCTGACCCCTTTTATTGAATGAAGGTGGTGAAATTCCCTTCAGCTGTGGGGTGTGGGAGGCAGGGAGGAGGGCAACACTGATTAGTGCCTGCAGGGCAGGGCCAGGAGGCAGCAGGCTTCCTGAGAGAGGTTGAGGGCAGCTCTTGTCACCCACAGTTACTTCAGTAGAAGCAGCCTGGACTCAGCACCTCTTGGCTTCCAGCACCGTGGCTGTATCCGAGAGGATACTTTTATCAGTCTTTATCTCACTAAAGTATGAGAGATGCACTCGCATCGAGCATGAGAACAATTTGGCCACTGGGTTAGGCTTCACCTCTTCAGCCTGGTTAGGGAACGCTATTGCATAGGCTACTAGAGATGTGCCTCCTGAAAGACCTCAGAGAAACCCTCACAGCCATTAATACCTCTGAGCATCAGAAAGCTTGGATTAAAAAGTCTGTCTCGGAAACAAGCGCAGGGGCTGTGTCTCAAACTACTTGGCAATGACCACAATTGCAGTATTTTCTTCTTCCTCCTACCAGCAGACTTACGTGGCCAGAAAATGTCCTTTAGCATGTTCTCCAGCAGCAGCTTCCCGACCCTGCATTTCAAAACGGATGAATCTGTGGGATGCAGAGGCTTCAAAATCCTTCTTCGAGAGTTGTACGAGCAGCCGAGACCGAGTGTGCTGGAAGGCAGCAGCCAGTGTAAGTGACGCCCTTGGTCTTTCCCTGCCTCTGCCACAAAACAATCCTGTTGTTAAAATAGTATTGAAGGGTAAAGGCAGGGACATTCGTAATGTTTATTTGCTGAATGTGCTTCCCCTAAAGCTACTGTCTGAGATCACTTCAAGATATTCTTCCGTGCTCTGATGTATCCAAAACTGCAGCACGTTAATTCAGTGCTCACCCCAGGCGCTTCACGCTAGGTGGGAGTCCTCGTATCTCTGCCGTTCTTGCTGTCACCAAGCCAAATACAGAAACGTCCCCGAGGAATGACTGTTTATTTGAACCAATTTTTGGGTTGGCTTGTTTTTGTTTAGAACAGATGCTTATTGGGAGGAAGGGTTGGTCTCAGCATGTAAGTGACCTCTGATTAATTAATAACCGCTGCCTGGAAGCTGACACTGTAAACAGGCAGCAGAATGCCAAACAGTTTAATCCATCGGTGCTAATTTATGCTCAAGAGCTCGGCTGCCCTTACTAGAGGCTTGTGCCTTTTCCTGGTGCATGCAGAAGGGACAGAGGGAGCCTGTTGTAAAAAGGTTATTTCCCACGGTGTGATCCAGAGTGCCACCAAAAGAGGGGAAATAGGAGACGCTCTGTACCTCAGCCCTTAAAAATCTCAGTAGGTTTCTCCAAACCAGTTCTACCAGTGACAAGCTTTTAATGGACTTCTTTTCTGTTAAAGCATTTTCCTACCCTAGACTCATCCTCAGTATCACCAGCTTCTGAGGAAAGTAAATACTGTTCACTTCTGGTTCTGTTTGTTTCCTCTCTCATGCTAACACCTCTGGTAATCGGTGAAAGCTGGTGGTGATGGGATAACAGGTTATTTATGCACTGTTTCATCTGCTGTTACTGGAGACGGTTCGGAACGCTTTAGTGAACTACTTTTAGAAAATGGAGACTTACTGTAATAGAAACACTTCATAAATATCAGGTTTGACTAAAAAAAGGGGTCAGGAAATGCTTCTCACCTGCAGAAAGTGACTTCCTGAAAAATCTGTGGAGAGCTGCTTACCCAGGTCATGTTGCCAGCCTGAGCACACCTGGGACATCAAGGTTCAAGTCCTTCCTCAACTGGTATTAGTTGAGGTCTTTATTTTTCGGTGTAGCATGTATGGACAACTTCTGTTCTTTTGCGGGGGAAAATGGGAGCAAAGCGTTCCCAACTCTCTCCAGTACAGACACTTCCATCCCACCAGCAGGCTGTTGTGGAACCTTTAGTGGACATGGCTGCTCAGAGCAAGGTTGGTGCATGTTTGCTATTGGAGCATGTCAGTTCACCCAGCTGTGACCAATTTTCTTTAACAAAACAAAAAAAACCCAAACCAAATCAAAATATCCTAACAGTGAGGAAGTAATTCCAGAGAAATGTGGGTTTCCAGCAGTGGATCCATTCCCTGTGAGAGGCCTGCAACACGTACAGCATCGCTGGCGGACCCATGTGGGGAGCCCTGGGTGGGTGAAGTGGCCCTGGCTGGCCAGCTTGCAGTAGGAGGGGCAACGCTTCTGTGGAGGCTTTCCAACTCATAAAAAATGGGTTCTGACAGCTGTACACTGTAGCTTCATGTGGGCAGCGTCCTCTCACCCCAGAGCATTAGGGGTTTGCTAGTCTCCAGACAGGACAATTTCTAAGCTGTCTTGTCAGTCCTAGCTAACACAGACAGGCTTACTATTCCCCACATGTCTACATACATCCAGAGCTGCCCTTCAGCAGCTCAAACCTTCCCATGCAGCCTTCTGTGCTGCTAGCGATGGTGGCACTAGAGATGGAGCATGGGCGTTGATGTGTACCTGGTAATTACTGTATGAGTGGAGTCCTGGGAGAGCTGGTCCTCTGCCCCCCCAGAATGCTGACGCCTGTATTACGTCTCTACCCCCCCTCCCCTTTATGTACCTACTGGCCTCAGTTAGGCTGAGGTACCAGATGCTTCTGTTGAACCTTCATCTCTGTTGTATGTAGACACCCACAACGGCGGCATAGGTCTCGAACGTTTTGTCAAACTAGGTACAGAGCCCAGATCTGCAGCTTCGATGTAAACGCCGCCTGTATTGAGGTATGGTTCCTGAGAAGGTGAGTGACTTCAAAAGACAGGCTCCTGTGTTTGACAGGACAAGGGGCAAAGGGCACAAACTGAAGCAGAGGAAGCTCCAGCTGAACAGGAGGAAGAACTTCTTCCCTCTGAGGGTGACGGAGCCCTGGCCCAGGCTGCCCAGGGAGGTTGTGGAGTCTCCTTCTCTGGAGATATTCAAGACCCGCCTGGAC
>Ga0065711_1007296_pt1 | contig 15185 bp, 10 predicted proteins | sample Hoacrofraction12_FD_59098 | JGI IMG/M metagenome (GOLD analysis project Ga0065711, IMG submission 59098) | Hoatzin crop microbial communities from Cojedes, Venezuela - Epithelial fraction 12 v2 (version 2) | ecosystem: Host-associated > Birds > Digestive system > Esophagus > Crop | place... | reverse complement strand
AGGATCTGTGCTGTATAATTCAGTCCAGTCTGTGGAGCTTTCCTGGTTTTGGTGGTGAATCCAAAATGTGCCAGTTGTTTACATACTTTTTCTTGAAATTACAATTTAACAGGAAATTCAAACACAGCGGTGTAGTAAGTTCAAGAAATTTATGAACACACCTGCCGGATTTGATGGTGATACCAAAAACAAATTATACCTCAGACTAAGCAGAAGGGAGCATTATTCTGTCTATAGCAAAGGTAAGCAAATATGAAGCATCAGAAGAATTGTCCATGTCATGTTGTGCCTTTTTAAAGTTTTAATTTGTAATCTAAAGAGAAAAACTGAATCCTATTTTTAGACTCCTGACAACCCTAATAATTCAGTTGTCATTCTAGAAGGGCAACAAAATATCTCATTAATTCATCTTTTCTTGTAAATATTCAACTGCCTTAGAAAAATATAAGTTCCTTGGGTTTGGAGTGTATTAAATCTGTGAATTGTGAAGCTTCAGGAAAGCCCAGTATTCAAATAGATGATATTTAAGGAAAACTTGATGTAAAAATTAATATTTCAGTAGTTGTTGCGTATCTCTCCTAAATTACTGAAATACCACAAAGTTGGAGGATTTGATCCAAAGTTCAGTGATTTGATCCAGATAGTCTCAATAGTTCATTTTACTTCAGTAATTTTTAAATGATAACCATATCTTCATAGTTTATTAGGTTTGCTGTTGAAAATCATACAGAGGAAATTAAGCAGAAACAAACATATTTGTGCATACTTTATGTACAGACTCTGAAATGTTCTGACAAATCAGGGGTTTGTAACTATAAATTCTGAAGCTCTGCACAGGCAAAACTTTTACTTATGTATGACTATTTGTGATCATTTTTGTTCCAGGCAAATACAATGCACTATTATTGCTCCTAACTTTGAAATCTTGCTTGCTGTGCTCTGCAATGTATGGTATAGGAATAGTGCAGTGAGCTTTATTCTCATCAGGTGTGCCAAATAAAGCAGAACACTTGCAGGCTCCAGTATGTGTTGGCTTTAAAAGGGAAGGGAAAATGTATGTTTATTTCAGTACTTGCTATTCTTTGGCAAAAGAGTGCTTAACTAGATTCGTACTATACTTCAGTGATTTGTTCCCAATACGCTCAAAATTGATAATACTTCAGGTTTGTCAGAAGTCAAATGCTGCTAAGTGTACCAGGAGAGAACTTTACAGTTATCATCAATTTCAAACAGCAAGCACTAGAAGAATTTCAAATTTATTCCTTCTTTTGGAACTGAACTAACACTTATTTAGGACTTTCTAATACCCCCTACTTTCACATTAGCGATGGTTTAATTTGCGGCATAGTAAATGCTGAGCTATTTAATCCAGCTTCGTTTTCTTGTAAAAGATGGCAGTAGAATCAACTTATGAGAACTCTGTATTTTTTTGACAGATGATATTTGGGTTGTTTCGAAGACTCTGAACTTTGATACCCTTGATACTTTCATTGCAAGTAGTGCTTTCTTTGGACCATCCTCCAACAGTGAAGTAGAATTGCTACCACTGAAAGGCTACTGTCCCTCCAACTGGCAATCAAATAGTGAGTTCTGCACCAAATAATTCAAAATTGTGGGAAACAACTATTGAGGGAAAAATCTGGCCAGCAATGAAGGACAAGATTATAATTTCCTTGTATCTTTGAATATGTAATTTGAATATAGTACTTAAGGCAATTAAACCTGCAAAATAGCTGGTAGGAAATTCTAAGTGGGTGATGAAGAAATGTGGATAATATAAATAATGTAGTAAATATAATATAGAATGCAAATTGGCTGTCAGAGTGTAGCTAACAGGAATATGTTGTTACTGTCCTTGAAAGACAAACAAACAGAAACCCCAGACAACTCACTGTGGACAATTCATATTTATATAAAAAGGCCACGTATTAAATCTGTCATTTGGCTGTCCTGACGTTCCTTTCTGTGCCTTTGTTGCTACAGTCTAGAACGTCTAAAAAAATCGGTGTTTCAAATTTCAGGAAAAACAAATGTCTAGTTTCAGTTATTTTCATCATTGTATTTTAAAAAGAAAATATTACTAAACCTAGCACTGATGTTTTTTAATGAACTACTGACCTTTTTATGCTCTAGCAAACTTTTCCCAACTAAGTTGCAGCAATCCTTCTTCTTGGTTTTGATATTTTTGTTTGGGGTATTTTTGTAATATTTTGTCATCAGTGTTTTGGAAACAGTAAGGTTAGTGGGCCTCAAGTGCAGAGAGAAACAGTGTGGATCTGCTATATACGTCACAGAAAAATGACAAGTGTGCTGCCAAATATGATGCAAAAGTTTCTTATTTTTGCTGTTCAGTTGAGCTAGAGTTTTTGGTTTGGGTTTTTTTTTTGTAAAAGAAAGAGATAAAGAATGCATTACATAGTCGTACTGGAGCTAGTAATAATATACCTCTGCTTACTTTCTTTTAATGCAATATGAAAATTGTGTGCTTGATCACAAAAGGCATTATTCATAGCGCTTAACCTTTGGCAGGTAAATTGGGTGTTTTGAGTTAACAAATTAGTCCTGTTAGGCTTTCTGTGTAATCATTAGGGAGAGAGTTCCTGCAAAGCTCAATTCAGTGAGCCTGCATGAAACTGCTGTTCTGAATTACGTTCAGAAGACTGAAATATACAGAAAAAATATACAATGGCACACAAATTCTTTGCGGGCACACATGCTATCAAACTCATGGGCTTCAAATGCAGTTGGAGGTTTGGTTTTGCTTGTTCCCTGGGTGTGAATTGCAGGACTAGATCTCTCGAGCAGTCAGGGTCTGGAAGAGTTAATACATAGCTTTTCAGTCTTAATGCTGTTGAACCGCGGCTTTTTTTTTTCTTAGGAGATTTTTGGTCCTAACTTTCTTTGTGATCTTAAGTACAGATTATTTCACAATTCTATAACCATTACAAAACTAAAATCCTCAGTTGTATGAAAATAAAGCTTTAAGTATTGTTTAGTTGTCGGCAGTGATAAACAACAGCAAAATAGAGGTATGTGGGTTACTAAACATATTAGAAACCTGTTACTTAGGCAATCAATGAGCCCTAGAACCTTAGGAAACTGCAGTGAATTCAGAAAAATATAACCAAACACTTGTTCTGTTCTTATACTCTCCCCATGGCATCCGGTTTTGTACACCTTGGAAACAGGCTAGATGGAAGTGGAGTCTGGCCCATTAGAGGTGTTTTTCTGTGTCTGCTTAGCTATTGTGATAGAGGTGGTTTACAGACAAAATTCACCTCCTAAATTCCAAAGCCTTCTAAATATCTCAAGTGTTTCTGCAATGAGTAAAGATTTTCATCTAAGCTTCCCTCCCAGAAGGTTCCTAATGTTGGAATCACAAATACTTCAACATAACGTGCCTTGAAAAGAAGGGCTGATAGGTCTCTCCTCATCTGTAATATTCAGTCAGACATGGTAATTGGGTTAACTTGGTTTCTGTTACAGGAGGTTAATTACTCTTGGCATTTGTAATTCATTTATCTAGCTGATTTGAAATTTTGGCTAACTTCATTTTGTCCTGATTTTATTTTTCTGTGGCCTTTTCAGCGTTAGTTCATGCCTTGCTGGTTTGTAATGCTAGTGGTGAGCTTACATCTTTAAGAAATATGGAGGAGCACTTCAATCCATCTACGTTACCACTAATACCACATCTACTAAAAATGTAAGTTACTGTTTCAGTGTTACTGTGAACATACAGTATGTCAATAGGTACAGAAAAAAAAAAACAACAAAAATACCATTGAGTTTGCCCTATTAAAAAGTGGATGAGGAAAACTAAAATCAGAAAAACAGTGCAAGGAACTAACTGTGGACAATGCAATTTTCATTTATGTGGAAATTAAAATATATCAGTTGCTCAACTCTAACTCAATTATAATTTCTTTTTTTAAAACTTACCTGCAGCCCCTGTTTTACTACCTACAGATGAATATTGGGCATTGTTACAACCTTTTAGACTGATAGTACAGTCACTGACTGAGCTGTATTAAGTTAATGTATATGCTTCACAGGGGTTCAGTGGAACTGTTTTTCCTGCCCAATTTTTAGTCACCTGACACAAAGCCTAAAAATAAAATATTTTCTTGGAGAACTGGAGAAATGTAGGGATATTTCCAAGACTGCTTACGATTCACTGCATAAAACAAGTAATTCAATGAATCCCTGCTACCTCTGACCATGTTCTTCTACCACTCTTAATTCTGTCAGTCTCATGACCTTGGAGCAAGTCAGATTGAAAGCATTAACATACAGCAAGAATGATAAAACTCAAAAGCCTGTTTCATATGACTGAGCTTTCACCCAGGAAAGTAAGAAGGGGCACGAATATGCAGCCCAGGTGTATAGCAGGGGGCAGCAACTTTTAATTCTGTCAGCTGTTAATCATAAAGTCACAGCATTTCAATGTCAGGTGAATATCAGAACCATGAGCTACAAAGGATACATATGCAGTATTATACCGCAACTTTTGACCATTGTATTTTTCTCAGGAATTTTCACTCTGAAAATGCTACTAATAGAGTCAACAAAAGAAAATTTATTCCACCTGCCATCAGCCTGAAACACACCATGATGTATGGACCTGTCAGCACTGAAGTGGCAATGGGACTAGCTAAAAAGATGATCCAAACATTCTCGTTGAACCCAGACCAAGCTACATCACTGGTTCAGATAGCTCAGATGATGACCTCATGTGAAAATATCAAACCGGTGGAAGAACATCAGATCTTCCCTATCACAATCATACGTGGTATATAGCAAATCATTGTGAAATTTGCTGCTATTGTACCTTTGCAAAAATGCTCATTACTATGTAATGCCAGTGTTAGTGAAATATCCTGATATTCTCTCAGTGATGAAGCAATAGACTTGTTTCCTTAATCATATGTTTACAATTCCAGGCAGACTTAAGGGGAGATTTTTATGCCTAGGTAAATGTTGACTTTTTTTAAACATAGCAGAAAAGATCAGCTTGAACAAACTGCCTCTATGTATGGAGTATCCTTCTAAACTCTTTCATAACGCTGCTGTCCTCACCTACTTTGGGCATTTCCTGAAAATTCATTTCTTGGATGAGGCCCCTCTGATAATGACCTTGACATTATAACATCCATTCTGTCAGCACAGAGCTTTTAATCCTTGAATTTGCATCCTGCCTTTTGCAGGATTTTACGTAAGTATAGAGTTCTTTCCTAGCAAGATCTATACACAAGATTGGAGTTTAGTGTCGTCTGCTTATTTCTTTTCATATTCAAAACACTTTTTGTCATGTACCAGCTTTGCTAAATCGTATAAAATTTTTTCTATTACACATTATTCTTTACTGTTTTATACTTCCTTCTATCTTTGTTTTACCCCTTTTCAACACGTACAAAAAGGCTAGTAACAGTTCAAAGTTTTGGGTTTTTTTTTTAATCAATACTGATAAGCAGTTACCATAAAGATGTTTTCAGATGTTGTCAAAGTAAATATGTTGACAATAATGACACTGTTAGTACAGATACACTAGACTTAAATTGCCTGAGCTTTTGTTAGGCTGTCAGGCGTATGAATCTGGTTGAAATTATTAGTCATTCCAAAATAATCATCTCTCAAATTCCTTTTTGTGTACCCGGGGATATGGTATGAGAGATGTGCATGTAGATACCTGTGTTATTTTGATGTATTGATGAGACTTTTTAGCAAGTAATACATGTATTCAACAAAAAAATTTAGGAAAAATACCTTAAGGATCCCCTCTTCTGTAGTTTTCTGTAGACTTACTGCAGGCAGTAAATGTGAAGTGTAAGGCAGCCGGTTGCACCTGGATACTTGGTGCTGCTGAAGCAAGCACATGCAATGTATCACAGCGTAGTATTTCATAAGTTATAACAACTGATTAAAACTGTACTTTCTAGAAAATGTTCGCTTGTAACTTTGGCTTATTCTTTCAAAATACCAGGTGTGTTTGGAGCTGGAAAGAGCTATCTGCTGTCTGTTGTGATCTTGTTCCTAGTACAGCTCTTCAAAAGCAGTGAAGCTACAGAGGGTCCAAAGCCAGCTCCGTGGAAACTTCTGATTGCTTCTTCCACCAACATTGCTGTTGACAGGATACTGCTGGGGTAGGTTACTAAGACTGTTACAGACTATTGTTCCAAAACCAAAAATGTACTTACACGGTAAAGATCATTCTGTTGATATTTCCAGTATAACACTACTAAAAGATAGCATTCTTTCCCTAGGAAGTGTTGCACAGGAGCTTTAATTTTACCCTTGCTCCTTCGCACAGTGTGCATATGCTAAAAGACTGTGTAAGGCTAGCTACGTGAATTTGAGACACTAATGGTGGGCCTTACTCTCACCAAATTTGCTGTTAAAATCCATCACGACAGACATCGGGATTGCTCAGGAAGCTTTGGGAAGTAGCAGTAGGGGCAAGGGAAGGAAGGATGGAGAGGGAGGGAGAGGCAGTAAGTGTCAGACTTGGGAAGCTGCAGCGAATACCAAGAGAAGAAAAAAAGTTGTTAGAGGCTAGCATGAAATAAGTTATGGTTTGGAAGGATAAAGGGAGAAAGGGAAAGTACAAATAGAAAGCTATTTATGAGAGGATAATCATAAAGATATGAAGCATTTTTGAGACAAATCATGATGAGGTAATTTACTTCAATTTACTTGAATTGTGGCCTGAGTTAATTCATCTGGTTAATCGTCGAAGTTTGTGCTCTTCAGTGTTCTGATGTGTCTGTTAGCCATCTTAGAACCACTTTTAAATTTCTCAAAATTTCTTTTTACATTTCTGTAACGTGTATCATCTCTTTTTCTTTGAAGTCTACTTGATCTTGGATTTGAGGATTTTATCAGAGTGGGCAGTATTAGGAAAATCACCAAAGCAATTCTTCCCTATAGGTAAGAATCTTAATCTTTGGGGGATCTGAAGTGATTCTAAGATTCATGATAGTATGCATACTGTAAAATTACAATTTTGAAATCATGCAAAATGTGATTGTTATTACAATTGCCTATCTCAAGGTTGGGGTTTTCCCCCCCTACACAGTGGAGAAATTTTACCTTGATATGGGAACGTCACATGTTGCTGAACAGAGTTAATGCTTTTAAATGGAAAGCATTAGAGGAGAACAAAATAATGGCAGTTAGGGATTTGGGAGTTTACACCAGGAGGAGAAGCAAAACAGACTGGAAGTAGATATGCACTGCTGTAGTGATAAGAAATAGGAGGAAGTAATCGTAAATTTAGTGTTCAGAGAATTAATGCTAACAACTCATGAATTCTGTACTACTTACCCAAGTTATCGTTGCTATAGTGTTCTGGGGAGAATTTGTCCTTTACCTACTTAAAAGTAGGCAATTTACATAGTACTTTCAACACAATTTGAGAGAATGAAGTAAAGTTCAAGATGAATAGAGATTAAATTTCCTTTCCTTGGTGTCAGTAGCATACCAAGGGTATAAAATGGTGTAAGAATGAAAAACGCCTCCTCGGTTCTACTCCACTCTGAAATCAGCCGTGTACCTGGAAAAGTCATTTCCTACACGTACGTCTCTGGCTGGGGTGGTAGGGTCTGAGCTGGTGGGATAAAGACCTGTTTTAAAACAGGCATTATACTAGTCTATCTCAACTGGATTCAGGATAGGTTAGTACATTGTTGTAAAGCACTGTTATGTATAAAGTATGATTATTTTTCTATATTGGGTGTTCACTGAACACTGAAAGCACTGTTATTTTCAATCATTGTAATGTGTGCTTATAAAACCTTCTTTTTGAAGTTTACATGCTGGCTCAGGAAATGAAAATGAGCAGTTAAAAGAACTGCTTGCTCTCATGAAAGAAGATTTAACTCCAGCTGAAAAAATATACGTGAGGAAGAGTATTGAGCAACATAAACTGGGGACCAATAAAACTATACTGCAACAGGTACAGCCAAATTGATGGGATGGGAAAGTGGGGATTCGCTATACCTTATCCACAAGGCCTAGCAAGTCGAAACTGGGAATCTCCTCTTACACCTGCCAAGCTCCTACATTTTTGAAAAATAAAATGAATGTTAGGACTTGGACAGGTTTCATTCCACAGGTATAGCTTAGTGTCTGTCCTGCGTATGACTTCCCTGAGTTGAACTTGCAGTTCCTGTTCAGTGATATATTATGAGACAGAAACCCTTTTTGAACTCTATCGCAATCTGACTTTGTATTACCAATCCAGTTTACGAGGTGGGGAGAGAAAAATTTCTGAGCACATCTAGTCTGTACGGTCACCTTGAAACTAAAATTTGTGTGTAGTCATAAAAGACACGGACTGAGCTAAATCTATCCTAGAGTTGAGTATCAACTGCCTTTTCTCTTCAGTCCTAGACTCAAAAAAATCCCAGCTTGTTGTAAAGCAATTACAAGAAAGCAGATCATGGCAATTTGTTTCTTGTGCTTATTCCTAGTGGTCATTGCTGCCACTTTTGCTACTGGAGCTCAGAAAGAAGGTCTGGGAGGATTGTGTAATCTGAAGTCTCTCTGTACCAGGCCAGATCTGGTCTTAAAATACATGAATCTGTGAATGATTCTAACGTATAAACACCCCAAGCATAAGAAATGGTGACCTTGGATCCATCTCCGCGCGTACACCGTGCCTTTTACTGGAGGTTAGAATATAATTTTTGAGACTCAGCGAGTACGACACCTCATGCAGTAGAACTGCTAAAAGTTAATTTAGGTGTATTCTACTGCCGAAGCTATAGTTATGTACTGCACAGAGATTAACTATTAAATCATCTTAACTTTTTGTCTACCCATTTTCCCTTCACTAATGACAAAGGTGAAAGTGGTCGGGGTGACCTGTGCTGCCTGCCCGTTCCCTTGCCTGAATACTCTTAAGTTTCCTGTAGTGATGCTGGATGAGTGCAGTCAGATGACTGAACCTGCTTCTCTCCTTCCTGTTGCAAGGTACAGCCCTCCTTCCGTGTTTCAGCAGAGAAATAACGTAAGAGTTAGCAGTGACATAACCTCAAATAATTGCCAAACTTGCACATCTTTTTAAGAACACGAACTCCAAGGTCTCGCCTTAGAAAGCAAGAAGAGTAATTTTAAATTGAGGCCTGCTCTTAGGTGCCTTCCTTGAGTTAGCATGTTATTTTAACTTTGGAAAGAGGGGAAGGGAGCCTGATGGAAAGCAATCTGTGATACCTGAACATAGCACGCGCTTTCGTTATGAATAGTTTGACATCCTTTATAGAACTTCTCTTTTCTTACTTTTCTGACATTGTTGTTCAGGTTTCAGTGTGAAAAGCTAGTCCTTGTTGGAGACCCTAAGCAACTACCGCCAACTATTCAAGGCTCTGAGAGTGTTCATGAAAAGGGGTTGGAGCAGACTCTCTTTGACCGGCTTTGCTTAATGGTATGTACTACTAACCACATCTTTAGAAAAGACGGAGGGTGAAATTGTAGGTCCACTGAAGTCACCAGAAGAGTTCTGGTTTAGAAGTCAGAGGATCGGTGTTTCAGCCTGGTGTTCAATTAAGCAGGTTCCATTCTAGTGCATTTCTCTGTAAATGTTATTTTCACAGTGCATGGAAATTTGTAAGCCTAACAAACATAAAACAAGAATGGATTGAAAAACAATGACAGGTTCTGCCTTCTGATTTTTTTGTGCAGTTTTCAATCCAGGTAGAAGAATTGGGGGTTACAGCATTTGTTCTAACTTTTGTTGAAGTGAATGTATGAAGGTTAAGCAAGTTTACTGAAGGAATTGTTTCCACTTATTTCTTGTTTGGCCTAGCTGGCATTGCAAAATACTTAGTAATTATTTTTCCTAGTCACACTTTCTATATCACAATTCTTTAGGGACATAAACCAATACTACTTCGGACACAGTACCGATGTCACCCTGCTATTAGTGCCATAGCCAACGAGCTGTTCTATAAAGGAAATCTGATAGACGGTGTTTCCGAGAAGGATAGAAGTCCTTTATTGGATTGGCTTCCAACACTGTGTTTCTATAGTGTTAACGGCATAGAGCAAGTAAGTTCTTAAACACTTCTTAAAGTCAATATTGGAGTTTTTCCTCCATTCCATTACTGTTTGCATTCTGCTGATTGTGAGAGCTAAACTGGAAATCCTCTCCCCTATTTCCAGATTGAAAGAGACAACAGCTTTTGTAACATGGCAGAAGCCCATTTTACAGTCAAGCTCGTCCAGTCTCTGATGGCAAGTGGCATAGAAGGATCTGCAGTTGGTGTGATTACTCTTTATAAATCACAGATGTGTAAGGTCTGTATAATGTATCATCAATAAAACCATTTTCTTAAATGTATTTGTTTGTTCTAAACGTAGGCTCCATTTCAACTGCGTAGAGTCAGCTAGAAGTGAGAAACATGCTGGACAGGTGAACTAGAGTTTACCATAATTTCTCTTTCTTATTAAAAAAAAAAATCTATTTTTTTCTCTCTGAAATTAGTAAAAATATTTTAATTCAAACATATGGTTAAAAAAAAAATCCATTTGTTTTCCTTCCACATGCACACTCAGAAAATTGGCAAATTAAGTAGTACCTTAATTAGGGGCTGGTACAAACTGGTGTGTGAGATGAGGACAGGTACCAGAGGCATCTGCTTAGCAGGGCTGGAGTTGTACCTCAGCCAGTCCGTCCGAGGCACGACGTGGGCCGCTGTGGTTCGTAAGCGAAAGCACTGGTTGCCACACTGAATGAATGCATCAGTGTTTTGTCAAATAGAGGTTCACTGAGTAGTATTTTCCTGCGAGTGGCTGAGGTTTTACTGTCATTGCACTCTGTGGTTTCTTAGTCCGCATCTTGCGTGGACTCAGACTCGTTGAGCGTGTTTGCTCAAAACAAACGATTGACTGCGAGTAGCATAACTCATCACCATCCGTCTTCATTTGTCTACAGATTCAGAACTTGCTTAGCAGCGTACGCTCTGAGGCTTTCGAAACGAAAGCTGTCCAGGTGTCCACTGTGGACGCATTCCAAGGAGCCGAGAAGGAGATCGTTGTTTTGTCATGCGTAAGAACAAGGCAAATCGGGTTCATAGACTCAGAAAAGAGAATGAACGTTGCACTAACAAGAGCAAAGAGGCATTTGTTGATGGTTGGCAATCTGGCCTGTTTAAGCAGGAACAGACTGTGGGGAAGAGTAATTCATCACTGCAGAGGTAATATTTTCTTTTCCTGTATTTTTGAAAGCATGGAGCTCATCATCTTTAATTAAGCTATGTATAATACACATCATATACCATAGTGTGTATATTCTATACATACCATGTAATATATAAGGTACATAGTATTCATACTCTATATTTCTTACATCTAAAATACAGTATATCGCAGGAAAATGCAAGTATTTGCAAGAGTGCAAGTTCCATATTTGCAGTTTTATCTGCAAACTGTTTTTATACTTGAAGGGGATTTGTTATCTAGCGAGTGGACTTCTTTTTCTTCTTTTGATGCCATCTGACAGCTGCACAAAGAGCACGCCAGTAAGGAGAGCTGAAACCCATCTCTGCATTTCTAGTCCTTTCCCGGTTTGCTTTTATGTTGTAGACCTAGGCAGAAACAAGTTATAAACAAATTCTTCTGTACAGCGGTATTTCTGAATAGATGGTACTTAAATAAAGGAAAGACAAATGCATACCATCTTTCTGCAACTAGGGGCTCATTGTTTTTGGAAGATAAATTTTGAACTGCTAGGAAAAAAACAGTGCTGTTGGAGATCCCCTAACCCTATCAGGTAACTCCCGATGGCTTTGTTTACAGTTGTCTTGTGAATACACGTGTTTGGTTGGTTGGACCACAGAGGGAAATACAGTTTTTGAAAATCAGTTTTTTACAGTTCCCACATACGTGCTGTGATGTTTACTGCAACTGAGTATTAATTATTTGAAAGCTAATCCTGCTAAAAAAAAAAAAAAAACCACAAAAGACCTTACAGTGCCTGCCTCCACCCCTTGCAGCTTTGCTCGGAGGTGTTTAAAATGCCTGAACAGCCCCTTAGTTCTGTGTGTCTCTTCCCTCTCTGCAGTACTCGTACTCCGGAAAGAGAGGTCATAGTTTCTCCCTTTGCAGGCACTTGAATTTAGCCCCCTTTGAAACGGGACAGTTCGTATCTCGAAGCATAAGTCACATTTCATCATAAATTCTTCCATGGTGATCTTCTTTGAACTAGAGAAGCGAGAGATGGAATAGCATCCAAATCTCTGAAGTACATTCAATAAAGTCTGACTGAATCCGACTCCCCACGCCCACTGAGGCCCGTCCCCTTTCGGAGGGGTAGGACCTTTCCCTAGCGGACGCTATGAGGTGGGGAGTGCTCAGTCTCCAGAGCAAGAAGAGAGCCTCGCTGCAATGAGAGGTGCCAACAGAGTAATCACTTTATTTACCTGCTGGGTTGACATCAAAGGAAGCATCTCGTTAACGGCTGAACTCCGAAGAACAACAATTTTCAAAGTAGAAATATTCCAGCCATTTCCAGGCTTGGGGAAGCATTACTGCAGACTGATTACCCGATGGATGCTGTAAAGGGAGATGTAATGATCCTCTTTATTGCTGCTTTTAGGATGGGAAAACGGATTGCAACATGCAAGGCAGTGTGAGCAGCAGCTAAACAACATTCTGCAGTGCTATTTGGAGAAGCGGAAGGAAGAGGAACAGAACAAGAAAAAGGAAAAGTAAAGCCCGTGCCTGTTTTATGAAGAAAATATGAATTGCATGTCTATAAAAATTATCAGAATGATTGCAAATCGAATATTTATATTTAATGTGGGAAATTTTTGTTTGTATCTCGGTGCACTGATACTTCTGGTTTGACCCCTTGTTTGTATGACTAAAAATGAATAAATTGGCTTTATCTGCTCGATGACTGAAATCCTTTTATGCTTGCAAACTGCCTACTTGTAGTATTAGCGTTTCGCTGTTCTTCAGATTCAAGTAACATCGTATCTTAGGACTACTCTGTCATCTTGCGTTGTTTACAAATCAGTGACACCTAGGAAGGAGCATGGCTAAAACTATTAAAAGGTTAAATAAAACATGGAGTCATTTCTTCAGAGAAAATACGTGTCGTTGGTCTACTAAATCTTTGGATGTCGACAAAACCAAATGAGAATGGACTGACCTGTATCTAGATTTTTTTTTTTTAGAGGTTTTAGGAGAAGACCACCCAGCTGTGTTTCAAAACTACAAAAAAGCTGAATGATTTTGGGTTGGAAAAAGAGTGCTGTTGTGTCAGAAACCCTTTGACAAGACAAAAAGTTCTCCATCTTTCCCAGGGCACCAGTCTGTCAGCCGGCTGTCTCAAAGGCGTGGGGAGGAGGCTCAGCCGCCAGCGCACGGACGGTGGGGGGAAGCGGGCTAAGTGTGGGTGTCGGGCCATCTCCAGAGGCTGCCGCCACGCTGCTGAACTTCCAGAGAGGGCTCCGGCACAGGGGAGAGCCTGCCCTGGAGCAGGCATCCCAGCAGCACTGCAGTTACGCAAAAGACTCTTCTGCCTTCTCTTTATGCAGCTTTGAAATAAAAGGCCTGGTGAGCAGCTTGTCACATTCAGCGGTGCCATCGTCCCTCGAAAGGCATCAGAATTGTGGCAAAGGCTGAGCTTCAGAACGCCTGCAGTGTGGGAGCTGACAGTGGGACTGGTTAGCCCTGGCACTGGTTAGTCCCAGGAGAGGGGACACAGGGGAAAGAAGGAAAGCCCATTTTAAGTGAACAAACGGGTTCTTGACAGGGAAGTCAATGTGTGTGGGGTGGGAGCGGATAGGAGCAGGAGCCTTGTTTCGCCTGGTCACCCTCTGGAGGCGAGGGTCAGGGCCGTGGGAAGGACGCTGCCCTGCTCAGAGGGGACAAGTTCTTGGTCCTCTGGTGGAGTTTCTGAATTGTTTCTTCCAACGGCGTTCTGACGGTTCTCGGCTGAGTGAGATGATACCAGATTTTACACAGGTCATGGCTTTGATCCTAGGCAGTAGTGGTTTCCTACCTTGAAAAAACCTGTAGTTTCTGCCTGCGACAGGCACAGTGTGTTCTTCTGGCCATAATCCGATGCCTCCTTGCTGTGTGCCAGAAAGGCCCTGGTTCCTGCGGAACTCGCCTTCCCCAGCGTGGCGTTCACCCCTCGTCCCGAGCCGTAACTGCGCTCCTGTCCCCAAGCAGTTGCAGCTCACGCTGGGCAGCAAGTCCCACCAACCCGTACAAAGACTGTCACCCGCAGGAACCGGAGGGCTGCGTGAGGTCGGCTTCTCTGCGTTAAATGTCACCCCGGCTGTCTGCAATGGCTAAACCTTAAGCCACCACTCGCTGGCTTTGGAAACAAAAGGCGAAGAGCATGGTTTAGTGCCCGCCTGGAGCCCTACCTGTGTTCTTGGCTGTCAGTCTAAGACGGCTTTCTCAGGCTCTTGCCCAGGTGCTTTTGCAAAGGCCGCTTTTGAGGAAGAGCCTGCGGCTTTGTGCTCGTCATTTATTAGATCAACCATAAAAAAAAGCAAGACAGCCATATCCCAGGCTGTGTCAAAAGGAGTGTGGCCAGCAGGGCGAGGGAGGGGATTCTGCCCCTCTACACTGCTCTGGTGAGACCCCACCTGGAGTCCTGCATCCAGCTCTGGAGCCCCAAGCACAAGAAGGACATGGAACTGTTGGAGTGGGTCCAGAGGAGGCCACAAAGATGATCCGAGGGCTGGAGCACCTCTCCTGTGAGGAAAGGCTGAGAGAGTTGGGGCTGTTCAGCCTGGAGAAGAGAAGGCTCTGGGGAGACCTTAGCGCAGCCCTCTGACATATTAAAGGGGGCTTACAAGAAAGAGCAGGGTCTGTAGCGACAGGACAAGGGGTGACGGCTGTAAACTTACGGAGGGCAGATTCAGACCGGACATAAGCAGACATTTTTTACGGAGAGGGTGGTGCGGCACCAGCACAGGTTGCCCAGAGAAGTGGGAGATGTCGTGTGTCCCCCCCAGTAACCTCCAGGCCGGGCTGAGGGGGGGGGGGCTGCGGGCAGCCGGACCCAGAAGGCCGCGCCGGGCCCCGCCGTGCTGAGCGTCACCGGGACACACAGACAGAGACACACACACACAGAGTAACGTTACAAGGGTGCCCGCCGGGGCTGCCATCCCCCTCCGCCGCCGCCAGGTGGCGCCGCTCGCCCGCCCGGAGGGGGCCGCGGGGGG
>Ga0065711_1042722_pt1 | contig 15187 bp, 8 predicted proteins | sample Hoacrofraction12_FD_59098 | JGI IMG/M metagenome (GOLD analysis project Ga0065711, IMG submission 59098) | Hoatzin crop microbial communities from Cojedes, Venezuela - Epithelial fraction 12 v2 (version 2) | ecosystem: Host-associated > Birds > Digestive system > Esophagus > Crop | place... | reverse complement strand
CCTGTTTCTTTCCATTCTCCTCCGCACGCCGGCGGGGGGAGGGGCGGCCGCGTGGCGATTTTGTTGCCGGCGGCAGCCGAAACCGAAACAAAGGGCCTTGATTAAAATCTGATGCATCAAAATAAAAACTCAGTGAAAATTCTACTCTTCCCATAAAGTGGGGAGAATCTAAACCCCATAGAATAAGCAGCTTGTGTAACAGCTAAAGGTACACAGTAACTGAACACTTCTCTCAAAGAACAATTTGCACCAGCAGCCATCATAGTACTGCACTGAGTGCTGAATAAAGGGCTCCACAAAGAGTTCCAGGAAGTTCTTTGAGAGTCTTACAAGCATATATATCATGCCCTGAAGGTGAAATTAGCCCAGGCCATCTTGTGACAGGCATGCTGTAATCAACAGTGCCAACCCAGAGCAGAAAGGGAAAAAAAGACATTTATGTCATAACAAGTCTTAGCATCAAGAAACATGGTGCTGTGTATTAACTTTTATATCCCTGACGTTGAATTAACACTGAAAGATCTTATCCTGGGAGATAATTAAGCTCAAGAACTCCAGTAGCATAACGCAATGTCATTGGAAGGCACTCAGCAATTGGGGTAGGTCTCCTATCAAAATCTTCAACCAGTTCAGTATCTGATAGACCAACGAAGGCTCTGAGAAAGAGGGTAAGCTTGCTGAAACACACACAGGAAGAGTGTAAATCCTTCATGCTTTAAAAATAATTAAAGCCTCAGCAAGAGAGAATTTGAAGCTATCCAGTCACACTGAGCACACACACACAAAAAGGAAAAGAGTAAGTAACACACCCAAACTTCATACAGGAAGGAAGCTGTAGAAACAATTTTCAGTTAATAGAGGATAGAAGAGAGTACTTAGGTAGCAAACTCTTTTCAGAAACTTACTGTGCTCTTAAATAGAAAAACTACTTCCACAGCTTTGTGAAATGAGGAACCTTAGTTACACAATTCACAAGTTATTTCCAAATCTGTTGAGCAGAGGAGTCAAATTCTGCATATACAGTAACCACATGTTACAGAATGCATTGTATTGCTGCTATTAAATCTCATACTGCTTTTAGGCAATTTGGCCATGGGAGAGAATTGGGCATAAGAGGGGAGGGAAGGAAACAAGAAGTTAGAAATGCTGAAAAATAAGCCAGTGACATTGCCACGTTCTTTGGTAGGAACTAAACCTGACAATTTCAATTTTTTGTCAATTACTGGTTGAAAGTTTTTAATCGCAAAAGAGCGCACAACCCTCCCTCCTAGCACCCACCCACATTGCAGTTACTAAAATAGTTTATGGAGCTACAGACAGTTCTTCCCAGATCATCAACAGAATTCAAAGTACTGAACAGAAAAGGTATCCTACTTTCTTTAGCTTTTGAGATAGCCTTAAGTGTCATTTTTTAAAGAAGCTTCATTTTTATTTTTACAGTCAGTAGTATTTACTCACCAAGCAGTGTTTGCATATACGTTCTCTAGGTGTGTGCTAGGTACCACCGCAGAAGGGTAGAAATAGAAACTGTATCCAACCACAAGAGCTGCAAGCCTGCAGCATTATGTGATATCCTCCAGTGAGTCCTCTTTTAAAAAAAGTTTCCAGGCGTGGAATAATGTGGTTTTTCAGACTGAGATGGGCTCTGGAGGGGAAAAAAACCGACACAAAACCCTAAGTGAAAACTATTACAGACCCTTCATCAGACAAGGAATATGCATGCACAAGAACCAGTTAAACCATAGCTGGAAAAACACTTCAGACCGTACACTTCATGCAGGTACTACAGAACGTATGCCTTTGCTTCTCAACCAAATAATTTTTAGTGCTTGCATTAAAAGCTAGGAATCTTGCAGATGGACACTGACTAGCTGTACTTAAAGTAGATTGAAAGTAAAAAAAAAAAAATGACGTAAAAGCCTTACCCTGATAAACTGACCTCGATTAAGCAGCAAGTATTAAGGAGTGGGAATGATCACTAACTTGAGGCTACAGTATTCCTCTCCTTATAACAGCTCTTTCAGAGTCAGGCAGCTCATGTTGCAACCCTACACTACCCTACAGAGGTTTGTCCTCATTATCAATGGACAATTTATCTCATTTTTTTTCAGCATCTGAGCTGAGTTTACAGTTGACAACAAAGGCATTGATCTGGGAATGGAAATCTGGGAGGATTCACTTCTCTGAGGTCTCGTTTCCCCTCTGCCTCTGCCTCCCATGCTTCCTATCACCTATGTCTTCTGCCACGACTTCCATGTTCATATCTTTTGTTTAGACATCCTTGTACTCACCTGCTACACTCCGAAGAACTCAAGGCTGAATATCTGACTGCACTCAAGAAAATGCAAGATTTTTATTTTATTTTTAAAATATATGTTATCTTGTTTCCAGCTGTGTTAATGGGTGAGCCTTGGGGCTGTATAGTAACCTTCGGGGACTGATCCAAAGCATATGACATCTTATCTGTTGGCAAATTCACCAGTTATTGCCCTTTCTGTGTCAGCTTGCAAGTAATAGAACAAATGCTGGTATCAAAAATTTCATGTACTTGTTATTTGAAAGTGATTTTTCATTTTCCAATTAGGGAAAAATAATTATTTGTGATTATATTACAACAGTACAACAACAGCAGACAAGAATTTGAGATGGGATTTATTTTTTGATTAAGAAGGAAGCGGAGAAGACGACTGGTGGGAATTCCACTCTCCTACCACACATCCTCAGACAGACTTGGCCGAAAGAAAGAAGCCAGATTTTGGCCACCAAAAGCTAGTATTTTCTCCAGAATGCTCATCAAATATTTAACTATAAAGGACAAAATCAAGAATTACATCTGGGGGCTACATATCTAGCCTTCAGAGAATAAGCATTTTGCTGAAAGCTGCAACCCAGCCTAAACTGAATTAGATTTTTCTCCCTACAAAAGCATCTACATTCCGAGATTGGTAATAGCATAGTTTACACTAAATTTGCTCGGTGGTCTAGTTCTAGCCACAAGACACAGGCAGCCATTAAGTATACATATGAGACTTCAGATTCTTCAAGATCTATTGGACTTGGACTTAGTTGCAGACAACTAAATCCTTGCCAGGCTGGCTGAGAATTTTACATCAGAAAGAGGCACTGCGGTCCCCGCATCACCCACATACTTTTATCTATTGCTTTAGACTACTGTCTGTTTACCATCAATCCTGAATTTTGGGTGCAAGAATAAAAGGATCTAAATTGGTGTTGTGTAACACACAGGAGGACAAGCAGAGGAGTATGAAAGAAAAGCAGTCAACAAGAAAGTTGAGAAACAGGAAGCTGAAAGCAGACCATCTTTTTCAGCTACTTTTTACGTTTTTTTTAAATATTTGTGCAAATGATACGAACTTGAATCATAAGGCTAGAAAAGAGTACAGCACGGTGAAAGGGAAAACAGAAGAATTCTCACTGATGAGGCCCCAAGGCTTGAAGTCTCTCATCCCCATCTCAAAGAATAACACAGTCTTCAACTGCTGTATTGGCTCAGGGTTGTAGAATAGATTTTCATCCTACTGAAAATGAGAATTTCTACACAAAGTTTAAGTGCTGCTGAACTTCAGCGCTTGTGGAAGATGTGCATTAGTCATCTTAAAATAGTTATGACATGAAAAGATTTTGCTTAGATGGCCAGGTCTAAAAGGAAAAAAAAAACCCCAACCAGAAAATAAGACAATTATTATCTGCCCAATTAAAAACCCAAAGCAAGAGACAAGAACACGGGAAGATTCAAGATACTACAGCTGTAATGACATTTATTACAAGGCATGCCACAACAACTAAACTTAGGGAAAGAGGTATAGATACCGAGTAATCAGGAAATACAATAACCTAAAAGAAACACAATATACTGTAGCATGAACAAAATCAAATTAACCATGCACTACATAGTCAGAAAATAGGTTTCTTTAATATTACATCTTCTTTTCAGTTTTGAGTCAACAGACATGGAATCCTTTTTATGCAATGCCAAAAGATACTTTACAAATAAAAGCTGTTGCTTATTAAAATACACAAGACAATTGTTTTTTAATATAAAGACATTCTACACTTCCATTTGTTCCCCAAAACACATTTTGCAAGGTTTAAAAAGACCCAAAACATGATGTTACAAATATTTACAGGATTTTCTTGTGTTAGATGAATATTTTTGTAAACTGAAAGGGAACTTTTATGAACAGATCATGTAAAACAAGGGAATGTCAACAATTCTTACACATTCTTTGAGTGTCTTGAATACAGTACTAGAAGTAGTCCGTTAACCTTTTGCCTTATCTGACACCATTTGTTTCACATTACAATCTCATTTTCCACTGTGTTTCATCCACCAAGAGTCGTCTCAGGTAAAGGCCACTTTGCACTTTTTTTTTGGGGGGGGGTTCCCATCAGAAAGGAGCATGAGAGAAAACACAGGTTTTCCACAAAATGTCTCAGTAAAACCAGGAGAGCCAGTCTTTGGTCAGAGTGAAGTGGCGTTCTGATGCAAGAATCGGCATGGTTAGCAACCTTGGTCTTGTACTGCTGCAGTTCTAGTGTGAACTTTTGCAGAAAGTGGATAACATATTCAAAAAGAATTGGAAAGTGCTTAAAATGAACGAAGTACACAGGCGATAGCTTTCCACTCATGAATAATGCACAGTGTCCAAGAACTGAAAAACAACTTACAGTGACGACATCAGTCATCAGTCTGCTAATGTAAAGGCTTTCTTCATCGGTCAAGGGCCTTCACCTTCGGAAGCATTGAATTTCCTTGGGACTTCTCCAGGCACAACATGTTATTACTAATTGAATTTGGAAATATCTGGGTTATGCTTGGATTCCTGCATATTGCAGTACAAAAGAAAAAAACATGCAATGGTAAAGGCAAAGGGATAATTAAATCTGTATTGAAACAGCTGTAATTCACTTCTTGTATAGTTAGAGGACAACATTCATTTTTAACAATATAAATATACAATTTCCAGGGGAAAAAAATATTTATTATACTTAAGACAGCAATAGATATGAAAAAACCCTATACGTAAAACTACTGAAGGCACATAAACTTTGGTCCAATTTTGTTCCCATCCTCCATCCCTCCACCAATAAAACCCTGAAGTTAAATACCTCAGAAATTTTCCATTCTCTTACAACTCCTAGCTGTTAATATTTGTTTTGAAAAGAGCAAGAAAACAGTCTCGTATATAGCAGACAAATCTTCAGAAGACAAAGTTAATTCAAAGAAAAAATTCTGTGCGATCTGACCAGTATCCTTTCAGCACAATGGTAACAACACTAAGTCTGCTCTAGTTAACAACATACCAGGCCAAAAGGTAAAGGCAAAACAATGTTTTCTGTAAGCAGTTGACCTCTCATTTGAAAAACAGCAGTATGAGCTAACAGTATACAATGACAAATAGTAGGTCCACAGCTCTTGTAAAAAGAGAACTCCTCATGTTTCTGCTGACATCAGTTGGAGGAGTGCAAGATATTTGATCACACAAGCCACACTAGCAGTATTATCAGCAAAGGTGAGTAGTTTTCTCAGCATACAAACACAAGTTTGCCATCTGTAATCAGAAAATGTCATACAAAGGCAAATCTCCTCAGATATGTGGAATATCTCAAGTGTAAAAAGGACCTCAGTCTATCAGTGCACAAAAAAGTGCAACTGACAGAGCCAGGAGACAAGGCAAACAAGTCAAATTATGAATCAAAGATTCAGAACTTTGTTCTGATGTTGAAAGACATTTGAAGAAATTCAAAGATGCAAAAGTTTTATCATTATGCAACAAATCACAGGTCATTTGAAAAGGCACTAAGCTGCTCCTGGGTTGTTAAAAAGGCCTTACTACACTTTGAACCAAGTGTGCATCCACCAGAAAAAAATGGAGCTAGAGGTAACCCAGAGGTGATTTGTGGACTTGACACATATATAGGCAGGGAACTCTATCCTTAACCATTTCCAGTACCTGTTGTCAGGATATAACCACTAGTGTTTCAAAGCATAAGTTCCAGGTTACACTATGCACATTACCAGCTATTTAATGGATTGTTTAAACAGAAATTAAGAACCTGTATTAAAGAAATTATGAACTTAACTCTAACATTTTAAGGCCACAGTACAGAGAAGACGGAGCCAGAATCTTCCTGGGAGTTGCAGGGTTAACAGGACAAAAGGCAACAGACATACAATGCAGTATGTTTAAAGCCTAATTACGTATTAGGGAAAAAAAAATCACAATGAGGGCACTCAAGCATCGGAACAGTGAGAAGAACAGAGAATTTGTGAAATCTCCATTCTTGGAAATACTGAAAGCCTGACTGGTCAATTCTCTGAGCAATGGCTCAAAGCTGGCTCTAATCTGAGTGATAGGTAGGATTAAGGCATCCAGAAATTCCTTTCCAACCTACATCATTGTACAATTCTGCAGAATAACCCCATTTTTCCCAAATCCTGCTCTTTTCAACAGATATCAAGGGGTCTGCTCATAGACGGTTTAGAGAATCAAGAACTGAGATGCAACTGTACTTTTGCAGCCAGGCACTAATAAATCAAGCACTAAGTATAAGAACGATGTCTTTTGTCCTGATCCTTCACTAACAATGCATTATGACAAACAAAGGGTCATGGTTTTGCTTTTAATTATTCAAGGCAGAATACTGAATGAGATAAAGTAGCCTTAACTAGTGCCTTCATTCTGCTACGGAAACATTAAGATGTACTGTTAGTTTTGACGCTTGTCTGCTCTGCTTGTAAAAGCAGCACCTTTAAGATATACACAATCTAAAAGTAGCTTGATAAGACTATTTCAACTTCAGAAGCAGAACAACAAAGGAGAATTAAAAAAATATATGATAAACATATTGCAAAACCAAAAAGCAAATATTATAAATATCCACCACCCAGATTTTTCTTAAATGAAAAAAATTGTAAATCTCTGCTAACTTAAACTGTAGGCATCTACATTTCAAACTGCAGTCCAGAGCTGACATTAACTATACTCTAACATTAAGTTAAAACCGATAAATTATTCCTTTATCGTTTTGAGAGAATGTCAGAGGTCCTCTTCCCTTTATCTTTGATTAAGCTTTCCCACATTCTGCTATCAGAGTCAATAAATTAAAATGCATGTGATTCGCATGTTTGCATACACATATAACATATTACACAGTCAGTATACATATACTGCTCCTGATATTATATGTGCCAATATTAGCTCTCACATTTAAGGTTCCTTTTTCCAATGTTAGAGTTACATTCAGATCTAATATGATTCCTCTACTCTGTAGGTGCAATTAAGAAAAGTGACAAAGCATATTTTAAGGATAGTGGCCTAGTAGTATCAAACTGATTTATGTGCAGTAAGCAAGTAACATTCCCAGTCCAGCAAGATGCAATTTAACTGCTATCTATGTGACTGCTAACGAGGTAAAACATAGACATGAGTTAGAATTAAGTATATTTCTGAAAAGTGGCCTATGGAAATGAACAAGCCTGCTTACATCTGCACTTTGCTAAAATCATAAGCATGTAACTTTTTAATATGGTGCTCTTGGACCACACAATTATTTATTTTCATGAATTTAAGAAAAAAAAAAAAGGTTTCAAACTTCACCAAACTGAATTAGCTATTTCAGAAGGGGGAAAATGGAAAGGCTATCTCAAATCCCAAACATAATATTGTCTATTATTTCTAAGCCAACTTAACTTTCCAGTAAATAGTACATTCCGAATATTTCTGTATTTATTTGTGTTGTACAGCACTTCTTATAGCTACATACGTATTTAGTCAGCATTTTATCTACTGTCAAATAGCACACTTCTGTTGCAGTGTAAAGGTCTGCCACCATTTTTACTATGATTGGCTGCTGCACCTCTAATTAATTTACATAAATTAAAAGAAGGCAAGCTAGTATGTTGCTGATTTTGTAAAAATAATTCAGAGAGAAAACTTTAAAAAGCTTGCTCCAGGATATTCAATTCATACAGGAAAAAATAAAGTGAATGAGTGGCAAAACATTACAGCAGAAACAAATTCTGTACTAGTTAGAAATAAATAAATGCTGTGTTTGAGACGAATACCTCTTTAAAAAGTAAATACTAGAAAGAAAAAGATCATAAAATTAAATTTAACTTTTTAAAATACAATCAGAAGTCACTAAAGCTCATCTGTACTTTCAACACCAAAACTAACTGCATCACAGCTCATTCTCCAAAGAGAAATGGGCACTCAGTATCAAACATTTTTTCACACTTACAAAGGAAAGAATGATAGCTCTTTATTTCTTGAAGTTTAATACTGACAAAAAGATGCAGGTACCCAAAAGAGAATATTCTGATACAGCCAATGTCTCTCAAAAAGTTAGATGAAGTCCAGAAACTGGAGAGAATTTGCTTTTTTGCCTTTCTATAAATGTATATTTTTTTTAGTGCATTTTTAGTGGGTGCAAGATTTTTTTCAGTCAAGTACTGGTATGAGACAATTGCAACCAGGTAAATTTGAAGAATACCCACACAATTACGCAATGAATTAAAACCTCATATCCACCTCTATCCAATCTCCATACCAAAGCACAAGAGACTAGAATTCAGAGTATTACTTAATCGAAAATAATATTTTGAAGTATCAAGGAAAACATTTCTAAAAACACGAAGAAGATAATTTTCACAAAGCACACAATAAATTTTTCAAGGTACTTCAAATAAAACTCTAAGCTATTGTATCATAAGTACATAGTAAGGCACATAATAAGAAATTAAGTAAATACACAGTAATTTAAGTATTAGACATTATAGTGTTAAAAAAACCTCTTGAGGTTTAATTTTCTGACGCTAAAGATGACCTTAATAAAAATAACTTCTTAAAAACTTGTCAAACTTCCATAGACCTGAATATTTTCCATAAGATTGTAAACATTTTATTCTTTAAAGAAATGTAAAAAATTCTTTGAAATCAGGACTATTTTCTTGTCTTATTTTCTCCGAAGTACTATTACACAACATCACTTCATAGTAAAAATAAGACATCAAACTTCCATTCCACAGTTACGTCAAGCTATGTCTCTGATACCACATTTTGAAGAAGCTTGTCAAATGTCTTTTACTCCACAGAGAGAAGGCACTGCCTTTTCTCTAATAATTTAATCCATATGAACAGCACAGACTTCTTGTTTTTTAAAAAAGTTATTTGTAAAGATTTGCCAGAGTATGAACACACACCCTGGTAACATAAATACTATTTAGAAGACAGTCACAGTCAGTGCTTGATTTTCTTCAAGAAATCCAAGCACTATTTCACATTCAAATTAGTGTTTAATCTGTGTAGGTTTACCATTTTGTTAGAAATATTCTTTGTTTGCTATATTGTAAATTGTAAATTGTAAATGTAAATATTTGGTGTATTGTAAAATGTCAGTTGTTAAGTGTTTTGTAAGGCTGATTTTAAACAAAAGCTAAAATTATGTTCTCACAATATGATTTTAAGTAGGAAATTTGATGATAAATATTGTTGCTAAAGTGATTTCACAGAATAATCTTTCTATGAATGAATATTAAACTTTGATGACATACTGGCAGCTAAAATCATAAAAAATCATCACTTAATTCTTTGTGTATGAATGAGCTTTTTCTTTTAAGAGACAGAGCTGGTCACAGATGTTTCAGTCTCTATTTGAAGATTTTACTAAAACTGTCATGCAGTCTTAATAGAAAAGTTCATAGAAAAGTCAGACTGAAGATTTTGAGAAGGAAATTCGGAGGTGATGGTTTTCTCCAAGGTCATGATTGTGAAGCTCAATGAGAGCGTGAACTGCTTCTTCCACAGAGCCCAGCTGAATAAGAGCCATTTTGCAATCTTTCCTGAAGTACAACAAAAACCATTATTAATCCTAACCAGATTTTCATTGCACTAGCCAACACAGAAAAGTGACACAAGTACTTTTTCAGCCACTTCACACACACTAAACACTTGAATAGTGAAAGAATCAGATCCAGTTATGCACCTGTTAAAATAAGGAGATAACAAAACTTATACAAATTTTGCAGATCAATGGCCATTACACTGCACTTCAAAAAACAGGGTTGAAATAAGGCTTGAAGACCTCTAAGAAGCGCTTGTATTGTCCATATAGATGGGATTATTCTAGCAGGTATGATCATGCTAAAATAATGCTGCCAAGCAACCTTAATGTCTGTTATATGACTTTTTACATATACACAACTTGTGTTTCGTTTTAAAGAAGGCAGTATTTACTTTCTTTAAACTTATCTTAATTTGAACACAAGGAATTTGTCAAAAGGCTGAATATTCTTCATTTACCTATGCTAACACAGTAACCCATTTAAAATTGTAAGATTAGAGTTATCGTAAAAATTGTCATAGCTATACAGCTTTTGCCTATAGATATACGCACATGAAATTCTGCCTAGAGTAAACACACATGGAATTTTGAAAAAAAAGCAATTAGACATCTTCCAGGATGAAAGCTTGCTCAGCATTTTTATAAGAGAACTTACTGGAAGAATCGGAAGGCTTTCACAGTAGATCCAGTACTTGCAAAAAGGTTCTTCAGATCATCAACAGTAACAGAAGGCCTATTTAAAAAAACAAACAAACAAAACCAAAACAAAACCCCCTCAACTTGTAAAAGAGCACAGAGTTCTGTAATAGTATCAAAATCTCAATTCTGGCTTCTACATTAAATCTGAACAGTAAACTCTATGGATCAAGCCATGTCAACACTTTAGCCCAAAGATCTTGGCTTTGATACTAAGATTTAGCACCGCAGGGTGCTACAAAAATATTTCAGATACGCTCTACTGGTTTTCACCCTTCCCTATTCCTCCCTCAGTTAAATTCAGACTGCATAAAAATCACTGAAGATCTTAACTGGTACTTTCAGAAATACCTTTCATCTTGTGATTACTGATAGTGTGCTTCACATATTTTTACTTTTGAAATTTATCTGTTTTACTCAAAAAGCCATTTTCTAAAAGTGCCTTGCATTTGTTTTTCTTATTTGGACAAAATTCCATAGTTTTCCCTCTTCCCTCCCTGCACAGCTGCCGAACAAAAGCAGCCTGTAAAAACTTTTACTTGGCTGTCACTCCACACATTGTCAAAAACCTTCTAGATCTGAAACAACTTTTTTTCCTAACATGTTTCCTAATAAATGTTTTTAAAAACGTCTTACCCTCTATGTAAGAGGTCTGAATTCTGCAGAAACTGTTCTTTAAAAAGTGTTAAAATGATTAAAAAATGTATCGACATTAAATAACAATGCCAATGATGAATTTGATGTAATGTAACTCCAGTATATTATCTCAAAACCCATTCTTTAATCTTTGCAAGAATTTATAACAGGATTTAATACATGAAAAACAAAAGCATATTCTCAAGAAAATGTAAACTGTTCTAAAACTTGTAAAGCAGAGCATTCAATCAGTTATCCTCTTTGATAACAATAACAAAGTGACAGTTAAAGGATTCATTTATTGTTAATTACACAGCAGAACAACCCAAATTCTCAGGAAATTGTAAAAGGCCAAGGAAATCTAAAGGTTATGTCAGACTTTGTAACTTAAGAACATAACCTAAAAAAAATCACATCTAGATACTAACACACACGTGGGTACTCACGGGATGTTGGAGAGATGCAGGGTGGCAGATGGAGGAAAGATATTTTGGAAGTTCTTAGAGCCAGGCTTCTTAAAGCGATGTAAAGGGCTATTGCTATAGTCCTTTGTCAGACCTTGGTCCTCTTGTCCTTCACGAGGAAGTTGAACTGTATGGTATTTTGAAAGAGTAGCATGGAGGACCTTTCCATAAAGCCTCTGTCCATTCAAGTGGCTGATAGCTAACCAGTGGAAATATAATTTGAACAGGAATGAAGAGAGGGGAAGGAAAAAGGATTCTCTGAATAATAATCTTGTCTTCTATTTTGTGTTTATTATCTAAATTTAAACCACAACTTCCGTGTTTACCAAGTGGGCTATGTCATAACATTACATTTAAAACATGTATAAGGATGTAATACAACCTCCAGTCTAAATGCAACAAAAATGCAAAACAACTTTTCAGTAAAGAGCAGTTGATTATTCTTAAATAGCTAGATATAGTATAAACTACAGGAAAATTTTATGATGTTTTATTTCTGACATTTACTAGGTTGAGATTCACAGGGGTTTTTTTAAACCACTGTAGGAAAATAATGTGTTTACATGAAAGCAAACAGATCATTATCAACATATACAAGAAGAAGTTTGTATCTAATAAAACATCACAATGATGGATTTAATTTGTTTATGCTTGTGACTGACAGGTGGCAAATTCCACACCTCTATCACACTCACGTTAGTTTGAAGCATAGCTGCCTTAAAAATCAGTACCTAATTGAGCCTGGCTTGCATCTGCCATCTGAACCAAAGCATTTTCTTTTTTCTTAAACATGATCTTCACACGATGCACATCACCATACACACCTGTAGAAATCCAGAAATGAAATTTGGGCAGAGCATTACTACAAACAGTACAAGGGCAAGTCTGTTTCTTTTGACTAACGTCAGTGTTACAAAGAATAATCACCTCATTAAACAGGTTGGTTAGAATATTAGTGTGAAGGAGAGCTTTGAATTTTGTGTATTATTTTCTGAGGCTCAGAAATGGGTGGAAAAAAACAGGATCTTAGTCTTAAAACTGCATGCTTATATTCAGCTTTTAAATAGTGCAACAATGTTAAAGTCCTCTTCACAGAGGCATATTAAAATATTATTATGCCAACAAATATTGTCCTCTGCAACTAATGTACGTGCCAATTCTGTACTCCATTTCCTCTGATGAAATCTTTGTTTTTTCATCTTACTTTGCTTTCCCATTCTTTGCAGTAAACAAATCGGACCACACACTAAAATTCTCCTGGCACTGTAACCATTTTGCCTTTTTGGTACCTGTGACCTACAACTACTGACTCAAATTTTTGTCATTTTAGAACCAGTGCATCCTCCTGTGTGTTTTCTGGACAAGCACAGAACAATGGATCTTGCATTAACCAGCATGTGTCAATTGAAAAGAATTCTAGCCCTTGTTGTGGGTTTACACGGCAAGGTTTTGGTAGCACGGGGGCTATGGGGGTGGCTTCTATGAGAAGCTATCAGAAGCTTCCCCCATGTCTGACAGAGCCAATGCCAGCCAGCGCCAAGATGGACCCGCCGCTGACCAAGGCCAAGGCGGTAGCACCTCTGGGATAACATGGTTAAGCAAAAAAAAAACCGTGCAAGGGCATTTTGCAGCTGGAGAGAGGAGCGAGAACTCTGCAGACACCAAGGTCAGTGCAGAAGCAGGGGGAGGAGTAGGGGTTCCCCTGCAGCCCGTGGAGCAGACCATGGTGGGGCAGGCTGTGTCCCTGCAGCCCATGGAGGCCTACGGTGGAGCAGATTTCCACCTGCAGCCCAGGGAGGACCCCACCCCAGAGCAGGGGAGTGCCTGAAGGAGGCTGTGACCCCGTGGGGAGCCTGCGCTGGAGCAGGCTTCTGGCAGGACCTGTGACCCCCTGGGAAGGACCGCCGCTGGAGCAGTCTATTCCTGAAGGACTGCACGCTGTTGGAAGGGCCCACGCTGGGGTACTTCGTGAAGAACTGTCTCCCATGGGAGGGACCTCACACTGGAGCAGGGGCAGAGTGTGAGGAGTCCTCCTCCAGAGAAGGAAGGAGCGGCAGAGACAACGTGTGATGAACTGACCACAGCCCCATTTCCCTGTCCCCCTGCGCTGCTGGGGTTGAGGAGGGAGAGAAAATGAGACGTGAAGTTGGCCTGGGAAGAAGGGAAGGGTGGGAGGAGGATGGTGTTAAGATTTGGTTTTATTTCTCATTATCCTACTCTGATTTGATTGGTGATGAATTAAACTAATTTCCCCAAGTCAAGTCTGTTTTGCCCGTGACAGCAATTGCTGAGTGATCTCTCCCTGTCCTTATCTTGACCCTCGAGCTTTACATCGTATTTTTAATCCCCTGTCCAGCTGAGGAGGAGGACCGATAGAGCAGCTTGGTGGGCACCTGGCATCCAGCCAGGCTAAAGCACGACACACTGTAGTTTCTCAAGATATATTTGATATATCTTACCAAACAGGATGAAAAGTCCATGCGGTGTGATGACCTGTTTGAATGATAAAATGAATATATTATTTTTAAAGCCATGTAAATAATCTATTCCATAAGTGCATAGTAAACAAAAAGAGTGGAAGAGATAGTGCCCAGTAATACATAAACCTATCTCTCCAAAAGCTATACCCTGCAATACCTATGGTTTATAGCATTTTTCCTGATACCTATTTGATATGCACATTTAAAATATTTAAACAACCTAACACTTCAGCTCATGCATTTTCAACATTCCAGACTCAGCCTTTCATGCCGAAAAAGTTAAGTAGCTTAATTATTTGAACTAGTCTTCCCAAGCTAGCAGTTCATTCCCTGAAAAAATAGACATTTGCTACACTAGACACAGCAAAAAGCATTCAAGAACTCATGTGTATTTTCTAAACAGTAGACAACACCTAAAAAACTAAAAAGTTGCTTCAAAATGTGTTTGCTTTGCCTTCAGTTTTGTCCCCATTTCTGTACACGACTGTGACATCGTAAAGTGATACACATACCATTGAACTGTTTATATATGAAGCATATAGAAAGTGGTATTTAAATTCTGTTGGATTAGAAGCTGTGAACAGGAAGCTAAATATTGAACGAAATAATTTTCTTCAGTGATTTTTAATGAAATCCTTGTGTACCAAGCTCCCCAAGCACCAAATAAAATAATTTAGCCACTAAAGCAGCCAGAACTTACTCAACTGGGATAAAGGTTTTGCCAGTAATAGGTACCAAAAATACTTGGCTATCAGAAGCACTACTCACACTCTCTAGCCCTGTTCCTTCTCAACTCACAGCATTTGAAACGTGTACTGAACTTACCTAAATTATCTGAAAACCGAAGATATTGCAGCCTAAGTGTAAGCCCATACCCTTTTATGAAGCATACCCCCCCAACGAGCAAGACTGTCAACCTGGTAGCAATGGATGAGGAGAACACTGAGGTACTCAAAAACTTTTTTGCCTCAGTCTTCACTGGCAACCTCTCTCCCCTCCCAAGCTGATGGACCACAAGATGGGGACCAGAGGAATAAAGTCCCT
>Ga0065711_1042720_pt1 | contig 15188 bp, 8 predicted proteins | sample Hoacrofraction12_FD_59098 | JGI IMG/M metagenome (GOLD analysis project Ga0065711, IMG submission 59098) | Hoatzin crop microbial communities from Cojedes, Venezuela - Epithelial fraction 12 v2 (version 2) | ecosystem: Host-associated > Birds > Digestive system > Esophagus > Crop | place... | reverse complement strand
CAGGCCCACCTCTCCAGCTTGTCCAGGTCCCTCTGGATGGCATCCCGTCCTTCTGGTGTCTCGACCGTACCACTCAGCTTGGTGTCATCTGCAAACTTGCTGAGGGTACACTCGATGTCGCTGTCCATGTAATTGATGAATATATTGAACAGCACCGGTCCCAGTACGGACCCCTGAGGGACTCCACTCATCACTGGTCTCCATCTGGACATAATATGAATCTGTTTTCCCCACCGCAGAAACACAGCTTATTCTTCATCCCTATCCTTCTGAAATAGGAAGCATACAATAATCTATGTAGATTTATTAGACTATAATGCCCAGAAAATAACGGGTTAAGTAAATCCCAGAGAGACACCTCTGGCCTCCAGAAAAGCACTGCAATGTATCTTCGACCTAGTTTGCATTTGCACACTAAAATGCTGAATACATTGTCTTTTTACCAACCCAAATCCATCTTAGTAAAAGACCCAGGGCTAAAATGAATCCAGTCTTCAAACCTGTAGAAACCCCAACAGGCTGATTTTAGGAATTCTTGGGAAAACAAAGGTAGTCTCCAGGATTGATCCTTGCCTCAGTAAAAACTGGCATGTCAAGCCCACCTCAGGTTAATTAATGTTTTCTAATAGGTCAACAGACTGAGACCAAGACTACCTAGGTGGCCAGTTCCATGGCAGCATGGATATGACTGGCAGAGACTCTCATAACAGCTTAAGCTCCTGTCTCTTTGTCTTGACCAGATGGCCTCATCCCCATTATCACTACTCTGTTATGCCTCAACAGGAGCCACCCAAAGCAGATGAGGTTCAAGGAAAGTTTCCTGCTGGCCGAGGATACCATCGTGATGTGACCGAGCAGATCAGGCTCACCTGTCACAAACAACAAGTCTTCCTGGTCTCCCTGTGGTCTTCCTAACTGTAGATCTAATTAAAGACCTCCAATGCAATCCAGTACACTCAGATACATTTAACTGACATTTTGAACTTTCATTCGAGAAATGGCATAAAGAGGAAATTATTAAGTCTTGGAACCATACAATTTCAGTGTTCTTGATAGGACCACTATGAACCCCTTTGGTGCCCTATTCATCATTGTGCCAGAAGAACCTTATCAATGAATAAAATGTGATCAGATTGAAGAAATTCATAAAAGCTGATAAAGAGCTGTGATTAAAATCTTCAAAATCGGACAAAAATCTGTGATCCTGTCTTGCATGCAAACTCAAGTGATGGGGCTGCTTCAAGTTTTTTACACACCTTATGGAACAAGACTGAAGCAGTGATGGTCTTAAAAATATAGCCATAACTTACACTGATAGTTCAATGCGTATCAGCACAGGTATGTTGAATTCTATGACAAAATCTTAGAAGCAGCACATCACTTACAACTTGTGGAGATGACTAACAAAGCGTGGTCATCAGAGACATGGTTCCAGAAATATCCATCCCTGCCATTTGTACTAGCAAATATGCTCCTAAGAAAGCATGCCGTCAGCAGGCTGATCCCTAGAAGCATCAGGTTAGTGCTGCATCTTTGCAGAATCGGCACCCCCAAAACAGGCCAAGTGAAGCATCCACGCTTCAGTTTTACCCTCAGCTCAACAGCATTGCTGTTAATTTCCACAAAAATTCTTACAGTCTCTGTGAATATGAGCAAATGTATTCACTTAATGCTTGGCTTTGTTACTTGTAAGCCTGGCTACTGCACGCAGCTTTAGGAGTGACAGCTCCAATCATGTCACATTACTACTTGAATTCTAAAACTAATCTTTACTCTTCCATGTATAAGAGAAACAGCAGCCACCTAGGCTCTAGAATCCCGATTCCTTTATCTAGTTGTCTTACCTGGATAGAAGGACATACATTTTTCTTTTAGTGATTTGCCAACCACTATAAAATTCTTTTTCCTCCTTGCTCAAAAAGTTAATTGTCTCCAGTAGGTGGTACAATCAGATGGCAGGTTCAGAAATCACTGCACAGCACACTCATCATTAACCAGAGGAGAAGGCCAGCATCATGTAAGAAGGATCAGAGCTGGGAAGAAGGTCAGCTATCAGGAAAGCCCACGCACAGCATATTTTTGCCCAAGTGGAGGGGCTAGTGACATACTTCCCCTCATTGTAAGGCTTTCTCTGGTACTATATATGTATGCTATATTCAACAACTGTTTTTAGTAAAAGTTGGTTGAGAAAAATAAGGAAATTGATTACTCAGACTTTACCTTTTCACCTGTTAAAGCTACCATGTCCAGAGGTCCATACATAAAGCGTCCAACTAGTACCTGAGGACCATCTTCTGCAGCAATGACGTCATTGGCTCGGTGATTAGCAGTCACGTTCTGAAATAAGAGTAGAAAGTGAGAAGAGCAGTGTTTGCCTTGTAATGAGGCTACTGTGTCTATTACATTATTATGAACAGTGACACAGAAACACAATCCTGGACAGTGTGTCTGAGGTATGTCACAGTGCACCTTAGAGCATCTAGCAAAACTGCGTTCCTATCTCAGCCGGAGCCAGGTTTCCAGTAATGGTGGGTTCCTGAATAGACTTCCTAGTGAAAGCGCTCAAGATGACCAGGTAAGAGAGAACATTTAACGGAATGCCAATTATCTTTCACTTAAAGTGATGCCACAGATTCCCACAATTGCGTGCAAGATACACGCATCTTAATTGACATTTTCTAGCTGAAGTGGCATCTGAAGAATGAAGAAAGTATTTTTTTCTTGAGTTATGGATTTATCTAGCATATAAGAAAACAGAAGAACCACCTCTTTGCTTAACCGAAACTTAAGGCCCCTCTGTTATTTAAAGAAAGAAATATGCTTTCTCCCAACATGTAGCGATAAACCAAGAATAAATTGTTCATGTTCCTTAACTGTTAATTTGCCTGCCTCTGAATTACAGTTTTCAACTCTTTAGTACCATTCAGTTAGGTAAACTCATGCTTTGGAAGATCAAACTCAATTTAAATTGCTGCCAAACACAAGTTCTATAACTGCCATATATATCTGGATTTATACTTACTCTCAATTTGACATGTGTCCTTTTGCGTAGCCATTTTTCTCGTGGATTGGATGGACTTAGTGTTGCTGGATCCAAGTTGTCATTTTCCTTGAAATTTATGTTTTCATACCTCATCACCTAAAATTGTATTAATATTTTAATAAACAGTGTGCAGCATGGGCAGTCCTGGAACTTGGCAAAGAAAGGCAAAGTACACTGCTGCCCCAGTTGAATGACACTGAAGAGCTAAAAGCACAATGAAAGTAGAAAGAGGTACAGGCCATGTGTTCACATTAATTGTATAGACAAATAAACTGCTTTCACTCTGTTGACCAGCGCTTAATCTCCAGTACTTATTGAACAGCTTTTACATTCAAAACAGAGCTTGCACATTCTTCTAGAGAAAACCGCAAAAATATTAGGATGGTATCCAGTGACAGTCACACTGTCTGTTCATGGTCTGCAAAGTCAGTAAAGCAGCGTAAGACCACAGAAGTATTTTCTTATGTTCTTTATGGGGCAGAGGTCAGATTCCTGACTCCATCTGCACTGATTTTCTACACATATACCCAGACAAAATGGTTCTTACCACCTTTTGAATATTGCTCACCACTGCAATAGGTGATAGGCTCAGGATTTGGCTTGTGGCTAGTAACATCTGAAGATAATAGGAACATAACTTGTGAACATACAGAACCCTAATATGTCATACAAGCCACACATTCTTACAACCTAAATATCAGAATCCGTGGGTTATGTCCCATTTCCATTGAAACCACAAGCCCTGTCTTACTGAAATCTGCGGGCTGCACCCTGGGATCATGGATAGCATGAGGCTACTTCATTTTGAATGAGAAATAGCTTAGTCTGTCTCTTTCACAAGCTAGTAGAAAATTATTGAACAGTTAGTTTTCTATGCTGAAGTTTTGTGCTCTGGGTGCTCTCTCTGGAATAGTGGCCTAGAATAATTTCGAAAGATGTCTCATATGAAGTCCCTTGAGTAAATCCCTCTTGCATTCAGCCTTAGCAAAGCAGTTGGCTTGCAACAAATCATAGTAATGCTTAGAGGTCAGTGTGTTTTTTTAATAAACCAGCATAAATTCTATTCACTGGAGGCCATGTGCAGGAAATACATGCACCCACAGGGCATTCAGGAGCCATTAGCCTTAACCTTAATGCCCAGGCAAGGGCAGAATGTCCAGACTACGCTGGAACTAACCGGTCCTTTATGTAGTGCTGTAAGCTCACATATTGTTTTACAGGCATACTCCAAATGCACAAAGGGCTTATTAAATTCTAAAAGCTGTAATGTACATACAAGGCTAGGTAAGACACAACAATGCGACCTGATGTGAATGCACAGAAATAACAAGTAGAATAAAGCAGGAATTATTGCTAACAGACAACTGGAATCAGGGAGGCATCTGAAAGGAAAGATGGGAGAATGTTCTGATGGATTCAAGTCAAAAAACGTCCTGAGAGAGGTGAGATGACAAGAGCTGCAAGAGGGCTGCAAAGGAAAGGAGAAACATCTATGTACAATTATCTAGGGCCCTTGAACAGATTAAAACAGGGATCTGGATCCTGACACTTCCAGTAGAAACCTCTCCTTTACCTTGGGATGGGCATAAACAAGATTCGTGTTCTGCAGACTGTTCTTGTTCATGAAAAAACTCTTCAGCAACTTTTGCTTTGCCTTGATTATGGTGACACTAGTTATAAACAAAGTTTTTTAAATTAACTTTCAAAATTCTGCATTGCTTAATGAAACATTTTGACTGGAATAAAACACACTAAAGGATGCTCTGAAAGGACAGCAAGAGATTGAAGGACTACGAATTTCATCCACTAAAAACAGCAACCAAAAACTCTGGAAGCGGTCTGGTTACCAGCCAGACTGTCTGCTGCACACTCCACTCACAGACTGCCATACAAACATGGGGGCTTGGTACAATGTTCTGGACTGGAGGGAACTCAGCCATTGAGCTTCCATTCCCAGGAGCTATCAGGTGAGCCTTCAGAAAATGAACATCACTGACAGCAGCACTGGGTGCAGGAGGTGGAGAGAGTTAACACTCAAGAGACCAACTAAAAGGAGTTGTGAGAGATGCAGGCACACTGACATCTGCCAAACTGATTTAATGAAAAAAACCAAAAATCACTGAGCAGTTGTCTGCATTATTCTTTCCACCGTTTGCCTCGCAGCAGCTGTTTCATCATTCACTCGATGTAAAAAACACACTGATTCTTGGTTTAATCCAAATTAAGCTGCTTGTGACTGGCTTTTGGGTGAGAGTCACTTTGGGTTCTTGGAAGGACACTTATCTGGCACGTTTCACTTGAACACCACTTAATTTTTTTTTTTACCTCAGGTGAGATTTCTCAGCCTCACCACTTTCTCTAGAGGTCAGAGCACTGCATTATCCCTAAGTCACTGCGAGCTGCTGTCTAATTACTGACACAGTCGGAACAAGCGACCCATCATATGACTCGGTAACAAATTGTGAGGAGACAGTGCACACAGTGCCTCAAAATACCATAGTTACAGGAGAGACTTGATTTTCTTATGGGAGCAGTACTTTCAAACCGTTGGTTTATTATCAAATATACTAATAATTTTATATTTAGCAGGGAAACACATAATTAAGTAAGGCTGGAGATAGCCTATTCCTTTAAAAACAGGAGGAAATTAACACGTAATACGGGGTTATACTGCGAGGGGGCACAGATGATGCATTACAGTGCATTGTTCCCAGTCACACAGTCAGCAGTAAGAACACCAGCCAGCTAATGGTGGGCTCACTGTTCCCTTCACCTCTCCAGTAAATCCACATCTGTCATTTCTATGTCCAGTCGCATGTGATGCAACCATAGTAAGCCATCTAACTGAACTGAAGACTAAAAGACTGATCACCCTTGGAAGATGCAATTAACAATCACAAGGTTATTTGCTGCAGAGAGAAAAAATAAAGAGATCAATGACCTGTCTTAAAATGAAGGCCACAACGTCTGTTGATTCCCAGTAGCTGGCATGGAAGAGATGCGGCAGGGCCACTGTTGGAAAGGCTGTCAGCACATCTGGACAATACAAGGCATAATCTATTCGTTTCGTTCCCCACCACTTTGCAGTAACTACAAAAAACCCAAACAAAATAGCATCACATTTCTATAAGATATCTTGTTAATAAATCTCTTCCTATCTTTATGTTTAAGCTAAATAATTGAAGTCGTCTGCTTTTTTGATCTTGACATTTAGTGTCTGTTAAAGGTATCTATCAAACACAAAAGTACTGTTTTCACTGACTGCATGATCACTTAAATGTCTGCAATCTAAACAGTTCTATTGGGTCCAAGTTTTTGGAAGCAGAAATCACCTCAGAATGATTCCCATTGCTTCCCAGTCCACGGAAAATGTACAGTGAAAGACTAATGCTTTTATGATCATGTTAGAGTAACAATTGAAAATGCTTCCCAAATAGTGAACGGAATATTGATATATGACTACAGTCCAAAACAGGATAATATAATGATTTATAGTACTTTTAATTATGGGTAACAAATCTTATCTATCTATATTTCTTCACGCCTGGAACATCTTCTAAGCTCCTGTTAGTATGAAACCCTTAATGACTATTTATGGGTGGCACCTTAATATAAAACTGTGATTTCACTTCTGTTACTTCATCTGCTCAATTACAAACAGAAGCAGAAGCTAAGTTGTGTTATTTAGAATTGCAGCAAATTAGGCTGTTCTCATTCTCCCCAAATTTCCAAGCAGGTAATTCTCCTTCCACAGAAAGGATGTGCAGGGAAGGGTAGTTGCCATATCAGATAGCACATGGCACCAGGCTTCACTCACTGTTGGTGAGGTATGCTGATGGCAAGCTTTCTGTTGACCCTGAGTTTTCACTGTTTGTGCTGGCCAAGCTCAACTTTCTTGTTTTTCCTTGTGGTTGATCAGATGCATTTGGAGATCCATGGCTCTCCTGAGAGAAAGGTATGTTCAAAGAGCTGTTCTCAAAGAACAGAGCACTGTGGTTGTGGATAGCATCACCTGCAGGTTACAGAAATGAAAATAATAATAAAAAACCCACCAATGGATGAACAACACTGCTTTGAAACTAGTGTGTGCATTTTAAAATTTATTTTTAATATAGAGCTAATGAACGCTTTCCTGAATAATATCAGATTTAATGACCATGGATGAAACTCCTTCAGAGTGAGGAGGACAGCATGAGACATCACGACTAACTGGAGAAAGCACACCCTACTGCCATCAAAATGCAATGGCAGCTAGGTGCTTTTGGCCAAGATCTTCCAAAGTGGGTAGTGATGTTGGGACGCTATTTTATTTCACACTCAACCCTATCCATTTTAAAGCCATTCTCTGAGAAGAGCTACACAGCCCTGGGAGTCTGTGATACTTCTCCTCTTCCTGATATGAGCAAAATGACTTTACAAAGACAACCTTCAGCAAGGCTGTCTATCGGTTTGCATATTCCCAAATAGAACAGAATTCTCATTCATTCATGCCACTCTGACAAAGCTATGGGCCATGGCTAACACCTCTACTTAATGAAACAAAACACAGCCTTCCTTCTGAGGTGTTCTGAAACGTGTAAGAACAGACATGCATTTAAATAAAAGCATTACTGGTAATTTTGCTTGAAGCAGCCAGCACATCCCTCCTATACCTAGGAAAGGCAGAACCTCAGCTGAGAGACAGGATATACAGCAAAGCACATATCAAAAGCACTTGACTCCTCAGTGGTGTTTTTTAGAGAACAAACCTCTCAGAGAGATTAAAACAGTGAGTAACAGAAAAAGTTCGATGTATATAATACAAAAGAAAGCAGACAGGCCTTGATATGTTGCTCTATTTCTGAGGGTATTTAAGTCCCATTCAAATAACTGTAAGCATGCTGTGCTTGTCTTTCACATGGTCTTGGGTTGGGGACTGTGTCATACAATTCTTTATGTAGTGGAGACCTGGAATAAGTTTCTCTTCAACTTTTCAAGTTTTACCAACTTGCAATGCAATGAACACCTCAATGGCACACACAGAAGAACACAACAACTAGTTCCTGCTTTCAAGGACACCATTCCTTAAAAAAATACACTGGAAGCATAAGTGTCTACAGATTATCAAAAGTGGTAAAACACGTCACCGCTAAATGAAAAGGAATATGAGCATAGCTCCCTACAATCGCCTCCCTTCCAAAAAGCAGACATGGCTGGAAAGATTCTGGCTTGTTTTGACATAAGCCTGCATATCTTAACTGCATAAGACAACACCAGGAGCTGCCCTGCAACTGAATCAGAGAAACAATTAAATTCTAACACCTTGTGATGTGTATGTAATTTGGATAGAATATGTTCAATTGTAGTTTCCATGGGAACATCTGCTTTGAGTTTTCACTAAAGAAACTGCAATGTACTGTTCTTTCAAAGGAATCTTGCTGACGCCATACAGTAGGGAAAGCTATGTGTAGCTACAGGAAAGCTTGATGGAGGTGAAAAGAATGGAAGGATAATGTTATTACTTCCCTTGTCTCAGGCAAACTATATAGACTCCAACACAGACAACTGAAAAGTAAACAAAATGCTGCTTTCCTATTACTTACCTCACAACATGAGCATGCATTATACGCTCTTCATAGTGAAAGAAGCAGCAGAAAGAAGTAACAAGTCTGATTCTATGTCATACTGAATACTGAACAGCAAGGCACCTGGTCCTTCTGACAACAAACCCCAAATCATGTGGCCTAAAACATCACAGCAAATCAGTTCACTGAAGAGAGTAGCAGAATCCACGGACATAAGCAGTAAGGAACAGGGAAGCTGCGAAATTGCACCCCATCAGGGGTCTTATCTGAACCAGAACCCTGATCCAAACATCAACCAACAGGAAATTCCATAGAAGAAGGTGAAATGAATCCCATAACTGAGAGCTATATCTCCATGAAGTGTTCACGATTGGCAGTGTTCTGATGCATACTTTCTGCTTCCCCTTCCAAAAGATTCACTGAAATAAAAAAAGGTTGTCCTTTTCTGCTTCTCAATTGTTGTTGTTCTGATGAAATAGTCATAAATTGACCCCAATCTAATCTTTCCTCCCCCATTATAATTCTGTGAGAGTTTTAGTTTTTCATTCCCACTAAAATGGATATGGAGAGAGAAGTGAAAATGGCAACTTTGAATAGAATGGAAAAACATGTTATCAGCCAACATATGTTAGCCTTTTCCATATTATTGGCTAGTTTAAGACCAGCTTCCTAAGGGGCATGGTGCCTTGAAACCTGTTGTTTATTTTGTAATACTGTTATTCTAAGCTCAGTAACTCTTCTCCCTATGAAGGGATCAAATCAACAAAATGGAAGGCATTTTTGGCAGTTTTTTCCTCTCGTTTCCTGAATTCTCTTTATTTCAAACAGACAGGGCAGCCTGCCTTCATCTCTGTAGGTCAGGTCCTTGTTGAATTGTAAAGGAGGAAAGAAAGTACAGGTTAGAGATTAATAAAATACATGTAATCCTATTTTTTGATAAAAGCCCTGTGCTCGACTTTTGACTAGGATAGTCTACTTGCACAATTCTTCTATTTAAATAACCAAAACAGATACTTCCCACCCAAAACAACCTTTCTCATGGCTCTGAGGGTCCCTAAAGGTTCTTATCTATCCTACTAATCTAAAATTACTATCACGCTTGATAAGAAATAAAATTAAGGCAGATTGTTTTACAGAGTTTCATCTTGGATAATTATGATAGTTACAGCCAATACAAAAAGGCAAAGCAACTTCCTCAAGGCCACACAGTAACCATCTCCAGACAAAATTAACAATACTGTATTTTATGCATATACAATTGGAAAAGTACTATGCTTTTAGACCTTAATTTCCATCTATCCATAATGAAGCACACCAGTTGGATCAGCCATATTCTGGACTGGCACTTCTACAGATTCCTTATAAATAAAACTTGCAAGAGAAAAATCTTGCAATTATTTCAATTGTGCTGCAAAGTAAAATGTGAGGTAGAAGCTCAAACAGTAAAGAGGATTATGATTACCTACATTCTGCTCTGTCAAATGTCTAAAAAGTAGGATATGTTGAAACCAGGTGTTATGAATTAATACATATTAACCATATTTTTAACCCCCACGTACACATAATGCGTTGTGTTATAAGCAGCAAAGCAAAAAACCGAATCAGATACCACACGTTACTAAGTGTTGAAAGACACGACTGGTGGTAGATCAGAGACTTGTGAAAGCTAAGGCTCACTTACAATAGCTATAAAAGCATTTTGATTATGAAATGTCAACTAGGCAGCATCTGAGAAAGCTGCTGTTTAATGTAAGGCCAAGACAGCAAGGCTTTCTCTGGGCTGTAACATAACCTGAACTTTGTACCTTGCCCTTACAGTAAAAAAACCCCCCTACCAATTAATAGAACACATTTTAGTCTGAACCACTATCTACTGCTATGTCTTCTGTCAGCAATCACCACAGATGAAAGACTTAGGAAGATAAATGTTTCTCCACCTGCTCTGTATGTCAGGCAGTGCTTTCAGTGCTGTTTCTTTTACTTTCACTTGTCTGTGTATCACAGCAACATGAGATAAACATGCCCTTAAGAGGTGACTTCTGAAAAAGTGGAATCCCTTATGTGATTATTTCTATCTATCCAGTGCACGTGTCGAAGATATCACAGATATTAAACTTAATCTTTGCTAGTTTTTCTTTCTCTTCGCATAAAATGTGTTGGCTCTCCTACACATTCAGAAAACGGAATTTAAATCATGCCTCAAATAGTTTTATTTTATTAAGCTATTTTATCAATAGCCTAATAATGTCATCGTATCCACATTGGGAATTGTATCAACAGAAGATACAGTTGCTATTGACCAAGTAATTGACAGGAAGAAGAATAATTCTCTGGGCTGGTCAAGTCTCTGTGATTGTCAAAATCAAGCCTGGTAAGAGTCACCTTTCATCATCATTAAGCTCTTAATAGATCAATCCACTGAATGACCCTGGGGGTAGACTTAATGATAAGTATTGATTCCTGCTGGATGCAAAAGGCAGTCGTTTAGATAAACCTGTGCCCTGCTCTAAGTTCTGCAATTTAAGTCATAGATGTTTCCTTAATCTCAGTGGAAAAAGTAAATTTGATAAACTAAAAGCGTCAAGATAAACCCTATGCACAGAGCAGTGGGCTCCAAGAGCTTCATTTGGCAAGACCTAAAAGACAGCTACAGAAATCCTCCCCTCCCCCCAGTTTTCATCATGTTCTCCAGCCTGTGTTATTGCTGAACTGTTCCTATGAATCATATGGTGAAATTCTCTTCGAATAGTAATTTTTTTTTCATGTGGCTTCCAGATCAGAGTTTTTTTTCCACAAAGGCACCTATCAGGAACCTCAGGCAGACACCAGAATCATTCTTACTTCAGTCATTGGTTCTTATGAGAGAAGGAACAGGGAATTAAACTGTTTAATGACATGAAAGATTATCAGAAAAGGCTGGTTTGGGCAGTGCATAATAATTAGAGTTTGCTGTATATAGGTGTCATCATAACTGATTACAAAACTACCATTCCAGCTGATACATGAAGGTGTCAACTTCTATTTGAAGAAATACTTTCACAAGCCCAAATATCAGAGAAAGGAAAAAAAAAAATACAGCCACTAGAATTAATCCTTTGTGAATGAAGAACCTTAAATTCCAAAAGGTCTCAAAGCACTTGTATTTAAATGGGTGGATTTCACAATCATTGAAATATAATGCAGTTTAGGTGTAAAGCACAGCAATTATTTAACTCTTCACAGAGGTTTAAATGCTAAACCATATGATGGAACATTTGCTGATCATTAGCACTCCGGAAATTTTGTTTTATAACACATCCAACAGACAGGGTTTCCAGATTTACATGCTCTGTACAGGAATCTTCTGACCCAGTGCCTTAGATGAACTCAAAAATAACACCAGTTATTCCCAAATCACTTACAAAGCGTCTGTTTCAAGAATCACTGTATCTGAAGGGTTTACTTTAACACAACAAAGCTGGTAAAATGTACCAACGCAAGGCTTTCAATATAAAAAGCAGCCTAAGGGAACTATGCTTCCTACGGCAGTTACTTAAAGGAGGGTTCAACTTTTCAAGATAAAACAAAGGAGTTGTGTGCATCCTGCTGCACAGAACAGGTTCACAATGATAGGATTCTCCTAGTTCCAACAAACAGAAAACACTGCCATTTTACTGTATTAGCCTCCAACCTTAAACTCTGAATCCTGAAAAGCCTTTTGAAATACCCTGCTGAGGCTTGAATTCATGTCTGAATCTGTAGCAAAAAGAATAAATCTAACGTGCATGCATGTACGCATAAGCACTGATCACTTCCTTTTTTGCACAATATGACAAGTCAAGATACTTCGCACCTATATGATTTTATCTTACTTTCTATAAAGTCAAAACAGCACAATTCCTTCTACTAGCACCTTGGTCATCCACATCTTCCTCTTTCCTCCCCACATATCCGTCTATTTTTGTTTTTTCCTGGATTAAAACATTTATTACCCAACATAACAACTGTTTTGCAGCCTACGTAGCAAAAGAGCAATCAAAAGACAATTTGCCCAGTGCTCTGATTTGTAGTAGTTATCCACAATAAACCAACCACAAGTGACCAAGAGAAACAATATCTGAAGACCTCGGCAAAGCTCAACTAAATTGTTTAAAATAATAGTCAAAGAAATGGAAGTTTTCAGCTGACACTTCAACTAAAGCAGTGGTATCACCTTCCAACCCCTCTTTAACACAACTAGTATCACAAAGCATATACATAAGAATAGTTTTTTCTTGGTAATCTTCTTTGGTTCCACACTTGCTAACTATGTTTGTGCTATTCTACCCCAGATGACTTGTTTTTAGCATGTTACACACTGGTATTTCAAATCCTCTTGAGCTGTGTAAGGAGAGAATGCTTAAGAGAACAACAGGTAAGGAGAGCTATGAAAACAGGCACTGTACCTAACTGCTGAGATCTTCCATCCCCTAGAGGGTATCTCTGGTACCGTGGGACACCGAATGGAGGCAGGAGATGGAAGCTCTTCTCCAGCAACGGTTCAAGTCTGCAGGCAGAGGGGTCAGCAGAGTGAAAGAAACTGTACACTTGGCTGCAGGCTGGGCGGACCTGGCACACTTGGGTGAGAATGAGACAGAGAGTTCAGTATTGCCCCTTTACAATTTTCAAGGAGTCTATACAGAAACACGGTTAATATGGTCTTCCGCAAACTCCAGACTAGCATACATCTGGCCACAAGAAATTTAACCAAGTTATTTGCTATTCGTATGTAAAGCACACTTCACTGCAAAGGAGTTTACACACATCACAATCTGAGATGCAGGCATGTAGCAGAGGTGAAGACCAGACAGAGACAGAAGTGAAGAAAGAAAAAGAAGTTTAAAAATCTTGTAAATACATTATTGAGCATGTCAGCTATGATGCTCAGCACTTCAAATATTTACCAGCAAAATGGTATGATGGGCCTATTTTGTCCAGAGGACCCAAATCTAGGTGACAGCAGGAGCAGGCAGGTGACAGAAAGCACTGCAGTTTCTGAAGTCACCTTACGGAAGCTAATGTATAGAAATGAGGTTGGTCATACTATAACAGCAAAGCAATGTTTATGACTCTTGCTGAAGACGTGCAGCTCCTGAGGTTTTTTGGCTACAACTGTAAACGCAAATCTGAAAATCATTTACTCAGCTAATAAGGGATTCTTTTGAGTAAACACACAGCACTGATGCATAACTTAGACGAGTGATCACACGAGACTGCAAAGGTCTGTAAAATGGCCAGTGTAGTCACGTCTCACCACATCACAATTGAATCACACTGAATCTTGCCAGCGTGAGCAAATCAACTCATTATAGGCTCATTAAACTTAGCATGGTTTTGTATAGTACTGCACTAAACGCTATAACAGCCAGTTTATTTACTATAAGAGTAAATGAATGACTAAAGTATTTATAAAATTTGTTTGGGAATATTACGTCTGCTCCCCATGAACTCCACGCAAGCAAGACATGTTTTCAAACCTGCTGTGCTATACAATAAACCCCAAATGTCCTTTTGATAGAATTGCTATTTCCTTGTGATGATAACAAAAAGCTGGTAACATGTATGATGTTTTTCCTTCGAAGACATTTTTGGTATAGCAACATTCCCAAACACAAGCCAAACATACACTTAACTCGAAAACATGAAGAAGGATGTTAGTTTTAATATACGGTGTCATGAAATATTAGATCTAGTGGAGTCTATCTTAAGCGACATCTTTCACCAGAGCACCCATCATGGAATTAAAAAAAAAAAAAAAAATCAAAACCACACTACTTAAGTTCTTCCTCATTTTCAAGAGCAATAGTCAAAGTACTTGTACATAAGCAAAGCTATAATGAGCAAACTTGATGCTGCACATCTTCCTCTGCTGCAGTCACAGAGAGTGACTAAGACACATCAGAAAACACTACATTCTTATCGGTTTTCTCAAGTGCTTTCTGTGCTGCTGGAAGGACTCTCAAAATTCATGTTCTGGTGCTTGCTGTTATTAATGGTATATAGGGACAAAACTGGCTATAGACTATGTTGATGTTAACACATCCTAAGCTTAAAAGATTAATACTGAATAGCAGCATTGCCTAAGCAGGTCAGAGCAATACTTTGTTCTACTCTGTTCTATATGAATGTTTGTTCTATAAAGGCTATAGCACAGGCACACAATTTTTTTTCTCAAACTAGCAAGACAACTAACCTTTCATTGATCATAGTAAAAACCTTCTCAAGATACGTTGAGTATGATGATGAATCACATCCATGGGGACCACTTCATTGCATGCGCTCTGTGCTAAACTGTTTAGGAGACGTATCTTCATGTCATGAAGCTGTCAATACTCTGGGACGAATATTACAACAAGACTATACCTGTGGACGATCCAGTTCTGCCAAACCATGAACTCTTTTCTTCTTTGGACATGCAGTGTGGATTGTATTTTGCATTCATTGACTCGTTCTGAGGATGGTGCGACACCTCTTTAATTCTGCAGGATTTTTGTCACGCAAAGTAAACAATGTGGGTGTCTTTGGGGGCATAAATCAAAGCTTTGTGGGTTTGTGTGTGTCCG
>Ga0065711_1042719_pt1 | contig 15188 bp, 17 predicted proteins | sample Hoacrofraction12_FD_59098 | JGI IMG/M metagenome (GOLD analysis project Ga0065711, IMG submission 59098) | Hoatzin crop microbial communities from Cojedes, Venezuela - Epithelial fraction 12 v2 (version 2) | ecosystem: Host-associated > Birds > Digestive system > Esophagus > Crop | place... | reverse complement strand
GAGTCTTTGTGTGAGTGAAAGTAGTGCCACGGACAGATGATGCTGAGTAAGAACTTACCCAGGCAACCCGTTCTGTGTGGCAGCTGTCGGGAGACCTTTTCACTTTCAAGGCAAGGTCCTGCAACCGCAAGGCAGAGACCCTGATGATATCTTTGAAGTTTGAGGGGGGTAAAGCAAGTAAGCAGTCCCAGTCTCTGTGCCTCTGTGCGAGCAGTGCCATGGACAGAGGAGGCTGAGCAACAGCTTTCCAGGCTAGCCCCTTCGGAGTGGGAGCTATCTGGGGACGTTCGCACTTTCAGCGCAGCACCAGCTGCAAGTATCTGGCATACACCCAAATGCCTCTTGGAAGTTATAGTTGGCAAGGAAAGCCCACAGCTCCAGCATCAGTGGTCCAATGTAAGTAGTGCCATGGACATATGAGTCTGAGCAAGAGTTTTCCAGGCTAGCCACTTCTCTGTGGGAGCTATCTGGAGACGTTCGCACAGTCAGGGTAGCACCAACTATAAGCATCTGGCAGACAACAAAATGCTATGTTTGATGTTTGAAGTGAAAAGATGCCTGCGCAGCCTCTGATCCTTTGTGCCTCTGGAAGCATTACAATGGGCAGAGGAGGCTGCGAATAAGCTTTGCAGGCTGGCCCCTACTGTGTGGGAGCTGTGTGGAGACATTTTCACTTTTGGGGCAGGGCTGTTGCAAGTGCAGTGCCCAAACCCAGATGAGATGATTGAAGTTTGCGAGGGTAAGGCAAGTGCACAGCCCCAAAATCGTTGTGTATGTGAAAGTAGTGCTATGGGCTGATAAAGCTGAGTAAGAACTTTCAAGTCTAGCCGCTTCTCTGTGGGAGCTATCTGGAGACGCTCGCACATACAGGGTAGAAGCGACTGCAAGCATCCGGCAGATACCCAGATGCTATGTTTGACGTGCAAAGGTGCCCGCACAGCCTCGGACTCTTTGTGCCTCTGGAAGCATTACAATGGGCAGATGAGGCTGCGAATGAGCTTTCCAGGCCAGCCCCTTCTGTGTGAGACTTATCTGGAGACCTCTGCACTTTCTGGGCAGGGCTGCTGCAGGTGCAGGGCACAACCCCAGATGAGATGATTGAAGTTTGAGGGGATAAGTCAAGTGCGCAGCCCTAGAGTCTTTGTGTGAGTGAAAGTAGTGCCACGGACAGATGATGCTGAGTAAGAACTTACCCAGGCAACCCGTTCTGTGTGGCAGCTGTCGGGAGACCTTTTCACTTTCAAGGCAAGCTCCTGCAACCGCAAGGCAGAGACCCTGATGATATCTTTGAAGGTTGAGGGGGGTAAAGCAAGCAAGCAGCCCCATTGTCTGTGCACCTGTGCAAGCAGAGCCATGGGCAGAGGAGGCTGAGCAACAGCTTTCCAGGCTAGCCCCTTCTTGGTAAGAGATATCCTGAGGCGTTGCCATTTTCGGAGCAGGGCTGTGGGAGGTTTCTGGCAGGGACCCCCCAGCCATTAAGTTTGATGTGGCAAGGCGAGCAACCAGCCCCAGTCTCTGTGCACATGTGCGAGTAGTGCCATGGGCAGAGGAGGCTGAGCAACAGGTTTCCAGGCTAGCCCCTTCTGGGTGGAAGCTATCCGGCGACATTCATACATTTGGGGCAGCACTGAAAGCATGTGTCCAGTAGACATCCAGATGCTATGATCGAATTTTTATGTGGCAAGGAGAGCACACAGCCGTAGACTCTATGGGCCTGTGGAAGCTCTGCCATGGCCACATGCAGCTGAGCAAGAGCTTTCAAGGCCATGTAAAACTTGAAGCATATCATCTGGGTCTCTCCCAGAGGCCTGCCAGAGCTGTGCCGCTAAAGTGCAAACATCTCCAGACAGCTTCCACATAAAAAGGTGTTAGCCTTGAAAGCTCTTGCTCACACTTGTGTTGAATGATTGCATGGATACCATCTTTTCTTGAGCAGAATCATTTTTTTGCTCAAGTCAATAACTTGCCTAGTAATACAATAGTACCAGAACCAAAAAGCTTTGGATTCGTGGCTTTGCAGATGCCTGTTCACAGTTGCTGTTTTCCAGGATTTTTCCATCTGGATGTGTGAAAACAGCTTATCTTATGAGAATAGAGAAGGGAGGAACAGGATGCTCCGATCCTTCAGGGTCATGAGACAGCGCTGTTTTTTCTCAAGTTATACAGTTTCCCACTTCTCCCCCTTTTTTGTTTAGCCAGACACTGTTGACGATAAAAGCTGACATAATTTGGCCTTCAGCTTTCTACAGTCTTCTCATTGAGGCCCACAGAAACTGCAACACTAAAAACAGACAAAAGAATACAAATGCTAATAAAGAGACATATAGATCTGAAGAGCATACCATAACTTGCTACATTTAAAGAACGGTCAAATTAGCTTCAGAATGGTATATATTGATGGCAGATCTGTTATCTAACATCTGGGTGTAGATTGATTTACTTGTATCCAATTTTCTTTCTGTGTGGATGGTGGGATCCAAGCACTGCCTGACCACAACATATCATTATTGCTGTTTGGAGAGGACGTATCCCACCATCTCAGGGATTGAAATTATGTCCTGTCAATGATATGAGCCCAACAAATTTGTGCTTGCGTTATAGGTATACTCATCACACATATGAACATCCACAATATTCAGTATTGCCTATCCGTATTAATCATCTAAGCTAAAATCAATGTATCTAAAAGCATAACCATATAGGCTTAAATCAATGTACATAAAAGCATAAATCTCCACATCTATTCCCTGCTGCATCAAATGCTTCCACAGCCTCAATAAATCAGAGTTCAAGTACATCAGTCCACAGAAATAATCAATACCTGCAGAACATACCAAACCGGAAGATGCAAAACCATTTACTTAGTCCAGACATTTCTGTTACATCACAAAACCAAATAAATCCATCAGACCACATAAAAACAAACACTGTGACATCAAACACATAAGACCACAGAACTATATTTGCGACTGCACACACAGGGACTGAGTTTTCAACATAAATCCAAATGTTACAAATAGACAGTCTTACAAACAGACAGGGACTTGCAATAATATACAACAGAGACAAATTCCCGAGCCTCCGTTTCAGGAAGAGTACTCTCTTTTCAGTTCTGTTTTAGGAAGGGCACTTTCCCTTCTCCCCAGGGACCCAGCCCAATACCACAAAGCCTTCACCACAACAAACAGGCAGGCAGCAAGAAAGAACGCTGGAACAATGACCCCACCTTATTAAGAGTCCCTGCTCAGAACTTTTCGGTCCAGGGATCGGAGGTTCTGCCCAAGAATCCTTCTGTGCTGGCCGGAGGTCCTGTGATCCCTCGGACCATTGATGTTGAAGAGCAGGGTCCCACCTGGGTACCCAAAATCTGTTACTGGAAAGCAGCAAAATAATTCACTCTCCAAAACTTACAATGTGGGGCCCTACAAAGCAGGCACCCTCTACTGCAGCACCGGACACACAGGGGACAGCTCTGCCTAAATGTGCAGACAGAAAAGACAGAATTACTAGTTATTTATGCTATGTTAACATACATATTCATTACTTTTCCAAGAAATGCTTATCATTCTTTTTTTTTTGAGAACTCAGTAGTATATATTAATATCAGAATCAGCTAGAGCAGCTTGCAGCAATAAGGATTTTCTATTTAATACCACAAAGATGTCTGTAGCCAGCGGCAGGTAAATAGCATCAGGATCGTGTCCTGTCAATTGCTGACAATGATTCCGACCTTGTGCTCTTAAGGACACTATCATGTCTACCTTTGTAGTTAATGTTTTCATGGGCGTATGAGACAAAAAGATCCATTTCAGAGTCTTCAACTCCTGCGCATTAGCACACCACAGACCTGAAAGAGCACAGGGCTAGAAAAAAGCATAAACTATATACAAATCTATTGGTAACTTGACATTAATTCTGGAGGTAAAGGCAGTTGTGATTTTATCTGAAACTTTTTGTAGGACAGTTTCTGTTTTTGGCGTCAATCTTCGGGTAAATAACAAATCTGAGTCCCTTTTAACAAGGCAAATAGAGGGGACAATTCTTCAGTCGTGATGCCAATATTTTCACGTTTCAACAAAGAGTGAACATCATCTAGAAAGGCCATCTGAAACCTGGAGACATAGTAAAGTCCAGTTGTTTGTCCCACAAGGAATTCTATTGCAGTAATTGAATTGTACACACTTCTTCCAACCAAGGTGTTGAATGTAAGGAAGATGTTTCTCACTGCGTCGCTTCTGTGTTGGGCCGGGCTGGGTGGGCGCGCCAGGGGCAGGGACAGTGGGGACAGGCCCGGCCGTGCCACTGGTTGCCGAGCAAGGGGAGCCCGCTGGTGGGAAGGGGCAGGCGCAGCCCGTGGGTGTCCACTGGCCCAGCAGTGTCAGGTTCGCTGACCCGTCTGGTGTGGTGACTGCTGTCACTGCGGCCAGACCCAGCCCAGCGCTGTGGGCTGTGCTGTGTTAGAGGGATTGCACTGTTTTATGCTGGAATTCACCCTGCTTTGATCTCATGTCTGGTATGACAATTGCTGTAGAGGGACCCTGTTGTACATTTTTGGGGTGCCGGGTTTTGCACCCCACTTCCCATTTCTCTGGATTAAAAGGATCATCAGGTTCTGGCGGATTTACCTCCCACATTTCTTGTGTTGGTTTAGGAATTTTCATCTTATGTAAGGTTAAACATTTCAAAAGACTGCGGCTCGGACTATTCCTGCTTTTGAGATAACGGAGCAGGAGCAGCAGCCACTTATAAGAAAGTTTCTGTGGGTTTTAGTGCATTTAAAGCTGTATGCACTGTTTTCCAAGTAATGACTTCCTCGGGGATTTTAAGCTGCAAGGCTTTGTTCTTTCAAAATAAAATCTTTTGGTGGAGCTTTTGCTCCTTTGTAGCTGACTGTCCCATCCTTCAGCAAGTCAGGGGGTGACAGACCCAATTCCTGCTCACGGCCTGGCATCTGCCTGCCGCCACCACCGCATGCAAGTAGCATTTCTATTCTGTGTCTGTAGCATCTTCCTAAGCACATGCATGCTTTGTCTTTGTTCCAGCATAGCTTCTCTCCATGGTTCCCAGCTGCTCACCTATTGTCAAGGTGATTGGTGCACTTGTTCCTTGATCTGCAGTTCCTGGTTCAGCTGGGCTATGCCACCAGTCCTGGGCTCTATTTCTGCCTCCTTTCTTGTCCCTGTTCAGGCGGCATTTGTGGCATATGACAGCACAGACTCAGCTTGTGGTGAAGTGAGACAAAGTTTATTTTGCAAGCAGTGCTTTATACTTCTTTACCCGGACATTAATTCCCTGGGAACTTTCTATCCCGATAAGGCAGCTATTTGCACAAGGTTGTCTATTCTACTTCTGTCTAATCCATAGTCACATCATGTGTCAGGTCAGCCAATGAGGTTGCTGATCACGCACTGTCCATGCGCTGGCTGTCAGTACACAACCGCTGTTTTGTAACTCATCAGGTACTTGGCTCCTTCAGCACATCCACAAGTCCTGTTTACTTCAGCGTTTTTCTCTTCTGTTTATTACAGCAATCTGCTTTTGTCTCCATCCTCTACAAGTAACCACACTAACATGTATATAACACAGTCGACCAAATGTTGATATATGTGTAATATCACTCTGCCACAACTCATTAGCTCGTAAACCACAAGGCTTCACTCCTGTGTATGATGATAGGGGTGTGATGTGTTGACAGTCAGTGCATGCACGGACAATTTCTATGGCTTGCTCTCAGGACAAAGCAAATTGTCTACGCAAGGAAGAGGCATTTTGATGAAAGAAGTCATGAGATAATCAGGCTTGCTCAAAACTGCGCGGTAGTACTGCTGCCATTGTCAATTTATCTGCTACAGCTTTTCCTTCAGTTACTGGTCCTGGTAGAGTAGTATGTGACCATATGTGCATTATAAAATATAAATGTACACGATTTTTAAGTAGTGTGGCTAATTTCAATAGCAAGGAAAAAAGTTGTTTGTTATTGACCTCTTTTATCATTGCATCTTCAATGCGTTGAACAATAGCCACAACATATGCAGAATCTGCGACAACATTGAGTGGTGGTTCACTCAAAAGGCATGCAAGGCCGCTGATAGTTCAATAATTTGTGTGGATCCTTCAACGATTAAAACAGTTGATTGCCAATCTGGCGAATCTGTTTGTTTCCACACTACCACTGCTTTGTGTGTTTCCCTGATCCATCCAGAAGCACTGTTTGTGCTCCTTTAACAGGAACAGGAACACATCGGGTTTTTTGGCTGCAATGGAATTTGAGAGAGGGAATGTAACAGCTTATGTTGTGGAAGAGTATAGTGTATCTCATTTAAATAATCAGCTAGAGCAGCTTGCAGTGATAAGGATTCCCTATTTAATACCACAAAGTCATCTTTAGCCAGCGTCAGGTAAATAGCATGAGGATCATGTCCTGTCAATTGCTGACAATGATTCCGACCTTGTGCTCTTAAGGACACTATCATGTCTACCTTTGTAGTTAATGTTTTCATGGGCGTATGAGACAAAAAGATCCATTCCAGAGTCTTCAACTCCTGCGTGTTAACACACCACTGACCTAAAAGAGCATAAGGCTGGAAAAAAGCATAAATTATATACAAATCTATTGGTAACTGGACATTGATTCTGGAGGCAAAGGAAGTTGTGATTTTATCTGAAACTTTCTGGAAGACAACAAATCTGAGTCCCTTTTCAACAAGGTAAATAGAGGGGACAACTCTTCACAAGTGATGCCCAAAAGGAGTCGTACCCAATTAATTGTTCCTAATAAATTTTGTAGATCATGAAGAGTGGTGACCTGGTCAACAATATGCAATGGTTGTGGGAACACTCATGAAGTAAAGGGTTTCCATCCTAGATACTTCTAAGGCTGCTCTGTCTGCACCTTTTCTGGGATTATCTGTTACCGAAGGTCTTTAATGATGATTCTAATTTAGCAAAAGCAGTGAGCAGTACATTTTGTGCTTCAGCAGCAAGGAGGATGTCATCCATATAGTGATATAAGTAAATCTGTTTAAAAGATTGCTGCACTTCTTTTAGTGCTGCATCCATGACTATCTGGCAAATTGTGGGGCTATTCATCACACCTTGTGGTGGAACGACCCAATGGTATCGCTGCATAGGTTTACTGTAGTTAGTTGAAGGCACAGAAAATGCAAAATGAGCACAATCACCAGGGTGTAAAAAAATTGTAAAAAACCCCAATGCTTTAAATCAATAACAGAAAGAGGCCAGTCTTCTGGGATCATAGCTGGGTTAGGGACACCAGGCTGTAGCGGCCCCATTGGGCTCATTACTGCATTCGTAGCCCGCAGATCTTGTAATAGTCTCCATCCACCAGACTTTTTTGGAATGACAAATATAGAGGTGTTCCATGGACTAGTAGATGGTACTAGGTGACCTAATGCCAGCTGCTTGTCCACAAGGAATTCTACTGCAGTAAGTGAATTGCATACACTTTTTCCAACCAAGGGCTTGAATGCAAGGAAAATGGTTCTCGCTGTGCCACTTCTGGGTCGGGCCGGGCCGATGTGCCGGGGGAGTCGGGGAGGAGGAGTTCACGGAGGAAGGCTCGCTGCCCGCCCTTTGTTGGGCCGGCGGGGTCTAGCGCACAGTTGGGCCTGCCACGGAGGCCCAGGGCGTCCCCGCTGCTGGGTCATGGGGTGCTGCCACCGTCGCCACCAGGATGGAACGTGATGTGCCGAGCCGCTGATTGCCAAGTGAGGGGAGCCCACCTGTGGGAAGGGGCATCGCATGGCAGGTGCAGCCTGTGGGGGGGCCATGTACCCCAGCAGGTGTAAGGTTTACTGATCCATCTGGTATTGTGACTGCTGTCGCTGTGGCCAGATCCAGCCCAGCACTGCAGGCTGTGCTGCGTCAGAGGGACTGCACGGTTTTACGCTGGAATTCACCCTGCTTTGATTCCAGGTCAGGTACGCCCACTGTTGCAGAGGGACCCTGTTGTACTTTTTCAGTTGCAAGCTGAAATAGCAAGATCTCAGCAGCTTCCTCTTGTTCAATTTGTCTCATAATAGCAGTTTGTAACTGATCTAAGAACTGAACATAGGGTTCCTGAGATCCACGTCGAAATGACACAAAAGACACTTGTCGCCAGCCAAAATCTGGCACCTTTCGCAAGGTCTTGAGAGTTAAATCCACGGCTTGAGTAAATACTGCTCTTGGCCGTGCCTCTTGCGCTCCCCTCATGGCATAATTATCTCGACCCAGGAACTCATCTTCTCCAATACCTAATCCAGCAGCAATTTTATTCATAACCTGTACAATAACAAGCTCCTTATATTCTGATGTCCAGGTGGTATATTGTACAGATGCTAGAACCATTCTAAGTATTGTTCGCCAATCAGAAGGGGTCATGACATATGATTCTCCTATAGCCTGTATTAGGTTCATAGTAAACAAAGCCTGGAGACCATATTCTCATATGGATTTCCGAACTTCCTTAATAAACTCGTATGGTAAGTGAGCATACTCTGGGGCTTGGTTAGGCTTATATACCACAGGCATATCTTCAAGGATAGCAACATCTCCTTTGCAGAGAGCATCAATCCTACATTTATCTAACAATACGTTCGACTGTTCGGCAGCATTCAATGGTCCCGTACGAGTCAGAGGTGATGTAGGAGCAAAAGGGGACGGGGTGTAGGCGCAGAAGGGAGCAGTTTAGGAGCAAAAAGAGGGGTGTTTATTACATGACATGCAGATATTAATTTCTCTCATTGCACCTGTAAAATTTCATCTACTGGGGGGTGGGGGCTGCCATAACCTTCACTGGAGTTAGTGGTAGGTATAAATCAGGTCCATCCTCGGTGTCTGTTTCCCCAGTATCAAAAGGATCGTCAGGTTCAGGTGGATCTACCCCCCGCATTTCCTTAGGTTAGGGATTTCATGGTACACAGGACTAAATATTTCAAAAGACTGCAGCTCCATCTGTTCCTCCAGTTGAGAGAATGGAAGAGGAGCAGCCGACACTTGTAAGATAGTTTCTGCGGGTTTTAGAGCATTTAAAGCTGTATACACTGTTTACCGAGGAATAATGATTTCCTCAGGGATTTCAAGCTGCAAATCCTTTTTTGTCTGCAATTCCTCCCCCACCTTTGCTCACAACGAACTATCATGCCTGAGGAAGGGTACCACGAGCAATAATCCCTTATCCAAGCTAACAATTTAACTAACTTCATAACTGATACTGCAAAACCTTGTTCTTTCAAAATTCTCTGTAAAATCTCTTGATGGAGCTTTTGCTCCTTTGAAGCTGACTGTCCCGTCTTACCATTTCTGCAGCTGCTCACCTCCATCATTCCAGCAAAGGGTGATGACTCCTTTGTGTGTGCGCACGCATGCATGTCTCCCCTCTTGGTCCCAGCTGTGGTTCACCACCAGCAATAACCTCCAGTTTTGTCTGTCTTCATGTCCGAATATCTTTGTGTCCAAGTACCCATGCTCAGGCACCATTTGTGGTAAATGATTACATGGACCCCAATCTGTGCTTGATCAGAATGGATTTATTGCTCAAGTCAATACCTTATATACTAATACAATAGTTACTAGACCAAATCAGCTTTGGGTTCGTGGCTTTGCGGACGCCAGTTCACGGTTGCTGTTTTCCAGGATCTTATGCAGCTGGATGTGCTAAAACAGCTTATCTCATGAGAACAGCAAAGGGAGGAAAAGGATGCGCCTATACTTCAAGGTCATGCGAGAGCGCTGCTCTGTCTCAAGTTATACCATTTCCCAAACACGCTCATCCACCCATGGCACTGCTTATACAGACCAGAAACAATGGGGCTATGCACTTGCCTTGCCACCACAAAGTTCAAACATAGCCTATGGGTCTCTCCTGGAGGCCTGCTGGAGCACTGCCCCAGAAATGCAAATGTCTCTAGATAACTCCTACAAAGAACGGGCTAGCCTTGAAAGCCCTTACTCATTCTCATCTGCCCATGACACTGCTTACATAGGCCCACATACAATGGGGCTCCACGCTTGCCTTGCTGCTTCTACATTCAAACATAGAATCTGGGTCTCTCCCGTAAGCCTGCTGGAGCCGTGAGCCAGTGCGCAAATGTCACCAGATAGCTCCCACACAGAAGGTGCTATCCTTGAATGCTCTTGCTCACCCTCTTCTCCAATGGCACTACTTCCACCAGAACAGAAAGACAGGGGCTCTGCACTTGCCTTGCATCCTCAAACTTCAAACACAGCATCTCTTTCTCTTCTGCATGTGTCCTGGAACCCTGCCCCTCAAGTGCAAATGCCTCCGGATAGCTCCCGCACAGCAGGGGCTAGCCTTGAAAGCTCTTGCTCTCCCTAATCTGCCCATGGCACTGCTTGCACAGGTGCACAAACAATGGGGCTCCACGCTTGCCTTGCCACCTCAAACTTCAAATGTAGCATCTGGGTCTATTTGGGATATGTGCTGTACCCCTGCCCGAAAAGTGTAAATGTCTCCAAACAGGTCCCACATAGAAGGGGCTAGCCATGAAAGCTTTTCCTCTCGCTCATCTGCCCATGGCACTGCTTGCACATGCCACAAGCACTTGGAGTCCGTGCTTGCCTTGCCACCTCAAACTTCAAACATACCATCTGCGTCTACCCTGGAAGCCTGCCGAAGCCCTGCCCAGAAAGTGCAAACATATCCAGATAGCTCCCACACAGAAGGTGTTATCCTTGAAAGCTCTTGCTCACCCTCATCTACCCATGGCACTGCTTGCACAGGCCCACAAACAATGGGGCTATGCACTTGCCTTGCAACCTCAAACGTCAAACATAGCATCTGGGTCTCTGCCGGACACCTGTTGTAGCCCTGCCCCAAAAGTGCAAACGTCTCCACATAGGTCCCACACAGAAGGGGCTACCCTTGAAAGCTCTTGCTCAGCCTCATACGCCCATGGCACTGCTTGCACAGGCACAAAGAGTCCGAGGCTGTGCACTTGCCCTGCCACCTCAAACTTGAAACACAGCATGTGGGTCTATTCCGGGCACCTGCTGGAGCCCTGCTTTAAAAGTGCAAATGTCTCCAGATAGCTCCCACATAGAAGCTGCCGTGTTTGAAAGTTCTTGCTGACCCTCATCTCCCCGTGGCACTGCTCAAACAGGCCCACAAAGAATTGGACTCCACACTTGCCTTGCCACCTTAAACTTCAAATATACACCTGGCTCTCTCCCGGAAGCCTGCTGTAGTCCTGCCCTAGAAGTGCAAACGTCTCCAGGTAGCTCCCACATAGAAGGGTCTAGCCTAGAAAACTTTTGCTCAGCCTCATCTGCCCATGGCACTGCTTGCACTGGCCCACAAAGACTGGTGCTCCACGCTTGCTTTGCCATGTATACTTTCAAGTACACCATTTCTGTCTTCCCTGAATTCCCCTCGGAGCAGAGCTCCAAAATTGTGATCTTCCACATATGGGCCCCCTATACCATGTGCCAACAAAAAAACCTTTTGCTGGCCCTCATCTTCCCTTCACACGCTTTCACATGCCCACAGTTACTGGGGCTCCACACTTGCCTTGCCACTTAAACCTTCCACCCCAATATCTTTCACTCTGTGCACAGTCCAGCCCTGTAATCTTGAACTATAATCAATTTTAAATGCTCTTCCAAAACATTTTTTTAATCAGTCGGCGTGTTGTAGACCTAGTGTATGACTGATGTATGAAAAGCTGAAGTAAAGATTTAAAAAGTGAAATTTAACTTCTGAAATGAAAAAAAGCATGGCTCTTTAAATTTTAAGAAAGTTTCTTCCAATTTTGACAGGTGACTCATAAGGGTAAACATAATGTACTCCTCTCATCAGCTTTTTTTTGTAATTAATGAAGAACTGACAAATATTACTAAAATTTTAATTTCTGCTTTTTCAGAAAAGGTAGAATCTTTTCTCATACTCCACAGTGATTACTTTTTCAGGCAACATAGAATGCAAATTTCAAGGTTTTTACATACACATAGAAAGTAAAAGAATTACTCAAAAATACTTGCAAAAAAAGTCTTCAGAAGCCTATGTATAAAGGTTACCAAAGGCAACAGGTTTTTCAACACTATTTTCAGCTTATGAAAAGACAGTATGCATACTGAATGTTTACTTTCTTCACAGAATATTTGCACTTGTTATCTCAGTCATTGCTCCTGATCACTTCCACAAAATAATCTCACGAGAATCTAACTCTTCCAACAGATTGTAGATGGCCCAAAAATTACATGTTGCTTCTTCATACATGATATGCATTTATTCACTGTCAAACAATTCTTCAGAAACGTTTTTTAAAACTGCCCTACATTACATAATAAAAAGTTGGCTTTATTTCTCTCTTGAAGAAAAAAATAAGAATATAAAAATAAGTATTGTTTACAACTTTCTTCCTTGAGGGTTTTATTTAAATATTTTTTCTTTGCAGTCATCAGTGGCAAATGCTGACACCACCGCCTAAGTGTTTAACCAGGTGGCTATTAACTGGATTTTCAGAGGTCTAAAGCAATCAGTTTCTTCTGGAATCAAATTCAGGCCACAGCTTTCTTCTTTTCATGTAAACAACTCGGGTATTTCCATGCTCTAAGAGTAACTCTAATGTATTTTAAGCCATTATAAACTGTTGGTGTATTTTTTACTCCATTCTTCCTGGCATACAGACATTGATATCTCAAAATTACATACTACAACCCTGACAATGCTGTAGTATTTATGTAGTTTCATCAGCTCCTCTCATTTCCATGATTGAAAATGGAAAGTGTGATTGTAACAGAACATTAGTTGCATGTCTGTTAAAAAAAAAAAAAAGAGAAAGCTGAAGAGGATTCAACATTCCAAGAAAAACCACATTGATTCAGCTCAAGTAATTAGAAGATGTAGACAATTTATCAAAAAGAGGGAGGAAAAGTACAATCAAACTGAGCCAGATTCACACTTCCTGCTGTGGCCGTATATATATTGCTTGTGTTGTTACTCAGGCATTAGACACTGTCTAATAACAATTAACACTGCTGATATGTGAAACGTCACTGGCATTCACTGACATGATTGAAAAACTTTAGTCAGGATTAGTTTCAGGTTCTCTCCAGATCGAGGAAAATATTTATGGGTCACACTGTGTCCTGGTTTTGGTTAAAACAGAACCGATTATCTTTTAGTGAATTTTCCTTACAGCTAAGTTCTTCTAAGTAACTGCATTTTTCTGAAGCCAAGTCCAGTCTGGGACTTCCTGGTGCCTGCCTGGCAGCCACTGCTGGGACACCAGCCTCCATGGCACCCAACTCCAGGAAAACTCAGTATTGATTTTCTATACTTTGGTTTATTTATTATTAGTAAAGCTGTTTTCATTTCCAACTTGTAAGTCTCTCTCCTTTTTTCTCCTTCTCCCTTCCCCTGGTGCGGAGGGTGAGTGTTAATAGCATCTGCCACTCAGTTTATTGCTGCCCTGCTCTAAACAGTGACACACTGACTTGTTTTAAGATCACAGGAAAGGACAATTAGATGTAGTGTTTTCATAGACACAGTTTCTATTCTATTTACTAATATGAAGCTCTGGTCTTCATGAAACAAAAAAAGCAACCAACCAGAAAAACCCAAATAAATCCCAAAGTAACAACCAAAACAACCCAAGCCCAAGCAACCCAACCCCACAAACCTCTTAAAAGAAGAAAACCTTGAGAATGAAGAAAATTCCTGTTGAAGACCCAGAAGTACGTGGCATACTGGTACGAATGCTTTAGAACAGTATCTGTGAAATCACTTATACTAACAGGTAACTAAAAACACATAGGTTATTTAATTATAAATGCCTTCATTAATGCTTATTTAACAAAAAAAATCAGTTAAATGAATTTTAAAGATGTATTAGTTGCAGTTACACAAAGATGAACACTTGCAAAAAAATTTGTACATTATGTTCCAAATAGAAATTATTTGTAATTGTATTTGACACAATAGATCAGAACTTAGATAGGCTGTTTTCAGTCCAGTAAAGCTGGCAAAAATCTGTCCTTCAGTTGGTTTCAGATTTGACCCAAAATTGCTGAGATTTAAGTGTTCTCCCACATCCAACTATTGTTGTGGAAAACAAAAAGGAAATAAAAAGAGATACAAGTGAGAGAAAGAAGAGAATAAAGAGAGAAAAGAGAGAAACAGAAGAGTCAGTACAGTAAAATTCATCTGGAAGTACTAGAAGTATGAGCTTATTCATGTTTCTTCACAATATATAAATGAAAGTATAAAAAAACCATGGGTATGCATGGTGTACCAAGTACCCCCTAATGTGATCAGATAAATTGCCCTGCCATTCACATTACTTTTATCAATACAGCTAGACAATCAAAATACCACTATTATGTTTAGAAGCCAGATATATTTAAGTCCTTTTGTACTGGCACTAATTACCTGCATAGTTATGTGGCAGTAAGTAGATGTGAATCCCTGGGGCCAAAGCCTTGACTCTGCCTTAAAATAAAATGCCAGTTTGCTGCTACTTAAGATCTGCAACATTGTTCAGCTGGGTAGCATCATCATCAGAAAAGTAAAAACAAACTAGAGGTATATTTCTCAAATTAGTATTATTAGTCCAGGTAAGTACTTGTAGCTGGAGCCACCGGCAATTTCAAAGACAGCATAGGCTTCAAGAAGAATGACAATCTTCTCCGGCAGAGCTGGAGCTGAACTTGGCAAGGGATGCGAAAAATAACAAGAAGGGCTTCTACAGGTATGTCAGCCGGAAATAGATGGTCAAAGAAAGCGTACCCCCGCTCAGGAGCGAGACCGGCAAACTGGTAACAGCAGATGAGGAGAAAGCTGACGTACTCAACAACTTTTTTGCCTCAGTCTTCACTGCCAACCTCTCTCCTCACCCCTCCCGAGTCGATGGATAGCATGAAGGAGACCAGGAGGGTAAAATCCCTCCAGCTGTAAGGGAAGACCAAGTTTGGGACCTCCTGAGGAACCTAAACGTACAGAAGTCCATGGGACCTGATGAGATCATCCCAGAGTCCTGAGGGAACTGGCTGATGTAGTTGCCAAGCCACTCTCCATGATATTTGAAATGTCATGGCAGTCAGGGGAAGTTCCCAGTGACTGGAAAAAGGGAAACATTGTGCCCCTTTTCAAAAAGGGTAGAAAGGAAGACCCTCGGAACTACTGACCTGTCAGCCTCACCTCTGTGCCTGGGAAGATCATGGAACAG
>Ga0065711_1042718_pt1 | contig 15189 bp, 4 predicted proteins | sample Hoacrofraction12_FD_59098 | JGI IMG/M metagenome (GOLD analysis project Ga0065711, IMG submission 59098) | Hoatzin crop microbial communities from Cojedes, Venezuela - Epithelial fraction 12 v2 (version 2) | ecosystem: Host-associated > Birds > Digestive system > Esophagus > Crop | place... | reverse complement strand
CCAGCCTTTCGTCTGTCAGTACCCCCAAGTCCCTCTCAGCAGAGCTGCTCTCGATCCTTTCATCCCCCAGCCTGTATTGATAGCGGGGATTACCCTGACCCAGGTGTAGGACCTTGCACTTGGCCATGTTGAACCTCATGAGGTTCACACAGGCCCACCTCTCCAGCTTGTCCAAGTCCCTCTGGATGGCATCCCATCCTTCTGGTGTCTCGACCGTACCACTCAGCTTTTCCATCCATTACAGGTCTCTCTGCCTCAGTTGTCATATACAGAAAGCAACAATAAAGACTCTTACTTCCCAGATGTGTCAAATAGCTTAACTGATTATGATTTAGGAAAAAGTTTGATGTTTTCTGACAGGAATCACTCTACACACTCGGATATTAAGAAAACACTGCTGACTGCAAAGGCAGATGAAATGATATTTGTGCCTGTCATGCAAACTTCTGTTTCACATGGTGTTTCATCTCTGCAATATTCTTGCACCCATTGCAGTTTCCAGACAGGGACTCTTTCGTTGCTATTTCTGATCGCCTTTCCGCAATTCATCCTTATAACTAGACTATTGTCTTCAATAGGTTAAGGTGCCAACTTGTAGGTACAATTGTTTATATATTCCTAGTCTCATACCCTATTCACCTGGAGGACCAGTTTATTCAACTGCATCTTGTTATAGGAAGACAAAGTTGGGGTTTTTTTATGCATTCTTAATATTACCAGAAGAAGATTTGGAGCTTAGGTTAGACCAAACCTTAAAATTTGCCATTGCTAGCTGATTAAACAGATTGTCGTCTTCTTTCTATAGGAAATTTTCTTAAATGGTCTGTACTTACAGGTAGAAAAGTAGAACATTATTGAGTACAGTGCTTCTACCTGTGCCAGCATGCACGAATTAACCTCTACTCATAAACACTGCTTGGAAAAAGGTCTGATGGTTTGCCCTCTCTCTCTTTCTGTAACTGTAACTGTAGGAGTACCGGCTTTAAGGAAAAGAGGTTTGGATTAGAATAGGAGAGACAAAACAAGCATTTATTTATGGTCCAAAAATATTGGATGACCTTCAGCCACTTGCAAGTTCCTCTGGTTTATATTCAGAAGCACAGAAATGAGAGACAGGGTCAAAAGACTCATGCACCAAAATCCCTGGCACCCTGAAGTATGTGTATGCAGACTATTGTAAGCTTAGCAGAAAGGATAGAGACTGTGAATGTATGCTTTGCACATAATCTATTTTGGAACTCTGTATGGAGAGCAGCATTGTCATATGTTCAATCCATAAACTTCCCATTTCAAAGGGAAAAAGAAATGTTATTATTATTTTTGATGAGTTCCTCAATATTAGCACAAAGCATTGACAGAGTCACTAGTTTGAGATGGGGAAGATTATGGTTTGTTGGTGATGCAAGTAAAGTGGGTATGATGATAATATTATTTTCTCTCATGCTGAAGGGGCTTTTCGTATTGGAGGCAACCTAGCATAGGTAATGCCGGAGAGCGTCTCTGGATTCTCCGTGCTGTCACAGAAATCTTCAATGAAAATTTCTCACTTTCTATTAGTGACCAGAATAATTACAGAAAATAATGGCTTGTGATAGACATCGCTCTGAAATGAAGCACCATCCTTTTCTTTCTCCTCTTTTTAAAATCCAAATTTTATAGCCATATCTCCAAGCATCAACTCATGGAGCTTTTCAATTAGAATCTGCCTTCCTTTTTCTACAGGTTATTTTTTTGTATACACATGAAATCCATTAAGAAAGTAATTAGTAAAGATTTTTAAGAAAGGAATATGATTTTGGCGTGAAGATATCACACGTGCTAATTAACTTAAGGTCAAACAAATGTAACTTGGTATAACAGGAAGAAAAGGCAAGATTAGTAAAGCTTTCTGGTTTATCATGCTCATTCTCTTCTGACAAGTAATTATATCTAAGTTAATCTTCAAGTTAATTATAAGTCAGGTGGTGAAGAAACTTAAAGTGGAAGTACTAGCATTTCACTCTAGTAAGTATGTTTCTTTTTGAAAGGAAAAGAAAATGGATATTTTGTTCCCTCAACCTCATTTTTGAACAATTACTGACATCTGAATATGACGAAACTGAAAAATTTTGTTCTTGGTATTGCTTTCAATATTTGTGATTCTAGTATGAGAAAATATTGCATATATATTCCAAGAGAAACATTTTAATGGCTAACGACATCACCTTGAACAGGAATTATATAGACCTGTGTTTGCCGGTCTGCTACTTTAAGTTCTTAAAGTTAAAAACCTTTATGTGTAAAACAGTCCCTTCTTTTAGTGACAATATTGACACTGTGCAGCAAGATACACTGAAATAATTTCACATATAATAACTGTTTTTCTACAGTTTGTATACTTTAAGAAAGCCTGTTCTTCTTTCCATGTAGTATTTTTTTCTTACCTTGACTAAACTCATGAATGAATTGTAGGTTCACAGGTTTAGTCCCACTAACATGGTATCTCTCTAGTAATAGTATTTCATTATGTCCAAGTACCAGAAGCTGCTGAAGGTGCTTTTTATCAACTTATTAATCATAGACTAAATTATGCAGTATTTTCAAAACACTTCAGTATTTGTTTATAAACAAATACAGCCACTCACACACATCATGAAAAAAAATCTTTTTTTTAAATATTCTTTTTGTTCATCTTCTAGAGATGAATAATTTATCTTTCCAAGTATTATTCATTACTGTGTGTTCCGTTCTGAATTTCTTCAGACATCAGTCCTGCCATTGAAGATGTGCTTTAACAATCTAAAGTTTGCAGACACCCTTTTCTGTCTCTTAATAGCTGAGAAATTTTCAAGTTGATAAATCATTTTTCCTGTTGTTGAGTTACACAATGTTGTGGCTAAGATGTGAAGGAACTGCATTTAGTAACACCAGAAGTTCCTCCCATACTTATGTATCCACGACAATAGGTGGGAGGAACAATATGCAAAAGGTGGAATTAAGGCCTGATAAATTTTGGACTAAGTTCCCATTCATTTATTAAAGTTGGTTGGAGGAAAATTCATTAGGAAATCAAAAAGGTTTATCAAAATACTATGCTTTACAGGATTATGAGTATATTGTTCCCCTTTTTGTTTTACACTAAAAATTAGTGTCTGGCAGTGTCAATATTTCAACACAAAATGCACTTCTTTGATTTTTTCCTTCCATTTCATTTCCTAAAATAATTATTTTATTTGGAAAAAAAATCAAAATTTTCAACGTTTATCAAATTCAAATCCTTTAAACAGACATTTTCCTGGGATTTTTGTTTCATTGGTACTTTTGAAACTTTATTCCCTTTTAGAAGGATAACAATTATGAAACTTCAGAATTCTATTTAAAATGAAATTTCTGTTCTCTGCCAAGCATGGACAGTTGCTCATGCAACATGACAATGAGGTCAGGAATCGGTATTTTTTCCATTTCACAGGCAGGATATTGGTGCACAAAGAACTTATCAACGTGTCAACACAAGCAAGCGGATACTTATGAAGGATCCAGTTGGAGTTCTTGGGAGTAATAAATGGGAGACTGCTGAGTAGGTGATTTAACCTACATTTTAAAAACTAATTGTAGGTAGATGTGAGATTTTTGGTTTATACTTCAGCTCTCCTGGGCACGCATGATCCAATCCAAACAGCTGTACAAGTGTAATGCTATAATAATATGAACTAAGACAGATGGCTATATATTAGCTTCTGTATTAGCTAGGCACATATAGCCTAGCAAAACAGGCTGTATATTAGTTAGGCACCAGGTTTTAGTAACACTAACCCAGAGCTGCCTCAGAAAAGGGATGGAAGAGATGACTTACCTGACCTATATCATTAGGCATATTTAATTGATCAGTCACCAGGTCTTCCAAGAAAGAACCATGCCAGACCACGGCATTCTTTAGCATTCACTGAATATTTCAGAAAAAAATATCATCTTAAGTGTATATGGCATTTAGAGGTCATTCATTTACTGTTATGCTGTTTGTACATGCAGGGATCTCTTAGGAATATTTCCATTTCCTCTGCACTCTCCAATTAAACAGACAGCACCAAAAAGGAAAATAGCACCGTTAACAGTAAAAAAAGCCCACCTATTCTCTTATTAGAATAAAACAAAAAGCATTTTCAAAACATGAACCTCTCTTGTAAACGATTGGTTGGCTTTTGAACACAGCGTGCTGAGACCTCACAGGTGACAGCAGAACTGCTCCAGGCCTCTTGCAAACAGGTCTACTGTTCTTTTATATTACTTTTCTTCCTCTTCATCTTCTCTTGTGTGCGTGCATGTGATGACTGACTCCGAGTTCAACGTACAACTCTGCTGCTGCTTGAGAGATGCAAATCTAAGCATAGCGAATACAGCCGCCCAGCATGCAGCAGTCATTCTCAGCAGAGAAAAATGCCTTCAATAATTAATGAGAGAAAAGGACGTGGAACCACTAAATCCAGCCTGAAGTTGATTACAGAGCTGTCAGTCATCTGCAGGGCAATGTAATGAAAGAGAGCAACTCAGCAGCCAGGATATGTATGAAAGTCATTTCCTATCACTTCTGCACATTTTTTTATGGGCTATAAAACTGACAATTGGATTATTGAAAGGAAAATCTGACGAAATATGTCTGCTTTGAATGGGAAGGTATCTCACTGATATAGCCCACACACACTCTGTTCTATTTTTATCCAGACTTCAGGAAATAAGTTATTCAAATGTATTTAAATGAGATTTCTACCTCACCAATACAATTTCGTACTGCCTCATCTGTTGTGTCATGAACATAAACCAACATAGATTAAATTTATATTTAATTATTTTGTTACTCATATATCCTTCTGTACAAGATATGTCCCTAAAATGGCTGTCTTGTGACTCTAAAAATTGCAGTTTTTCGTCTGAAGCAGAATTCAAATCAGTTTCTCAAGTCCATTATTAATAAAAACATAAGCCTCGAACCAGGAAAATTTTTGGTTTAAAAAAAACCAACTCAGTCCTAAGTTTTCTCTAACTGTTTTATTTTTTTCTTCTAGATGACCTGATATAAGCTTTTAATTCTTTATGAAATCTTATTGAATTAGTCAAATATAATATGGTTTGCCAGCAGGCATTTCTAGAAGTGCAAGGTTACACAGCTCTTTTGTCTTCCCACATCAAGTCTCTAGTGACCATATCTTACTAACATGCCAGAATCTATCTGTTTTGAAAGGTCACCTGACATAAAAGTGTTCTAAAGAACTGAAAGTATTTCTGAGGATTTTTGTTTCGTTCTGTTATTATTTTCTTTTTTTTAATAAAGGAAAATTTACTCGGGCTCAGTCTGACTATTTGCAAACAGAGTGAGCAAAACTATGATTCAGGTTGTCTGTAGTAGTTTTATAACTGATATTACAGATCTCAGGATTAGCTAGGACAAAGATTAACTACTAAGAAGAATTATAAGCTCAGAATCATACCTGCGTATCAGGTTCTTGAACTCTTTGGAAGTGCAGTTTGCCCTTCACTGAGACTCTGTTATGCTGCACAAATACTGCAATGACCTAAGGGTCAGTGGGCTGAAAGAAGTCTTATAATCAACCTTCTTTGAGTCATTGTATGACTCCTTTCCAGATTTATGGGTTCAGCAAGCAATTATTACTGATGATGTTTTTCTTTATAAGTTATGGTTAATATGTAAGTGAATGAAGAGGATAAGTAGTCCAAGTTATCATAGAATCATAGGTTGGAAAAGACCTCTAAGATCTTCAAGTCCAACCATCCTCCCAACACCACCATGCCTATTAAACCATCTCCTGAAGTGCCAGATCTACACGTTTTTTGAACACCTCCAGGACTGGTGACTCCACCACGTCCCTGGGCAGCCTGTTCCAATGTCTGACCACTCTTTCAGTAAAGAATTTTTTCCTAACATCTAATCTAAACCTCCACTGATGTAACTTGAGGCCATTGCCTCTCATCCTATCACTAATTACCTGGGAGAAAAGACCAACACCCGCCTCACTACAACCTCCTTTCAGGTAACTGTAGAGAGCAAGAAAGTCCCCCCTCAGCCTCCTCTTCTCCAGATTAAACAGCCCCGGTTCCCTCAGCCACTCGTCATAAGACTTGTTGTCTAGACCCTTCACCAGCTTTGTCACTCTTCTCTGGATGCGCTCCAGCAACTCAACGTCTTTCGTGTAGTGAGGGGCCCAAAACTGAACACAGTACTCCAGGTGAGGCCTCACCAGTGTGGAGTACAAGGGCACGATCACCTCCCTACTCTTGCTGGCCACACTATTCCTGATCCAAGCCAGGATTCCGTTGGCCTTGTTGGCCACCTGGGCACACTGCTGGTTCATGTTCAGCCAGCTGTTGACCAAGATCCCAAGGTCCTTTTCCGCTGTGCAGCTTTTCATCCACTCCTCCCCAAGCCTACAGCATTGCATGAGGTTGTTGCAACCAAAGCACAAGACCCAGCATTTGGACTTATTGAACCTCATACAGCTGGCCTTGGCCCATCGATCCAGTCTGTCCAGATCCCTCTGCAGAGCCTTCCTACCCTCAAGCTGATCGACACTCCCACCCAGCTTGGTGTCATCTGCAAACTTACTGAAGGAGCACTCAATCCCCTCATCCAGATCATTGATAAAGATGTTAAACAAGTCCAGACCAAAAACTGAACCCTGGGGGACACCACTCATGACCGGCCGTCAGTTGGATTTAACTCCATTCACCACCACTCTCTGGGCTTGGCCATTTAGCCAGTTCTCTATCCAGCTAAGAGTACACCCATCCAAACCATGGGCAGCTGGTTTTCCAAGAGGATGCTGTGGGCAACAGTGCCAAAGGCCTTGCTAAAGTCCACGTAGACAACACCCACAGCCTTTCCCTCATCCACTAGGCAGGTCTCCTAGTCATAGAATGAGATCAGGTTGGTCAAGCAGGACCTGCCTTTCATGAACCCATGCTGGCTGGGCCTGATCCCATGGTTGTCCTTCACATGCCTGGTGAGGACACTCAGGATGATCCGCTCCATAATCTGGCCCGGCACTGAGGTCAGTCTGACAGGCCTGTAGTTCCCGGGATCCTCCTTCCGGCCCTTCTTGTAGATGGGTGTCACCTTGGCGATTCTCCAGTCATCTGGGACCTCCCCTGTTAGCCAGGACTGCTGATAGATGATGGAGAGTGTCTTGGCCAGCTGCTGCACCAGTTCCCTCAGCACTCTCGGATGGATCCCATCCGGCCCCATAGAATCCTAAGTGTCCGGGTGGCATAGCAGGTCATTAACTGCTTCCTTTTGGATCATGGGAGATTTGTTCCACTCATCTTCCCTATCTTCCAGCTCAGGGGGCTGACTACCCTGGGAATAGCAAGTGTGACTATTATAGACTGAGGTAATTTTGTTTGTAATGTGCATTTGTTTCCATGGGTATAGATGGCAGACAACAGTGTCTCACTGAATGAAATCAGTCACCACAAGTAAGTACATTTCCAGTTACTTTAATGGCTTGTATCTGCAAAGGCTGGCAGCAAATTTGGCCCTCAGTTTCAGTTATGCACAAGCATAGGTGTCTATGGGTGCAAAACTGTGCATACAAATGGCAAGACACTCTGCAAGAAATGTGAATTGTAATAACTGAAATCCTTTAAATCTAGTACTTATAGATAAGTAACTTTTTTGAAAAGTAATGTCTTGCTTAAGACTTCCCTTCTTATTTTGCCTGAAAAACTTGTGCTTTAATTTTGTTCATGGTAATTTGGAAAGCATTTGCACTTGACGGTGGAAGTAAAGAAATGTGTAAGACAACAACAATTTTGGCTTATGTACTAAATACAGAATAAGAGACTCCTAGAGCCAAAAATGTGAGCTGCAGCAGCTTGAGCTATGGATGTAAAACTGTGTATTCAGAAGTGGTAAGAAATTGTATTGTCCGTGATCAACATGTCAGGAATCTGTAAAACACGCTCACCACCAGATTTCAGCAGGCTTAGGTGGGGGATCAGGTATTACACAGTTGTTGATATCAAGGTAGAATGATTGGATATGAAGTTCCAGACAAAACTGAGTTTTGACTGATTGTCTTTGTATTATTTTTTCTGAAAATAAAAGTATTTTGATTGAAGTCAATTTTCAGAAGGGTAATGTTTCCAGGGTACATTCTATCCTCTGACAATTAGCATTATCTATAAGCCCACAAATGTTTGCGCTGAATGGCAGGAACATATCTGTTATGTGCACCTGCATGATTTAACTGTTAGCCAGGTCAACAGAAACCAAATATTAGCTTGCATGACCTGACAGATGTTCTGTGACACACAAGGAATTAATTGGCCATATTATTTGACTTCTCCAGGCACAAATACCCACACCAAATAAAACATGAAACAGGAACAATTGTTTGTCAGCTTCTAAGTTGAATAACATTGAAAGACTTGAACTGATCTACCATGGTAAGAACAGAAGGAAGAGTGACCCATCACATCCTATACTGAGTATTGTTGGTGTACAGAAATTTCTTCTCACTGGTCCCAAAGAAAACTTCCAAGATACTGATTTCCTCTTCCGCTTAGTATTACCTTTTTATGAATGCAGAGCTCTAAACGTTCTCTTTGCTTTTAAACAACTTGTCCTCAGCACCAAAGTCTTCTAAAGAGAATTTTATATTGATTTCCAGCAATATCTCAAAAGACATACCAGGCTACGCTTTTGATGCATTTCTGTGGTTTCTTCACTTCCAGAGAGTATTTTGTCTATGATTTGTGTCATCAGTAACACCGAACCCAGGTCCAACACTATTATTTGTAACACAGGATAGACTTTTCTGTTTACAAAATGAAACTACCTTAATTTTTATTTTCCTGCTGAAGGTTGCGTGTAGGTGTCAGTATATCTAACAGTAAAAGAAAATATGTTGCAGGTGATTTTTAGCATAGTAGAAAAATCTTCCTTTATCAAAGCTGTAGCCTACTGAGTGATAACGAAGAAATAGTTTAAAATTTAGATTAAAATCTGATTGATCAGACTGATGCCAGAAAAGCATCTGGTACATATATGCTTTCAAATAACTTTTATCCCCAGTTGCCAGCTCTTGATTCCCTGATTGTCACATTTCATCTATGCTCAAGGCTTTCCATGGGAATAGATCAACTGTATTTCTCCAAGACAAAGCCTCAGTGCAATCCCAGGGATTTGGTTTTGACCTTTCAGCACCCAAAAGCAACTTCTAAGCAACAAAGAGCTCTTAAACTGTAACGCCAGCTGCCTGTTGCATTGATTATACATGTGGACACAAAGAGAGTGTATCTTGTCATGTTTGAGACTCTTTATAGTCTTTACTGTCTATGCTTCTGTGGTCTAAAATGCTACTACATTGAATAATGAAGATATTGTGGCATGATACCTGGCAGATGAGCAGGTCATGTAGATAAGCAAGATTTGACATGGAGCACATGACAGACCATGCTCAGGGGAGAGGTATTGCTTTCTGCAGCTGGCTAGCAGGAGGATGCAGAGAAGACAAAACCAGACTCTTCTTGGTGGTGGACAATAAAAGGAGAGGAGGAACTTTGTTATGACAAATGAAAGTCCTTTTAGATACTAAGAAAACATGGTTTCACCAAAAGAGTGGTCAAACAAAAGAAAGAGGACCTTCTAAGAGCCTCTGACCTTGGAGATACTCTAGACTCTGCTGAGGAATCTGATCAAACTTTGAAGGTAGCCCTGATCTGAGCAGGCTCTTGGAACAGATGTCCTCCTTACATCTATTCCCAATAACTGATTCTGTGATTCTGTAGAATAGAATCAGATAATCACTAAGGTTGTAAAAGACCTCTAAGATCATCAAGTCCAACTGGCAACCCAACACCGCCATGCCTACTAAACCATATCCTGAAGTGCCACGTCAGCACAATTTTTTAACACCTTCAGGGATGGTGACTTCACCACTTCCCTGGGCAGCCTATTCCAATGCTTGACCACTCTTTCAGTAAACAAATTTTTCCTATTTTCATCTGTAATTTCATACTTCCATGTTTTCCCACTTTTCCCATGGTTTGTAACAATGTGTATGTGATCCATTCTTTTGAGATCTCTCCTTCAACAATCGTAGCTGCCTCTTTGGGAGGACATTAGCATCGTCTCTATTCTATGAGATCTTCCTTCTAAATAAATCACTCACAGGAACAGGACCACAGCACTGCACAGGAGACAAATCAGCATTTGGTGTGTCCCCGGCTTCAAATCTGAGACCTGTTGGAGAGGATAGTTTTCCCAGTATAGCATAATGGCACTTCTCCATGATTTAAGCTAACAGTTAGGGTATATCACTGATATATGACTCAAGTAGGTAGCCCTAGGCACCGTTTATAAGGAATACACACTGAAAATTTGAGAGCCTTAGGACTGGAATTGCTCTGTAAGCATTAGGATAAGGAAAACATGGAACTGGTATCCAGCAGTCTTCAATTTCTTTTAACCAGCTATAGTGGCCATGCTTAGGATTTTGCATTCCTTAGGAGCAGCATGTGTTGCGCTTTCTAAAGCGTGCACTAGTGTAGGCTTTGTCCCTCAGAGAAGGCAGATAACGGAGCATGACTCTTTGGAAAGCAAAACCAGTGGGAGAGAGACAAAGTGCTGCATTGAAGTCACTGACTGTGGCAGCTAGGGAGACCCAGAGCTACAGTTTTGTTGCTCTGTGGGAATAGCCAACAACCCATGGCTTATGAAATAGATAATGTGTCAGCTAGAGATAGCAGGGAGATTGGAAATAAGTGACTGATGACAGGAAGGAGACCATGGCACAAGGCTGAAAAAGCCTTGGGGGGTGGGGAGGGAAGATCAGGAGTGCATGTCTAATATTGATGGATATTTTATGAAGTAGAAGAAACAAAATGCTTGTCCAAAATTCTTGTCCAAATTACTTGTACAAACAGCCAAATAACCTGTGCTGAATGTGCAGATTTGTGAAACAGCTTGTAAAGACCAGATCAGAAAACACCGGCAGTTTTTCCAATACACGGAGGCAAGGTAGGAAAAAAACACTGGAAATTTAATCTCTGAATTAAATATTCCAAAGGCCACAAATCTTGGAAACAGTAATCAACATTATGCCTCAAAACGTACTAACTCTCTGGAGCTGTTACTTTCACAAAAATAACAGATACATAACATCAGTATTCTGGTGGTTACCAGGGACCCAACAGGTGTGGAGAAGAGCCACAGTTATGACTGTGTTCCTTTTCCTATGGCCACATGTTTTACTCATAGATAAAGCCACATCTCTTTTCTACAGGGTGTTGGGGGTAGAAGACTACCAGGTTGGTCTTGTCTCATGGTATAAGAGCAATGTCCAGAGGACACTCCTGAAGGGTAGTTTTGAAAAGTCAGACTTCAACGTTGGATCATTCCTCAGTGTAACCTTTTGGTACATCTGGAGCCAAAACTGTCGAGGTGTTGGCTTGGACAAGTGACCTTCTTGAACGTTATTGGATGAGAAATCTTAGCTCAGGTCAAATGGTACAAGACTTCTACATCCAGTTCTACATGTATGCGTTACCTGTTTACCTACAGGGACTTGTTAGATTCTCTAAAAACATGGTAATTTATGCCAATTTCCCAGCATATACAATAGAACATTTACTCCAGCTTCATGATTTTTTAGTGGCATTATGATAGAGGTAGCAGGACAAATGATACGTAATGTAACCTTTGCTACTTGGTACAAATAGGCAACAACTCATCGTCTATGAGAAGTATCGGTAAAAAACTGAACCTGACAATATTTTAAAGAAATGTGAAGCTATGCATTGAGAATGAGTTGATATAAAATCAGCGTTTTGTGGAATATATCTACAGGATTTTTGACTACTTACATCGAGGCAGGAATCTGGCATTAAAAAGTGAGCTGAACTTCTCTGCCCACAGTCAGGACAGACTCCATCAAGTCTTTGTACAGCAGTCCTAGGGCTCCTGCTGTTCAGTGGATACTGCTTTACTCCAAATTATTGGCATGCAGACAGTATTTGATTAGGCGCTTTTATACAGAGAAATTGCTGGAAAGTGGAGTAGATAAAGCATAGTCCAAAAAAACTGTCCAATTAGTCCTTTGCGCCAACTCATTCTGCATCATCTTCTACAAATATACTCTAGAAAAAAAAAATTCCTCAGAACTCTTAGTAGGGAAATTTGCTGGGATTTTTTCCCCCTGCACTAAAAGTCTTGAATACTCTGAAAGATAGCCCCTCACAGAGCATCTTACAAAAACTGTCAAAATATCTATTTTGCATTTCAAATCATTCATGTAGCAATTTTATCTTGGTGAAAGTCAATGGAAAAATATTTCCACAATAGAAGAAAAAGTACCTTTTAAGGCAGCATTGTAACCTGCATTTTCTAAAAATGTGACTTTATGCGCAATTTTTGAAGCGGTGGTAATTTTTATGCTCTGTGGGATGGAAAAATATTTAAATGTTGAAAATACAATAAAAAATTCTTGATCAACTCTACTAAAAATGAGTAATAGTGGAAAAACAGACCCAAAGTAGAGATGTTTTTCGAGCACTACTCTGTTTATAAACTTTATGTATCTATAAACTGAAAAATACTGACTTTGCTTGAAAGTAGTCAGTAATTGCTTAGTGATGCATCTCGGTAAGACTCCTATCCAGAGTTTAAGGTGCCATGGCAACTTCTGCAACTGTGGCTATATTTCTGTGAACTTCTGTAAAAAGTTATGATTTTTTCTTTATTTTTGTAGAAGCTTAAGAAAAATATATATTTTTTTGTCCTTTTGTAAACATTTCACGGTGGCATTTCTTGTTTCTGTATCACCGAATGACAGGGAGGTGGTAGGAGGGATGTTTGTCATCATTCCTTGTAAGAAGTGGGCATCATGCCCAAGAGCAGGTGTTATTAGTGCTGTAGGATTTTCTGTATAAACACCTTGTGATGTGTCCTACATATGCCCACAGCCTCTGGTGAGAATTAGCATCCATGTTTCCAACATGACCTATTTCTCCCTGGTTTTTAGTGCACCAAGGATCTTGTTAACATCACCAGCTGACTACACCATAACGAGCTGTCTCTTCTTCTCAAGCACTTATACAATGCAGTAGTGTTAACACAGGGTGAGACAGAGTAAGCACAAAGAGGAGAAATGCAAAACCTGCTAAAAAGAATAACTATGGAATGCATAAAAATAAAGTGTTGAAAGAGCTGTGAAAAAGGCATGTTCTGAGTTCTTTTCAAGTATGTTTCTAGGAAATTCACCATATATTCATATAGTATTATTATAAACATTATACAATATAATAGAATCTAATTTTAATATTTAATGATTATAGAAAAGTTCAGTTCATACATTATGTTCAAATACATAATTTTTTTGTTCTTTTCTTTTTCTCTCTTATTGTTGATTGGAATGAGAGCCATGGAAGAATTACAGAAAAGACAGGCAAAATTTTCAACGGTGGGGGGATTTAATACATACTTTTTAAAAATAAAAGAACTGAACTTATTAAAAAGCTAGGGCTGCCTCCTTACAATTTCTAGGTTGATGTATGTGTGAGGCTCTGAGACATCTGCTTGCAAAGCCCACAGAGGAAGTGTGAGTGTTATGTGAAGTTTCAGGGGAGTCCCGCTGTTGTTGTAGGTCCAAACACACTCCCAAGGTGTTAGAAGTGTTTGTAAGCTCTCAAGAAGCCACCTCTGCTCAGGGTTTAAAGGTCTGTTATAAGATGGAATATTTATTTTCCCTTTTCCAGTGAGCTAAAACAATTATCCACACCCCCCTCCCCAGTACTTCCTGTTCTAATTTCCAGTGATAATTCTCTGCAAGGACAGCCAAACACCTTGAGAAAATCAAACATTCAAGGATCAGAAACACATACACGCTTTGTAGGGCTTCAAGAGATGCTTAGCTATGAAGGTCAAAGCATAGTGAACACTTCAAAGTAAACTGTAGAGAGTTCCTGGCTGGATTTTGTTCTTTTTTTCTGTCTCTGTTCAGAAGAATATCATGTTGCCAAAGGCTTGCAATGAAAAGACTGGCACTTTTATAACACTGTAGTTGAAACAGCAGTGACTGTATCGTGATCACGTGTACTCTTTGGAGTCAATTCTTCAGATGCAACTGCTTAATTAAACTTTAAGCGTTATTGATTTAGTTTACATAGCCTCCCCACTTCTAGCACCAGTGAATCTGAAGATGCTGCACTCTGCAGCAGAAATAAAGAAAAAAAAAAAAAGGAAAAGGAAATCAAGAGTTATTAAAAATGAAAGCATTTGGCTGGAAATGCAGGGAATACCTTACAGTATGCAGAGCTTAGTTACTGAAAGATATGTAACACTCTTTCTTCTGCAGAACAGAAATCTAAAACAACTAAGAGACATTTGCGGCGCAAGTTCACATGTTGCATAAATGAGGGCAGCAGTGTCTGTGCACTCAGTGGTGCTAACGCCCTGTGGATGAGAGGAATTGTCCTGATCTGTATAAAAGTATCTGATCACTAGAAAGACAAACCATCTGTTAGTCGGTGGTATGTATGATATGGTTGCCAGAACAAGTGTTTTATTTTTTTAATTCTTCATTATTCTATACTGCTTGTCCACCACAAGGCTTTGTCTAGACTGTATGTCAGCTTTAGTGTTGGCCTAAGACAAACAGGGAGCCCAACAAGAGTAGCAAGATTAAGCTGAATGAGCTGGGCTCAATCTGGAAGAGAAAAGACTGACAAATACAGTTAATAGTTTTCCGAGACACAAAATTTCTCCTACGAAAGGCAGTGACTAGTTATTTTCCACAGTCCTTGGGACAGAAGAAGAAGTTTTATGGAATAAGTGACAATTTAAGTTGAGCATCATAAAATAATCCTTCTGATACATATGAAATTCTAGAACAACCTGCCTAGGCAGGCTTCATTATCTCCTTCACTGCAGATTTTCAAGGACAGCTAATACACAGGGAATTGCATGTGTTTTTGGTGTTTCTTCAGTACAGGTGGTTGAACAAGAGGATCACTTAAAACCCAACATTTGTATGATTCTAGATTTTACAGAATCACAGAAACACAGAATGGTGGGTGTTGGAAGGGACCTCTGTGGGTCATCTAGTCCAACCCTCCTGCCGAAGCAGGGTCACCCAGAGCAGGCTGCACAGGACCGCGTCCAGGCGGGTCTTGAATATCTCCAGAGGAGGAGACTCCACA
>Ga0065711_1042717_pt1 | contig 15189 bp, 8 predicted proteins | sample Hoacrofraction12_FD_59098 | JGI IMG/M metagenome (GOLD analysis project Ga0065711, IMG submission 59098) | Hoatzin crop microbial communities from Cojedes, Venezuela - Epithelial fraction 12 v2 (version 2) | ecosystem: Host-associated > Birds > Digestive system > Esophagus > Crop | place... | reverse complement strand
CCAGGACACGGTTGGCCCTCTGGGCTGCCAGCGCACATTGCCGGCTCATGTCCAGCCTTTCGTCTGTCAGTACCCCCAAGTCCCTCTCAGCAGGGCTGCTCTTGATCCTTCATCCCCCAGCCTGTATTGATAGAGGGGATTACCCCGACCCAGGTGTAGGACCTTGCTTCACTCTGCTCCATCCTCTATGGTATGTTGCAGGCAGTTGCTGTGTTAGTGGATTCCTCGCATACCTGCTGCAGCTGTGTCCCATCCTCAGAGCTCCTTTTGATTCTATGCTTTTCCTCAATGGGTGAACAATGCTACGTTTTTCATATAAACTCTAATTTTCAGATATAAAACCTTAATTTTACTAATAATTCCACAGTCCTAATGGAAAGTACCTAATTTTCTTGGTTTACCAAATGACCAAAGGTGTCTGCCCACTGCTTTTGTGTGGAAATCTAGTTGCTTCTAAATATATGTATTTGAACTATAATTCCTCTTCCTAAACTAATGATAATATAAAGTCTCATTTAACTACTATTAATTGAGAAACAGCTGAGAGCCAGTGAAAACAATGTTACACTTTTCTCCTTTGTATTTAGATGGGTATTGTATTAAATATCAGAATTTAACGTTGTAAGGCCTCATTTTAAATTTTTTTAATTGTTCTTTTTAAAGTTGTTTTTTTTTCACTTAAAAATTTGTTCTGCCACTGGCTATCTTCATTTTTATCTTTTTTGGACTTCCCGTTGGAGAACATTTGCATTTGAAAGTTTTTTCTGGGCCTTACTCTGGAGATTATTGTGAGGAAGCATGGGTGTGGGGGAGGTTTTACTAATTATGAATTCCTCTCTCCTGTTGCAGCTCAGAATACTGCAGAGCTTTCAAAGAGCACTGTGCAGTAATTTAATGGACGTTCAGCTTGGTGAAGACAACGGGAACATCAAATTTCATAGTCTTCATCTGACATTAATACCATATTTAAACATTTTCTTTAAAAAAGTGGCAGCTGTTATCAAACCTCATATATAATTACACATATATGCTATATTTTATATATGTCTAGATTAAAATAAACATAAAAGTTGATTTATTAAGAGTATAAGATTTGATACTTTTGTTACTTATTCCCACACCACTTTAATGTTGTATTTCTATAGGTCTGTTGATCTCGGTGAATTTACTCTACAGCTGAGTGCTCTTTTCTGGTATTATACTTTTCTGTGCTAGAGAAATAGAATTTCTTAATTCCCTTAGGCGGTACGAATTTGGAAGAACTGAAGTAGTCAGTAGTAGTCTTTTTCCCTTGAAGTCATGATCTTTTGAGACAAAGATTCTGTCATGCTGTAGGCTGAATGTGGATTGGAAGTAGGTGACTATCCACGTTTAAGAGGTAGGGATAAAACCACAGGTCGTGGGAAAATTACCCACATCACACATCTTAATTCAAATTCTAAATATTGCATTTTGAACCTGGCATGTTGATTAGAGTGTGTTTTCTGGGTATAAAAAGTCTAAACAGCTATATGCCTGTGAACATGTGAAAAAAGGTGGAAGAGACTGGATCTGGTTCATGTGTAGTATGATCATTGAAGTTAACTGCTGGCAAAATGACATACTTATGTTTTACTGACGGATGATTATTTTTAATGTAGGCTAGGAAAAAAATTATATGCCCACATCATGAGACTGAAAAGAAAACGGCAAATGAATGGGAGACAGAAAGTCAATATGAGTGCTATTTGTATGAAGCTAGGTATTTTACCCAATTTAAGAAGCAAGTTTTCCCTATCAGAAAGGGGTGAAATGAGGAAGCTTTACAAATAATCCTTTCAGGTGATCATAGGAAAAGCATTCAATTCATTGAGCAGACATCTTTTCAAGCCAAATTTTGTGTACTCTTGTGTACAGAACGAAATGAAAAAAGTTGGAAAATCAAGAGATTTTTGTGGACCTTTCTGTAGTTTGTGTTAGGTCAAAATAAACCACCTGAGGACCAGGAAAAATGAATGTACTGTTTATCAGTATGGACCTGAGACAGACTCAGGAATGACAGACTAGATAGGCTGAAGTCAACTGTGAGTAATAACTTAAAAGTTTTTTGAGGGACAAACAAGGCAACATATGAAATGTGAAGTTCAACTGAGGTTTGCTAAACTGAAAAAAACAGCTCTGACAAAGATTCTTAAAAAATGGGCATGGTGATTACTAATGAAGTAAATTTTAAGGTAAGGAAATCTAATGTGCTTCTAAGTTTGTTCATTGAATCTGTGTGAGGGGAGGGCTGTATTTTATTTATTTAGGGGTACAGGTGACTTTCTGCTTTGTATGGAAATATTTATGTTCAACCTGTATCCACTGCTAGCCTAAGCCGTAAAGTGCTTTTATTCTCCTCATTAGTATAAGCTCAGCATCAGACAATTTAGCTGACAAGGTAGACATTTGAAAGAGAAGCTTCAGATTCACTTTTTGCAAATGGTCCCTTTGTGAAGCAGCCCTGTCTGAGTGAATGCAATTGAACCAAATTCATGCAGCGAAACCTTTTCAAAAATATTTTTATTCTTTGCCAAGTTCACGTTTTATCCATAGTCCGTGAAGGGCCTCTGTATGTCTGGAAGCCGTACTGTCCTTAGATTCACCTCGCAGGTTATGTCAGTAGAGAGGACTGCAGCATGAACAAACGCAGAGACAGATCCTGTCACATAATAAGAACAGATAACTCCAGAGCACTTTGCTGGCTGTGTTGAGAAGGCAGTGCTGCTGCTTCTGCTGTACCAGCCTAGAAAGCCTACCTTTTTACGTTGTTTGTTTGTATGCCAGGAGTCACTTTAATTTTAATTGGTATTTTTATTGATTGGTTATAGTCTTACTAATTACTTTTTAGCTGGTTTAGGTATGGACTAAGTTATGTGTAGTATAGTATCCATAAATACATAAAAATTATAAATTCCATATTCTAATCTCCAGTGAAAAAACTAATAGCATCCTAAAAAGTACATTTCAGTAGTCCAATTCACCAACGTTAATATTTGTCAAATACTCCCCTGAGACTTATTTGCTTTATTTCCTAACATGGCAATCTGCCTCTCTTGTCTTGTGCTGTTATGGCATGTAAAAACTGTCACAAATGTTGGCAGTGGTCTCCTTTTTGTGGCTTTCTAAGTTCTTCACAGACCAGCTTGCAGGTGCAACTATGTGCAGTAGTTTATGTGAAAGCTAGATGAGAATACTGTCATGTAAGGAGAGCAATGAGTCAAGAGTGAGGACAGAAGTGAGTTTGGAAAATGCTGATAGGACAAATACAATTATTTCTTTGTCCTTCCATGCCAAATATTTGAGTCTGGAGTGGCCTATAAGATCTTAGAGTTAGCTGGAAGAGATGAGAATAGTTGACATGTAATGAAAAATTTTCCTTTGACCCACCTGCTTTTGTGAAGTTTTGTCCTGGTTGTTAATTGGCAGCAGCTTTTTTTTTTTGTAAAGGGTAAGCTTCCCCAACCAGACAAAGCAAAAAGCCTCAAACTTCTCCCAAGTGCAGACTAAAACTACAGAGCCAGAAATGAAATCTTTTTGTTTGTTTTCCCACCACTTGTACTTCAGCAGTGGAACAGAACAAGGATATGTAGAGATATATGCCACCAAGAGGAAAAAAGTTAATGTTCAAACAGTTTCATGTTACAATCTCTTTGAGGTTCACAGAAAATGTGAGCTAACATGCTTTGATTGTATTCTCTACCTAATTCCAAGTCCCCAAAAGACAAATGGATATTCCCACTTTTCTTTCAGAGGCATTGGTTGTTGTTTTTTCTTTTACAGAGAAGAAGGGGGAAAAAAAATCTTTGTGAAAATACGAACACTAGAGACTAAGATTAAGGAAAATATACAGGGTATGGAAATTAATCCTACCTTGGAATATTTAAATTGCTATGAAAACATTTGTGGCTTAGCATTCATGTTGAGCATAAAGTTCTCAAACTGTAAATCCTAACTATGTTTCTTAGATTTTCTCCATTAAAGACACACAGAAAAACTTGCATATCTTTTAATAATGTCCTATGTTCGCTTATGAGATACTCTCTCCTAAATGAAAACCTAGCCTGTAACCACATTAAAATAATGGGAAAGAGAATATACAGGTATTGTTTGAATTAAGGGCAAACGTGGACATTCCCTTTCTTCTCTGCTGAAGTTTATTTGAGAGCACTCAAGCTATTAAAGACAGAAGTAGGATTTTTTAAAAAGTATTTATTGAAAGCCCTTGCTTACAGACATGTTCGTGTTTGAATTATTTCCTGGAGAAAATTACTGCAAAATTTTTTTTTACTTTCCATAGAAAAGAGCTACCCTTAATTTATTTTTGGTGCAATAACAAAACTCATGTTTTTCAAGAAAGTATTTTATTTATAATTCAGTGCTTTGACATTTGTTGTTATATCTTTTAACAATGTGTATCAAGAACAGGAAGTATTCTGTTCCAGTATGGTGAATGAAAGGCTAGGAATTATCGTTGAAACAAATCTTTCAAGCTTTCAGTTTTCAACGCTGGTCTCAAGATAGACTCGTGTTATTTTAATTTCATGTTTGTGTGTTTAATCCAGTTGCACCTTTTATATTTCAACCACTGTGCTAAAAATAAGCAAAATAATTCTCACAATAAACCTTTAAGTTGGTACTGTTATTTAAATACTAGCATTGTAATGGTGGCTAGCCTCCAAATGAAAATTAGTGATTGTAAATATATTCAGTTTAGTAAATGGAAAAAGATGTTCATTTTTCAGAAAGTGGCGATTTCCTACATCTTCATGGAAGTTTTCTTTAGGATGTCCCAAGCGGAATGCCCACAGTCACAAATAATTTTTGGTTTATGCCCATCTCTGCAGGTGGCAGAGGAGACCCAAAAAGAAGAGTCCAACTTTCTCAGCTTTGCCAAAAAGATCTGTGAGTAGAGGCTTGACATTGCACATGGTACTGAATGGCACACCTCCAGAACAGGGAAGGTAAGGGCTTCACCTGCAGGGTTTTTTCCAACTAATTTATTCTTTAACTCTGTATCTTAAATGTAATTGCCAATTCTTTGGCAATTTTGACCTTCGTAAACATCAGGTTGCATTTTGCTCTGCAAAACAATCAAGAGCCAGTACTTTGCAGTGCAGCTCTGCACTGTAAATTTGTATTACTGCTGGTCAAGCTTTGAACACTGTGTTAGATTTGGAAAACTTTTTAGAGTGAATATGGTGTTTGTAGAGATAGCAATGGTTACCGTCATGAGGTAAAACATTAAAGGAATGTTTTAAACATTTTTACTTGGCTCTTTTGGCTATGCAAAGGTTTTTGTATCACGTATAGACAGTTTACATCTTTGTAACACCCATGATACAACTTCTTAGTTCTGAGTCAGCAGTTACGTAAATTCAGCAAGCATTTTCACTTGCACAAGATTGTAAGCTCACATTTAATGCTAGATGTGTTGAGGATGAGGGAGTCATGAGGCTGCTCAAGTAGATTTGAATTGGGAACTCTGAGAGGGCATAAAAGGCTGTGGTGGTTGTTGTTTTAAGCAGCTGTGTCCCAGAGAAATGAGTATCATGGCAGCCTCAGAGGATGAGTTGAGCTGCTTCTTTGTTGCTGTGTGGCTATAGAAAAAGGTCTGGTGAGCTAACACAAATGCATTCATTAAACAATTATGATTTTTGCAAGATCATGTCTTGTAATGAAGATCTCACACATACACCAATTGGCAAAGTTCATGCTCCAAGGCAGACTACTGTAGCATCATCCCTTTCCTTAGAAAAGGCTGCTTATTTGCCAGCTCATGTTGTGGTTTGCTGGTGTCATTAAATGCTCATTAATAGTGAAACCAAGCCTTGCAAATGTTTTCCACATTTGGACTAGGATTCAAGCCTCTGGACAATACAGAGATGGCGCTTTCTCTCTAGTGTCACTGCAGTGGAAAAGTTTGTGTCAGACATCGTGAAGTGACATAATTGGCTTAATACAGAGCTTACTTCTCCATATTTCAAGTGATCTATTACTAAGAAAATATTCCTTATCAAGATTACTGGTCACCTATTTCATTGCTTTCCCATGATAAAGTAGCTTCTTACTGGATATAATGTCACAGATTGGCGCAAATTAAATATTCTCAATGTTTTACGTTCTTACTGCGTGCAAACTGAACACAGATGTGAACTGCAGGAAAGTGGCCAGTTTTTCTGTCAATTTGGCAGGCAGTTTATGGAAAGCCTTACAGTAGCTGGCAATTTTGGGGACTGCAAAAAGGTCAGACGTACTTGTATTACATAAACGTGTATAGTATTACCCTTAACAAGATTTCTCTCTTTACTTTTTCCTTCTTAACTGCTTTTTTAATTTGCAGTGAGGAGAGAGTGGAGACTTCCACACTATTTTATTCTTTGGGTTTTTTCTTTTTTTTTTTTTAAACGTATGCATCACTTTCATTAAGCTACAAATGGTATATTACATTGTAATAAAAGCAAATCTGATTTTATGCAGTTTACTGAGAAGACACATGAATAGCATCAAAATGTAAATTATCACACAACACTGAGAAATATACTGGAGAGTTTAATGGCATTTATATCGCAATACAACCAAGCAGTATGGATAGATTTGCAGTGTAGCAGAACATTCCGCACAAATAAGATGCATTCAATGCCATCTGTGTGGAGTTATACATCTGCAAGCCTTTAATATTTTTTTTTTTAATTTAGTAATGTTGATAGTATGAATTTGGAGGTTGTACAGTTCAGGGAAGTTACTGAAGGTAAAATGGATTGTGGATGAACATGCCAAGGGGTACATGCAGAAAAGAGTGGTCTTTTAAAATCAGTAAACATTAAAACCACTAATGTTCTACATACATGTTTTGGGAATTACAAGTTTGTTACATTTTAGTGAGATATGGGAACAACTTGTGGCTAAGTGTCAGCACAGTAGACCACAGTCTTGTTATTTTTCTGTTTTTGAAAGCAGAGCATACACCAATATATTAATGTTTAAATAAAGTTGAAACAGATCTGCACAGAAAACAATACCTCTCAGGTTTTTTCCTTCTTTATAAGTAATCCCTGTTGAAAACACTAATAATTAATGAAAGGGCCATGAAAAGCAGCACTTACAGGCAAATATCTAAAATACACTCATCTAAAGGATGTACATTTGCAGTTTTTTTCTGGACACATATGCAATTGGTTAGGTTCCATGGGGAAATTTTGCCAGTGAAGCATAAGCAATGCTTGAGATCCTAGATAAAATTTTGAAGTTTTAATCTCAAACCATCCATGAAATACTTCCTTTCACCAAAAAAAAAAGAATCGCAAACCTTCCCTACTTAATTTTGTGCTTGAATCAGTATCTTGTTGCTTCACAGTTATAACATCCAGCTTATATCATCCTCAACTCCAGGGCCCTTCAAGTGTGTCTGTGTATTTGCGTGTGGATATGGATGGATAAACAAACAAGACCCGACTGTTTGAAAGAGGTAAGCAGTAAGAAGGCAGTGGGATTGTTTGTGAAGATATGTAGGCCTAGAAGTAAGGAGATGAAAAAAGAAACAAAATAAGCAAGACTGAGTGCCAGAAAATATCTCAAAAATTTTGAACTATGTAGTTTGGAGAACATGGCAACTGATAAAAACCTCATAGTTCAAGACATTTAGAATTCAACAGGCCTAAAGATTAGAAAATGGGCTTCAGGAAACAGCCCAGCCATGGAGGAGGAAACATTTTGGTGATGCAATTTACTTCTGATGTGTTTCCAGCATCTATCACAGCTCTCTGGAGCATTATTCTTCGGGCTGTGCTGGAGTAGGTCTTCATTGGCTGCAGACGCAGCAACTGATGCTTGCTGTCTTCAGACCAAGATCATTTTCTTTCTTCACATTGCTCTCTTGGTAATTATTCCATTTTGATGGTAAGAGTCTCAAGAGTATTCTAAGCCTTCAAAGAGCACTGTTGCTCCTTCTGCAGTTTATACATGGCAGAGCTTGATGGGGAATCTGAGATTTGTTCTAGGAACACTAGTATTTGTATATTGTTATTATGTATAGAGCTAGGATGAACTTTGCAGCCATTATCATCACAGTAAAGATCTACCGTCCTATAAATGGTCTCACTGAAACTATGGAGTTAATCACAGAAGTAGCAGGCATAAATCTTAAATCTTTTTACTATCAAAATCATAGTTAAACGTGGCATTTTATTTTGTTGAACAAAATTTAGAACAATTCTAGTTTCACTGAAAAAGTCTTTAAGATTGATTTGAATTCAAACTTGAATCTGGACTTATCTTGGTTATTAAAATATATGTGATGTCCTTTCTCATTTCTATACTAAATGGATTTAAAGCAAATTATAGTGTGTTCCTCCACACATTGCTGTTGCACATAACTGAACAATAGGAGCTCCCTCTTGTGGTGGAAAAACACTTCTCATTCCCCAAACTGAATCAAGAGTACCTTTAACAAAGTGGTTAAAATATTTCAAAAGTTTCTTGTGTAATTCCTGGACTTTATTAAAGGATAACTGCCTGATGTCCCTCAGTATTAGTGAGAGAAGAGATATAAAAGTGTGGCACAAAAAAGGATAGGACTGGGTGTCATTCTAACCAGAAAGTAAAAGCTTCTCTAAATACATCATGTTTAACATCCTGAATTACCATGCCAGGCATGCAAGTAGAGCGTTCTTAGTCTAACAGAACATATTTTTTAGCCATTAACATCAAGATAAGCCGCATGTTTTCATTAAGATGGAAAGAATAATTAAACAACTTCTGGGCTGACAGACACAGCAAAATAAGCTACTCATTGTAGGCACTCAAAGACTGAAAATTCTTAGGAAACTGGAGAAAAACAGTCTTCCCACACAAAAATAATAGTCAGGAAGTGACAACTTCATCAGTAGTACTATTTTACAAGTTTGCAGCCCAGAGTCTGCTTATAATTGTTGCTTATTTACCAAGATTACTTTTGCTCCTGTTAATGAATCAGATAGAAAACAGTATAATGACACTGAAATTGTAGCTTATTTAGTCTGTACTTGATGCTCTTTCTTGTGGGAGTTAATGTTGTGTGGCTCTTGCCCTATGTTTACAAACCAGAAGAAAACTAGAAACTTAATCTTCCTCAAATTAAAATAGCATACAAAGTCTTAGACTCGTATTCTGTGTCAAATAGACACTTTGTTTTCTAATTGTTATTTTTATCTTTTGATAGCTAAATTGTTTATTTTTAGAAAAATATTTGTCAACTGGGGGACCAATGGTAAGTGAGCCATTGTTCTGTTTTGACTGGTGTGGTGATTATGGACACCTAACGGTTGTTATAATGACATATTAAGTGATTTATTTTGGACAGTCCTTTTAACTATTTTAGATCCCAATGAGAAATACCGAACATCAGCTTTTGCATTGTATGATCAAGGTGTTGCAAAGGATCTCTCCTACGGACCTTGAGGAGTTAAGAGATAGCAATTCTGTTGTCATGTTTATGATAGCTTTAGTTTATCTGGGAAGTACTCCAGGAAAAACAAGGTCAGAAGGTATTTTCCTGAAAGGAGGGATATGTAGACAGGATGACAATACACCTCCTCAGTGTTGAATGAAAGATGGATTGCGATTGTTCATTAATCTTTTACCAAATGTCATTTCTTTAGCAGAAGACAAAAGCCACACAATTGAGTTAGAGACCTTAGAAAGAACTGAAGAATAATCTGAGTCAGGGAAGGAAATCAGAAGGCTTTCTGTAGAAAGTGTAATTTGTACGCTTTTATAATTAGATTGAAAGCATGCTGGTATGATACCTTTGTTCTAGACAAGAATCTCTTGCATGTGAGCATGGATTTGATTATATTCAGGAATAATTCAAGCCATACTTTCAAAAGTTATCTGCTGGGTTTTTTTGGTGGGAAGACTTTTAACAGCACTGGCTGCATGGAGCATTAAATTGCATTAAATGAGCAGTAGTGAATATTTCTATTAAAAAAGAATAAAACATGGGAGTGTCTAATCACAGAGACAGACCTGTTATCATCTGAGAATTAACCTTACAAAGAGAAAAGATGGAGACAAATGAACAGCTCTGCTTTCTAGAGTACAAATAACTTGTCAAGGTGTTGAAGAGAACATTTTTACTATTTATCGAATTGTTCTATTCTTTGAAACACTTAAACCTTCTGTCAATCACTTTTGAGCCCACTTGTTTAGTTTTCAAACATTCTTTAGCCTACCTTACCAGAGCTGTAACAAATGGTGATTTCCTTTAAAGCATAGTTTACTTTAAGCAGCATTTTCCAATCCATATGTGATTATAAACATTAAAGGAAAATCGGATGATGAAAGTTTAGCTGGACAAATCCATTGGTAAACATATTGATTTTTATGGCTCTTCAATTAGAAAATGATAATACTGTGGCTTTCCTAGAATAGCAGTTTTGATATGCTACAATTACTTTATTAATTCACACTTATTTTTCCTACTTTCCCATTTGTTCTTTTGCTTTATTTCTTACACTCTTCAGTTCATTTGGTTGTTTTTATCTTTCTTTTCTTGCTCTTACTTCCTTAACTACCACGCCATATGAAGCCAGAGAAAACCTCACTAGCTCATAGCGTTGCTTAGCAATGTCATGCATCTCTTGTTGTCTGTTGTGAAGCCATGGTATCCTGGTCTTTCAACAAAGATTGCTACATCACTGCTTTGCTATAGGTCCAATTTTTTCCCTGAGATTTCTGATAAGAGATGGTGTGTCTAGACAGCATACATAAGAGATTACCTTTTATCCATTATAATATAATTAGACCAAGCCATACCAAAGCTCACCAAGACTTTATGTTTAAAAGGTCAACAGCTTTTATTCCATATTTCAAAGATAAGCACCTTACATTGTGCTTAATATGTAGAGTGCTGTGCCTGAAAGAAAAAGGACTTCAGAAGATTTCTCCTTCTATTATATCATTCAAAATAGACATTTGATACTGTAATATGTCCATTTTAACTTCTGTGATTCATGGAGCTAGAGATAAAAATAGGTCAGCTATGCCCCTACTGGTACAGGATTATTTCCTGAAATATATTTTCTATTTCTAAGTCCAGAGTAGATTTAACTATCTCAAGTGAGGATTTACATTTATTAAACTGGAGGGCTGTTCTTTGGTGGTCTAATGTATTATCGTTAATTATTTGTATTATGGCAGCAATTGGAGAGCTCAACTGAAATTAGAATCCCGCTGTGCAAGGTACTCTATGAACACATAGCATGAAGTAATTTTTCCCCTGAAGGGTTTACATTTTAAATAGATAAAACAAAGATTGTGAAAATGGCCATACCAATATCCCTCTTTTAGTAAAGCATGACAGAAGCAATGAGACGTGAGCTGCTCCTGGGCTTGCTGATAATATGTACAACAGACCTGATAAGTGAGTCCAGAGCTGCTGCATGTTAGCCTTGTGCATTACTTAGAAACAGTTTTTTGTGATTGAAGTCAGCTGTCCTTCCAGGATTTGAGTACTAGATTTTTTTTTCTTCTCTAATCTCTTGCCTCTTTTGGGATTTATAAAGTTAACGAGATTACTCTGAATTATGCAATTTCCAATATTAAATAGTCCTGTTTATTAACTATACCACTCAAACATCTGAAGAAACTTATCAGATAACCCACTTTTTAGATCTCCCCTCATTGTTCACCAAACTGCACTTGTTGACTTTTTCCCTTCCCCACCCCCCTTTCTCTGCCAGCTTCTTTCTTACTCTTCTCTGAGTTCACTATATCTTTCTTTAGCTTTTTAATTCAAAATTCCCAGAATTTAATGCAGTGTCACTGAACAGTTTTACCAGAGTTCTACAAAACAGAAAGCTGGCTTTATTTTCTCCAAGTAATAGCTGCCTGGCATATTCTATAACTGGATATATTTCTCCTTGTAAATATTTCTCTGGCTGGTAACGATCAGTAAAGCGAATCTAAGTTATGCATAGTTCTAAAACATGTAGTGTTATAAAGCCAGCATATCAACTTTGCAGACTTTTAAAAACAAGTTGTCGTGGTTTAACCCCAGACAGCAACTGAGCCCCACAAAGCTGCTCACTCACTCCCCCCTGGTGGGATGGGGGAGAGGATCAGAAAGGTAAAAGTAAGAAAACTTGTGGCTTGAGATAAAGACAGTTTAATAGGTAAAGCAAAAGCTGCATGTACAAGCGAAGCAAAATAAGGAATTCATTCACTTCTTCCCATCGGCAGGCAGGTGTTTAGGGCCATCTCCAGGAAAGCAGGGCTCCACCACATGTAATGGTAACTTGGGAAGATAAACGCCATCACTCTGAATGTCCCACTGTCCTCTCCCAGGTTTCATTGCTGAGCATGACATCATATGGCATGGAATATCCCTTTGGTCAGCTTGGGTCAGCTGTCCCGGCACAACTTCTTGTGCACCTCCAGTCTGGTCTTCACGCTGTGTAAGCACTGCTCAGCAACAGTGAAAACATCCCTGTGTCATCAACAGTGTTTTCAGCAGAAATCCAAACCATAGGCCCATACTAGCTACTATGAAGAAAATTAACTCTATCCCAGACAAAATCAACACACAAACATTTATTTTTGGCCAGCATAGTTGACAGTGTCTCCAGTACTACAGACAAGTCTTATTTTGCTGACGTATTTTGTTTATTAGGCTTTTCTAGCACGATGATAATGTATTCTGGGATATAGCGATCTGTATCATTGCTTGTCTGACAGTGGATTTTGAGACACACCTGAAAAGTTCCTGCTGAAACACATTTAAGAATATCATTTCAATAACAAGAAGGCTTCGTTATGCATATTCTTTCTGTGGTAACTGATGGAGAGGTAAGGGTTTACCAACATCAGGCTCCTTATTCTGTCAGAAAAAGCAGGATAGAAATTCAATTGGGAATATATATTGAGAGCCCAGTTTGTATGCTGGATGTTCTTAGACCTGAACTAGGAAACAGTTGAGGAATATCCATTGAGACAGGCTCTTTTACAGTGATTTAATGGTTGTTTCATGTTGTGATTGATCCCTGCAGTTGACTAGTGTGTGAAGTTGCTGAACATGCTTTTGATCAGTGACGTATAGCTTGCCATTTACAGCCCTAGTGTGGCAGCAACCATAAAGCACTGGGTGTTACTGCCAGTAGGCTGTGGGTGGTGGTCACAGAATTAATGATTTTAGAAGTCCAGTTGGGAGGACTAAAACAGACGTTTCATTGGTGATTGTTCTTTTTACTTGGAAAAAAGGACTTAGTAAATGAAATCATTTTTAATCCTCCTAAACAATGATTTATGGAATTTTTTTCAACATTATAGTAAAAAGGCTTTTTTTTTATATACTGCACAGCTGTTTTTATCTTCAAGTCATCTATACTTCTTCTTACCTTTCTTTCAAAGCATTTTGCAAATCCTTTCTTCACGGATCCTAAGCCTTCAGAATAAAATCAAGGACTTATCATTATTAGATCTGATATGCAAATTACAATTGTCATATTTTTGTTTTTTTCACATTTACCAAGTCTCAGTAAACAGAATCAATTTCTAGAAAATACAATTTTCTTCAGTATTTTGATAAATAAAAATTAAAATGTGAGGCAGAAATCAGAATTATTTGGAAAGAAAGTCAAAATATTTCTTTAGGATATTCCCAAGTGAAATCTTTGCCATATAAAAATTTTGGAATACAGGCTTTCAATTTCCAAGTAACCTTAGCAGTAACAAAAGAAACTAACAAAATGTGGAACAGAACTTCCCTTCTGAGTTATTCCTAAGCCTATATGCACTTCCCACACACTATCCTTTTTTCCTCATCAGTTGCTGAAAATACTTCCAGCAACCTCTCCACCAGTAAAATATTCCTTGAGGGGCAGCAATGGCATGAAAGGGAGTCTATTCACATCTCTATTAATTTTTCTTTCTTTTCTCAGTTTGGACTAATACACCTACCCCTTCTCACCCAACCAACAATGTATTTTCTGATTTAACATTGAGACAACAGGAGAGAAAATGGCAGCAGATTTCAATATGTTAGCAGCAGAAAGAATGCTAACAGCTCACTATTTGGAGGAAAAATAGAAGCCAGTGTCTTCAGGCTCAGACATCTGTTTTATACAATTTGCCAAGAAATACCATAGCTGTGAGCTCTAGTATCATTAATTAACATAATATAGCTAGTATTGAAGTGATTGTTTTAAAAGATTTAAAAAAACACATGTTGTATGGATATTTTGTGTTCTTTCTTACTAAATTTTCATTATTCTTCTTCACAATTGTCACTGCTAACTTATTTAATCATTTGTTTGTTTTGCTTAGAACTGATGATCATAGAATCATAGAATGCTTTGGGTTGGAAGGGACTTTTAAAGGCCATCTAGCCCAATCCCCCTGCAGTGAGCAGGGACATCTTCAACTAGACCAGGTTTCTCAGAGTGCCGTCCAACCTGGCCTTGAATGTTCAGGGATGGGGCCTCCACTGCCTCTCTGGGCAACCTGTGCCAGTGTTTCACCACCCTCATGGTAAAAAATGTCTTCCTTATATCTAGTCTAAATCTACCCTCCCTTAGTTTAAAGCCATAACTCCTTGTCCCATCACAACAAGCCCTGCTGAGAATATTTTCCCCATCTTTCCTATAGGCCCTCTTCAGGTACTGGAAGGCTGCTCTAAGGTCTCCCCACAGCCTTCTCTTCTCAAGGCTGAACAGCCCCAACTCTCTCAGCCTTTCCTCATAGCAGAGGTGCTCCAGCTTTCGGATCATCTTTGTGGCCTCCTCTGGACCTGCTCCAACAGCTCCATGTCCTGCATGATGCTATGCTGTGCATCCTCTTAATCTATAACAGACTACTGAAAGGCAATTGGTGCTGTCAGGCACGCTTACCAGCCACTGATGCAAACTTTCGTTCTACAGCATACTTGTTTGTTGCTCAGTCAGCTTTGTCCAAGACCATGATGCCTCTGGCCAACAATGAATCAGTAACTAATAGAACACAACTGTTGTACCAACTGTGCAAGTTAAGCAAGAAAGTGATTGCTTGTGATTGTATGTTAGTTCCTTATACTCTTTACTCTGCCTACAGTATCACAGAATCACAGAATCACAGAATAGTAGGGGTTGGAAGGGACCTCTGTGGGTCATCTAGTCCAACCCTCCTGCCGAAGCAGGGTCACCTACAGCAAGCTGCACA
>Ga0065711_1042716_pt1 | contig 15189 bp, 16 predicted proteins | sample Hoacrofraction12_FD_59098 | JGI IMG/M metagenome (GOLD analysis project Ga0065711, IMG submission 59098) | Hoatzin crop microbial communities from Cojedes, Venezuela - Epithelial fraction 12 v2 (version 2) | ecosystem: Host-associated > Birds > Digestive system > Esophagus > Crop | place... | reverse complement strand
ATTTCAGTGTCCACAAGCAAAGTCACTGTTCCCACACTCGTGGTCATCTGACTCAGGGGACCGGGCAGCCCAAGGTCTATCAGTATTATTAAAGACTGAGAAGAAAAACCAACATTGAGTGCCTCCGTTTTTTTTCTTCATCCATATTAGTCAGATGACCATCTTCAACAAGTATAGGTCCAATATTTTCTTTAGACCTTCTTTTGCTATTAACATACTTAAAAAAAGCCCTTTATCTGAAACAGCACTGGCCAGTTTCAACTCTAATTGAACTTTGGCCTTTCATGTCTTCTCCCTGTATGTATGAACCACAGCTCTGTCGTCTTCATGTGAAGCCTGACCTCGCTTCCAGAGATGAATTTCTTTTTCCTCTTGAGCTCCATGAGGACTTCCCTGTTCAGCCAAGCTGGTCTTCTGCCCTGCTTGTTTGACTTGTGACACAATGGGATTGCCTGCTGCTGTGCTTCAGAAAGGTGGTTCTTAAAGACTGACCAGCACTCGTGGACTCCTAAGCTGTCAAAGGCAGATTCCCAGGGCACTCTTATAAATAGTCCAGGGCAGCAACTCTGCCATCCTTTTTTTTTGTTACGTTGAAACTTTTAAATTCAACCATTTCATGATCACTGTGGCCAAGACAGCCACCTACCATCGCATCTCCCACAAGTCCTTCTCTATTCACAAATAGCAAGCCTATGGGGACATCTTTCCTAGTTGGCTCACTGAGTACCTGTGACAAGAAGTTATCTCCTACAAATGTCATGAATTTCCAAGACCTGCTCGTCACAGCAGTGTGGTATTCCAGGCTGATGTCTGGAAAGTTGAAGTCTTCCATAAGGACAAGGGCTGCTCATCCAGAAATGTATCCTAATTGCCAATAGAATAACTCATCAGTGCTTACATCCTGGCTGAGCAATCAGCAGTAGACACCCACTGCAACATCTTTGTTTTCCATCTCTGTAATCCTCACCCAGAGGCTATCAACCACGTCATCACTAACTAAGTTCTGTATAATCAAAATGTCTCCGTTATGTAGAGTGAGACACCTCCACCTCACCTGCCCTGCCTGTCCCTCCTCAACAGCCCCTGGCCCTCCATCCCAGCACTCCAATCATGGGACTCATTCCACTGAGTCTCACTAGCACCAATCATATCATAGTTCTGGGAAGTAACCAGCACTTCCAGTTCATCCTGTTTGTTTCTCATACAGTGTGCGTTGGTGTACAAGCATTTAGGATATGCTCGTGAGCCCTCTGTGCTGCCAGGAGCAGTGTAAATGTTCCCACTAGCATTGTCACTCTCGGGCGATAACATGCTGACTCTTGGCTTACCTACTGCAATCCTGTTGGTATCCCCTTCCCCCACTGATTCTGGCTTAAAGCCCTCTTGATCAGTCCTGCCAGCTTATGCCCAAAGATGAGTTTTCCCCATTAGGACAGGTGGATACCATCAGGCACCAGTATACCTTGTGTTTTGAAGGCTCTTCCATGGTTTAAGAGCCCTGAGTTTTGGCAGAGGCACCAGTCCTGGAGCCAGGTACTGATATCCTGGGCTCACCTGTTTCTTCTGAAGTCTCCCCCCATTACTGGGAGGATTGAGGAAAACACTACCTCTGCTCCCGAATTTTTTAGCATTCTGAAATCTCTTTTGATCAACCTCAGACTTTTTGTTGCGACATCATTAGTGAAAGAGCAGGAATGGATAGTAGTCTGAAGGTTGTATTAAGCTCTTCACTGTTGTGGTGACATCCCTAATTTGAGCCCCAGGGAGGCAGCAAGCTTCCCTGAAAAGAGGGTCTAGTCTGCAAATGGGTGCTTCTCCTCCACACAGGAGGGAATTGCCAACTACCGTAACTTGCTGTTGTTCCTTCTTGGCACTGGTCTTAGCGCAGGTTTTGTTGCGAGGATGCCATACATGATGCCATACATCATCAGATGCCATACATCACCAACTGCTGGGAAAATATACATGGATTGAGGCCAGCTTGGATTCCTTGCACTGTTCAAACTTCTGAAGGTGACATTTGGTCTTTTAAACACCAAAATGTTGGGCCGAGACAGTATAAACTTCCCTGTTGGTCCATTAGTTGGCTGGGGTAACAAAGCTAGTACTTGCCTATTCGCAAGTACTTGCCTATATATTTTTGTTGCAAAAAGTATATTCAGGGTTGCCGGTGTAGGGGTTACTTCATCACTGGTCAGGCAGGCAGGTTCAGCCTGGCTTTCCGCCTTTCCTATGGCACAGTGCATTTGTTCGAGTGGTGCCATCTCAAGTGCTGAAAATTTTGTTCAAAACCTAATGAATTTCCCAGAGGTAGCACCATATGTGAGAATAGGCCATTTCAGCTGCCTTGGGTATTTTGCCTGATGTTTTTTGCGGTCATTTATTTTATTAAACTCTCTCTTGGCTGAAATTCTCACAGACAATTTCTTGGTCTCTCATCACGTATGTGTAAAAGCCAGAATTATTTTTGCTGGCTCATTTCAGAGGGGTCTGAGTCTGTGTTTTTCCTGTGAATTTAACTGTCATTTCCTTCTCTTTATAATTTGCGTCAGAGTGTTGGCACTCATTAAGCTTTGTTGCGATGCAGCTCCGTATGCAAGATCCCCTGCCACAAAGTCTTTCTAATTCAGATTGCTTAGAAAATGCTGTTTGACATCCCCAGGGAGGCAGGTGCTGCTTCTTTTCCTTTAAGAATGAAGGATGTGCTAAATTGCAGAAAGCTCGTTGAAGAGACAGTCTTGTGTGGTGATCTATTTCGTTGTTTTTCTAGGAACCAGCCTATGCTGCAATGCATTTTGTACTGACTAAGACAGGCAGAGCAGTTGTTCTGGATTTTGGCTGAGCAAGAGTAGTGGTGCTTCAGAATACTCAAAGGCTCCGCATGCCTCTGTGTGTTTCTGTGTGTGTACACGTATGGAGAACACAGTTTACCAAAACCCAGCATTTCTGTTCCTGGGTCTGGTATTCTTCTGCTTCTGAGAACATAAATAAGATGCTTAGTTTGTGTTTTTCAGTCAGTTAGCCACGTGTGAACACACAAATGGGCTTACCAGAACCACGCCAGAAACTCCAGGTTCATGCTTATTCCAGCAGAACAAAACAGGCTGGATTGCCGTCCTTCTTGCTGGTGCAGTTAGTAGGCTGGAAGCAGCAGGGAAAACCCTCTAGAGGAGGCTCAGAAGGGAAATAACAACTGTAAGAGGTCTCTGTCCTTTCTTTCAGAGTGATTGATTTGTGTGAGCTGCTTTTCTCAGCAGCAGCACTGAAAATTGAGGCTGTCACTGCTGCACAGTCTGTGAGCAGCAGGTGTCTGAAATAGCTCTTGCCTGAGTTGATGTATGTTTGAAGACAATAACCAGAAGCAGGAGCCATGAGGAAGCCAGTAGGAGGAGCAGCAGGGGAGCAGTAACCAGGTACAAAGTCACTTTGAGGGGCATGCTTTCCTCTAGTCTGCACAAGCGTCCAGTTACTCTTTGCTCAGACCTGGTTTCCAGATATCACAGTTACCAGTGTATTCAGGGTCACTGTGCTATTCACATTATTCAATTTTTTTCATGCTTGAATAATGCAACTCAAAAGGTTTTAAAACTGATAAGAATCCTGTTCTCTACCTTGACTGTCAATGACAGACCACCACAAGCTCCTTCTGCAATTCATACTTGTACATTGAGGCTTTGGCAGTGAAGCTTTTGGTTGTTACTACACTGGTGTGCTGAGGTAGTGAAGAGCTGATGCAGAGGATTTTTTGCCCACTGCATGAGGTTACCTAACTTTATAGCAGCACATGAAACAATACAATATTGTTACAGGGGCGTAAGGAATTGCTTTAAATAAAACATTTGGCGTTGTTACATTAAACACTCTCTTACAGGTCAAAGGAAATGCCTGTTGTCTGCAAAGCCAATTGAAATCTTACTGGCTTTGTCTGAGACCTTTTCTGAACTAATTCTAAGGGAAAAAACAAGAAAGAAAAATACTCTTAAAAGACTGAAACAGAAGAGGTTGCTAGTGCAGGGCATGGGATTAGGATGCTCCCAGGGTTGTTGGCTTCAGGCAGGGATGTTGCAGCTCGTCATCAGCTGTCTGCGTCCTTCACCAGGAGGAGCTCGATGGTGGAGGTTCTTCATTCTCTTGTGTGTCCGCTGTCGTAGGCCGTACTTTGGCCTTGCTTTGCATGTCTGCTTTCCTCTTGGGAAGTGGGTGTTTGGGTGCTGCAGCTGCTCACTGCCAGGGTAGGAAGGAAGGTGCATGGGCAGCAGAGCCATGCTCTAAAGCAGAGAATGCTGTCAGTGTGGGGCCCTGCATTGTGAAGGTGGAGGTGGGCACCTTACAGCTCTGGCAGCTGCAGTGCTGGTAGTGACAGTTTCTGCTGCTTTTCCTGCTTGTTCCTGTTCCTCCTCTGCCTCATCTCTTCCCTGGAGGAGAAAGGCAGCTCTGAAGTGCAAGAGCGGGTCAGAGCCCACAATTGGGCTTTGGCAGATCCTTGGAGGAGTCGGCCCCTGAAAGTGGTTCACCTGTATCTTGGCTTTGAGTTGAATGGGTGCAGGAATGGGAGGCTCCATTGACATCAGATGACCTGCATCATCTTTATCCTGGCTCTTTGTCCCTGCTCTCTGCTAGGGAGAGGAGAACTGGGCACACCAGCTTGTGCCGTGCTGGGCTTTGAGGAGGCAGGTCTTGGTGGCCAAGGGTCCAGACTGTGGCCTGCCTAGGTTTAGGGGAGCATGGAGATTGCTGCTGCCTGTGCCTGGAGGTGTCTTGAGGGCATCCTCATTGCTTTCTGCTGTGAGAGGGCTGGTGCTTTTGGCAGCTGACAAAGACAAGAGCCAGACAGATGGATGTTACAGCCTGCTTGCTGCCAGGTGCGTTTGCTTTGTGTAGCCTTGCTCCTAGTGGCAGGAGGAGAATTTGGCTGGGGGTGCATCATGCTATTCCTGTCCCTCTTCAGGAGACTCCATGCTCTTTCCAGGCATGGCTTATGTCTCGGATGCTTCCTTGCTGCTTTTGGCTGTGCTGAGTGGCAGGATTTGTAGGGGTAGCGCTGTGCTTGGGGGTTTAGACTCAGATTTGAATTAAGGAAAGCTGGAGGCCGCTCTGTGGTGATCTTCAGCTGGTTTGAGGTGTAGGTGGTGGCTAGTGCAGGTCAGACCTATGTTCTGAGGAGGTAAGTGCAGGGCGAGAACCTGGTGCTGAAGGGCTGTTTGCAGGAAGACAAACAGAGTGGGAGAAGGTGAATATTCGGGTGGAAGAAGGCAGAGCTGCCAATGGGAACAGTGACCTGGGGCAAACAGCGATACTCCCCTGCTGCAGGGGCTGAGCTCCCCGAATGAGGTGGGTACCAGCCCTGACAGCACAGGTGCAAAGTGCACATGAGCATAAACATAAAAGAAATCTGGGATGGAGATCAAAAAGAAAAAATGTTTGAATTGAGGACATTATCAGTTAATTATTTATCAGTAATTAAGCAGATAGAAATTGAAGAAATAGTTGAATAACAAAGTCTGTAGTGGAACTGGGATACAGTTGGCTTTGAAAAGGAAACCTTAGTGCTGTGTGCGTGATGGCAATGGATGTGTTAAACTCGGCATATTTTTTAAGAAGAAACAGAGGATGGTAAAAATCTGTTTTTAAATGTAACAGCTGCTAATTAAAACAAAGGTGCGTGTATTTGTTGTTGAGAAGAGATGCTGCCAATGCAGCCAACGCATAACAAACATGTATAGAAGATAGGTAAACTGTCAACAGGCTAAATAATTTTAATGGCGTGGAAAAGGCTAGCTTGTATGTGATATCTTAGCAGTAAAATAACATTGTAAAGCTGAAAAGCAAATTTTCCAAGAAGGAACTTTGTGTTCTGCACATCCAGTCAGAGGGTCCAATATGTAAGTGAACATATAAAAAATGGTATATAGTGATTCTGATAGAAACAGCTGTCCTACAGCACCTAATTTGTTAATATTTTACCTGATTATTCTGCTATTGTTATGTAGGCTACAGTGGTATTCTGTACTGTGGTGTTGTATATACATAACCACATCTCTCTGTGATGTTGGCATAGTTATTTGCACGAGGATATTGAAGAAACAGTAACTTAAGAGTGCAGATCCCAGAGTGGAACTACTGCATATTTAATACCTCTGCTGTGAAGGACTTTTGCTATGGAGATGCATACAGTAGGGACCTTGTCACCTCCAAGGGAAGCCTCTTGAAGGATTTAGAGGCGAAGAAAGAGGAACAGGAATTGTGTGAAGACACCTGAACAGAAAAAAGCAAAGGAGCTTTGAGTGACTTGGAAGCTGTTGCAGTTGCATCTGCTAATATAAATTCCAAATAACTGTTAATGGGGAAATGGCATTAAAAGAAGGATAGTGGATTAGCGTGACCATGGCTAGTGCCAAGAAATAACATAACTAAGTGCTGCAAGGGTGAGCATGATGTAAAGTGTTAGTCTTGATGGGGAGGGGGGAGTGTCAGCAAGCAGCAGGGCAAACAGTGTGATACATACGTGAAGTTACTGGCTTTCCATCTTCAGCCAGCCATTTAGATCCCAGTGGGACCATGGAAATGCTCTCTTTGTTTGCAGTCAGGCACCAGTTGTCTGTGTAAGCTCCAGTTGTACTTGTTTGCATATTGTGTGCCCCAAACTGTTGTAAATTGTCTAACTGTTGATAACTCTACCCAATATCTGTATATGTAACCTGTTAAGGTTAAAATTGTACTATTCCTTTAGAAGTAATGCTCAGCTTACAGGTATGATTCCAGTTGTATGCTGTGATGGTCCCAGGATCACTAGGTGTGTTATATAAAAAAAAATTGCAGCGAATGCTAACCCAGCTGTTAATGCTGGAACTCCAGCTTGTGGTGCAGGGAGCCCTGAAGGTAGTGAATGTTGCACACCATGCAGGTGTCCTATCTGACACAGTGCTGCGCAGTCCAAACCACCAAGCGGTGTGCCTGCCTGCAGTCCCACTAGGAATGGTGTCCTGCTACAACAGGGAGTTTTGAACTTGGCATTGCATCCTGTAGTTGTCATCTTAATAGCAAGCTGCATTGTCTATCAAATCAAACAGCAACCGATTAATGGCAGCATATTACAATGAAGAGCTATGCACTGCTGTCAGACCTGTGCAGGCTACCATGAGGCAAGCTGAAAGGGTAAACACCTCTGAGAAAATCCGTTGCTCGGTCCTGGTGAGAAGCCTTGAGCCACAGGAGGGTTTGCAGTATCCTTGCTGGACTCGTGAGCGATAATCTGCAGTTGGTGGACTGCAAAAAAGGGAAATTACGCGCATAGGGTTACAAGGCTGCAGTATAGCCACTGCCAGTAACATGGCTGAAGCTGGTAAGGCTTCTTCTGACCTTCTTTTGTTGCTCCCTGGAGCACTGTCCTGAGCTTGTTTAGCCATGAAAGCAATTGTCTAACAACCAGGTGGCCAATGGCTACCTGGTTTTACTTTTGCTAAGCTTTGTATAATTACATGCCATAGCCGTAACTGTAATATAAATAGTAACAATTCTCATACAGGTAGTGTTACAGAGAAAATCACTCATGTTTTATGTACAAGTTACAGATACAGTTACTCTGTGTCAAATGAAACACTGGTGACACCCAGCATAGTGATGCAGTGTAGAGGAGTACAGGCCTGGTATGGCAGCAGAGATCTCAAAAGTGGGGACACAGGGAGCGTTGCAGAGGGGCATGGGTGTGAGCGGGCATGGAAGGGGGCATGGGTTGACCCCAGGCACCTCTGGGGTTGTGCACAACCTGCCAGTGGTCAGCTAAAGAGATGCGGACCTGGGAGCTGGGCAAAAATGGGTTTAGGGGTAACAGAGTTAAATGGTCCAATGTGTGTTGGAACACACCCTATAAGGTAATTTGAGATGTAACATGCAGTCACAGACAAGTGAAGAGAAAGAAACATCCAGTGCATGTCCGAAATGTATGAAAATTAGCCCCAGATGGATCCTAGAGGGAAGTGGGAGAAGCCATTACCATCATAGTCCTCCCAGCAAAGGAGCTGAGTTGCCAACTTACCTGAACACCCCTCTTTCTATGTTGTCCTCTTTTTCTCTTTTGACTTCACTTCCAAATTCTCTACCTCCTCTACCTGCATGGCACAGGGGGACAGGGAGTGGGGGTTGCAGTCAGTTCATCACATGCTGTCTCTGCTGTTCCTTCCTCCTCAGGGGAGGACTTCTCACACTCTTTCTCTGCTCCAGCGTGGGGTCCCTCCCATGGGAGACAGTCCTCCACGGACTTCTCCAATGTGAGTCCTTCCCACACACTACAGTTCTTCATGAACTTTTCCAGCATGGGTCCCTTCCACAGGGTGTGGTCCTTCAAGAACAGGCTGCTCCAGTGTGGGCCCCCATGGCGACACAAGTCCTGCCAGCAAACCTGTTCTAGCGTGGGTTGCTCTTTCCATGGCTCCACAGGTCCTGCCAGGAGCCTGCTCCAGTGCGGGCTCTCCACAGGATCATATCCTCCTTCAGGCATCCACCTGCTCCAATGTGGGGTCCTCCATGGACTACAGGTGGATATCTGCTCTACCATGGACCTCCATGGGCTGCAGGCGCACAGCCTGCCTCACTATGGTCTTCATCACGAGCTGCAAGGGAATCTCTGCTCCAGCGCCTGGAGCACCTTCTCCACCTCCTTCTTCACGGACCTTGGTGTCTGCAGAGTTCTCTCTCTCACATGTTGTGACGACTGTAACCTGCTGCAGTAGCTGTTACACAGTTCCCCCCCCTCCCCCCTTCTTATGTGTGTTGTCGCAGAGGCGCTACCACCGTTGCTGATGGGCTCAGCCTTGGCCAGCGGCAGGTCCGTCTTGGAGCCAGCTGGCACTGGCTCCATCAGACATAGGTCAAGTTTCTAGCAACTTCTCAGAGAAGCCACCCCTGTAGCCCCCCCACTACCAAAGCCTTGCCACGCAAACCCAGTACAATGCCAATTTGAATAACATAAATGAAGCAGTTGTACTGTTTCACTGGAAAACCTGGAAGTGTTTGTAGGGGAAACAGTCGTAGGATATTTGTGGATCTCAAGGGCAAAACTGTTAAAGGGAGAATCAACATCTAAGCTTGATATGAGGTCCAGGAAACAAAAAAAAAAAAAGCCAGTGGGCTGAGAAGATCAGTGTTTGAAAAGCTCTGTGCCTGCTACACTTGAAAGCTGTAAGTTGTCGCTTCACCATGTCAGGCTCTTGATGTTATAAATTAGATCCCTGCACCTTGGCCAGAGGCAAGAGCATGGCTGCTGTGCAAGTCTCTGTGATGGGTTTCTGCATGTTTCTCTCCCCTCCAGGTTCTCAGCTCCCTTGGGTACCACGTGGTCACGTTTGATTATCGAGGTATGTGGCTTCTAGTATTACGAAACATTTCTAGATCTCTCTTTCTGTAGAAGCAACAAAGAAGTTGCTCTTTTTTTTTTTGTTTTGGATCTCAGGGGAGCTGTTGTTTTGTAAACACTTGCTGTCAGCTAATTTGATGTGGCTATTGCTTCTTTTTTCCCTCATGAGTATCCAAAGAACTTCCAAAAATTTCTTTCCAGTGCCTTCCTGTGTAGCACTGCTTCCTGGTGTCTAGCTTGGTGGGCTCTCGCTTCTCTGTCCTCATGCACAGGGCTCGTTAATTTGGGAGCTAAGGAGCAGAGTCTGACCCAGGCACGTATGCTGCCACAGCGTCCAGTTAAGGCATCCTCCAGGTGCACATCTGGAAACCAGTAAGCCTGCCCAGACATAGTCTTTTGGATGTGATCTAATTGTATTTCCTGAGGTCACATGGGGAACTGAACTTCTTTTTAAAAGCTGATAGGTGAGATAAGACATAAAGTAAATGATTTGCTAACAATTGATAACATCCTCAGCAGAAGCCATGGCCATTTTGCAGCTCTGTGCCACCAGCAGTCAGGTATCTGCTGCTCTTTTTTTTCCTTCTTTGTATTTAAGCCATGGCTGCAGTGTGATGCCACTGGAGATACAGGAAAGAAATTAATCTGTTGCATTTTTATCAAGAAGACATCTGGGAGAGGTTTATTTGTAGGAGCATGCCCTGTTTTTCAGTCCTGCTGGCAGCTGCTTCTCTGGCTGCTGATTAGGTATCAGAAGGGATGTGGGATGCTTGCTGCTTTAGTGTAAGATGTGTAGACATGCTGCAGTAGTGACAGAGCCAAAATAATCGGGAGGGTGGAAAATTGCTTGAGGGCATTGATCGAACAGCGTGGACAAACTGATGTTGCAACAGCTTTGTGAAATGTGCTTGGTTTTTGACGCTAAGCATCCAATATTTAGGCTGTTAGAGACTCCACTTACAAATTGGTTACATGCAAAAGCACCGAAGGTTTGGGAGCTGGGCTGTTGCAGGTGGGTATGTGCAAAGTGTGGCAGTGTTTGAGATCCAGCTCTTGTTTTTGTTGTTGACTAAATCAATAAAAACTCCTTGGCAGCCAGCAGTTACCTTGTTTAAATGACTGCAGATCAATCAGGGCTTTCGGCCCCAAATTATAACGGTGCAGAGTGAAATAAACAGAAACTGTCCATGTCCCAGGTCCCTTTGCACTTTCGGATGGGCTGCATGGGGAGAGCTGCTGCGAGTTTGTGCAACTCTCAGAGGGGCTATTTGTGTTTCAGGCTGGGGCGATTCAATAGGCAGCCCGTCAGAGAGGGGGATGACCTACGACGCCCTTCATGTCTTCGACTGGATAAAAGCAAGAAGCGGAGACAACCCTGTCTATATATGGGGACACTCCCTGGGCACGGGGTAAGCATCTGATCTCAGTGGGACTTAGCAGCTCCTTAAAAACATTAGACACTGACCTTGGATGAAGGTGCTGTTTGCAGTAATCCTGGGGCTGGCTTGGCTTGGAGTCTGTGGCGTAATTGCTGCAGAGTAGCTTCCCCTTTGCACTCTGTAGAAGGAGAAGGGCTACACTGAATGACTATGCAGGCGTTGATCTTGAACTTTCATTGACCAGAGGATTACACTGGAAAAAAGGAATAATATAATGCAGATTGACCGAGGGGAGAGAAAGTAGGACTATACTGATCTCTTGCTGTGGCAAACCTGTGTCTATCTGACATTCAGAGCAGAACATCAGGCTTCTCTGATACTCTGAAAGAGTATCTCAGACCAGCCACACAGGCATGTGACTTGCCCTTACAAAACGTTTTCTCCTGTCCTGGCAAACATGCTGTGTGGCAGAGTGGCCTGGGACTGTGGTCCCCAGCTGAGTTCCCTGGTGACAGTCACCAGCCTGGAGTTTGAAAGTTTTTGAAATACGCTGTGCTTGGAGGATTCAGCAACTTTGGAAATATCCCTGTCCCGTTCGGGAGATGCACAGGGGAGACGTTTTTGCTTTCTGACCCAGCTATGGGAACTCTTTTCAGTGGCACTCTGGGACCCTGCGCTCCAGCTGCCTGGAACACAGCAGCCTTCTGCCCATACCCCCGCATCCCCCTCTTTCTTGCTCAGCACTTGTTGTGTAGGGGTAGGAGGCTGTGTCACACAGCTGCAGATATGCAGAGAGCCACCTTAAAGGAGATCCTTCCAAGAGTTACATGGTGTGCTGCTTCCTTGGACCTCTTTGCTTACCTAAATGCAAGCACCTGATGCCATTTGAGACAGTTGTATGTGGGAGACCTGTGGGAACCCAAATCATTGTGGGCTGGCTGCCCAGACCTCAAACAGTGTGAGGGCCTGGTGTTATGGCTGTTGAGCTGTACCTCGGCCACCTACTAACACTAGAGCCTGGTGCTTTGCAGAGGGCCTGTGCCAGATTAAATGCTCATTGTTCTTCTTTCCAGGGTTGCAACAAATCTAGTGAGGCGTCTCTGCGAGAGGGGTAAGTCTGGTGGGTGGATGCTCTTCCCGCCAAGCCCGGGTCCTGCTGGTGTCCCAGACCTCCGCATATGTTTGCGGTCGTGACAAGGCTGTCCTTGGCGCACCGTGGTGGCGGGTGCTCTCATAAGGCAGACCCCTGACTTTGCTGGCTGTCTGCACCTGTGGATTTCAGCACATTGCCTTCGGCTTTTCAGAAACGCCCCCGGATGCCCTGATACTGGAATCTCCATTCACCAACATACGGGAGGAGGCACGAAGTCACCCCTTTTCTGTGGCAAGTACACAGTGGCTTTCAGACTAGTGGCATGTCATTGTATGCTTAGAAATTAACATTCTGAAGTGACATAGCTAACTGCATGACTTGTGGAGCAGCAGTGATATTTATAAGTGTCAGGGATAAAGAGCTGCACTTGAGGGGCAGCTCCTGGGAACATCAGTACAATAAGCAGTACTAGAGCTGTGTGTGGAGCCTGCTTAAAGAAAACAGAAACGGGGATCAGAAAGGGCAGTAAATGTAGGGCAGGGAAGACAGACTCTGCTCTCACTGCAGAGAGTTCAGCCAGCAGCCCAGGGATGTTACTGGGATGGCAGCGGCCTGCTGTCTTACTACTGTTTGTGTAACTCCTGCTGGTGCCTGCCACTAACACAAATTTTTCCTCTCAGATATACAGATACTTCCCTGGGTTTGACTGGTTCTTCCTTGACCCCATCACGACAAGTGGAATTAAATTTGCAAATGATGAGAAGTGAGTTCCCTCTTTGGGGTTTCAGCTGTGGCTGCAGTGAGCCATGGCAAGCATCAGGGAGAATAGACATCAAACTGCACTCTTTTCGTTGAAGCATTATACTTGCTGAAGGGATTTCAGTTGCTCTCGCAACCCTGAGTGCAACGCAGCTTTGCACTGTAGAGTTCTTTCTTTTTTAATTGATAAGGACAGATGCAACAGAGAGCACGGAGACTACTTATGGAGGTGCTAATTTGTTCTGTGTGATTTATGCTTTTCAAGTGTATGTTGCATGTTCAACAGTAGCATTGGAACATTGAAGGTTTGGGAACATTTCTCTGCTGTGCATTTGCATAAGCCACCCTGCATGTAATAACATTGTGTGTTTTCACTGAGCCTTTCAACCTAAAGCCTGAGTATTTGTGAGTTTGGTTTCCAGTATTGAAACAAAACCAGACTTTGGGGGATGATGCTTTCCAGTGGGGCGAGCCACTTTTCTCTGGTCTAAGCAGCAAATAGCTTTTCCAAAGATGCCTTTCACTAGTAAATGTTCTATAGATCAAATGAATGGTGCCCAGATAGTAGTGTTTTCAAGATCTGAACTGCAGTTAGTGACTCAGAGGACGTGTTTGTCATTGTAGTTTCCTTAAAAATCCAAGTGTGTTAGCGTTAGTGTGATGGATTGCTCTGAGCCCTTGTGACAATGTCATCTCTTTTACAGTGTGAAATACATTTCCTGCTCTCTGCTCATCCTTCATGCTGAGGATGACCCGGTGGTACCATTTCATCTAGGAAAGAAGGTATGCAAACTGATCTGGTGGGAGGAACTGGTGTGGATAGAATGACATCCCAGCCAGTCAAAAAGTCAGCAATAGGAAGGCGTGTAGAAATGCATAGGCCGAAGGGACCACAAATTCTGTGGTGTTAAAGGTGGCAAATCAATAGTGAAACAGAGCTAGAGCTAGCAAAGCTAGTCAAGCCAGGGCCCATAACCCACCCCTGAGAGGGGTGCTGGTTTGGCAGGGGTGGCTGGTTTAGAGTGACACATGTCCTTCACCTGCCTCCCCTTGAACTCAGCTTTACAACATTGCTGCGACGTCACGGAGTTTCCGAGACTACAAGGTGCAGTTTGTTCCGTTTCACACAGACCTCGGCTACCGGCACAAGTACATCTACAGGAGTCCAGAGCTACCTCGAATACTGCGGTAACAGCCCAGCTAACTGGGGTCTCCTCTGGCTTGGAGGTGGGGGGGCTGGTGTTTGGGGCTTGGGGGCACACTGTGGCATGCGCCCAGGAGCAAGAGAGATGTGTAACAGCTGCCTGTACTGGGCAGCTCTTCTGAAAACCCCTTTGGTCTCCAGAGAGGGTAAGAATACCGGGGCTGGCTTAGCACAAAGTCAGAGCTCTCCACCGCCCTGCAGAGCAGGTTTTGGGAAGGGGAGCCACAGAAAGCTGGGAGCGCTACTCCTCTCTGCCTTGTCTTGGCTGTGAGCTGGATGCTCTGGAGGAGTTGTTTGCAGAGCAGCTACTTCTGCTTGCCTCTTCTAGTAGGAGCCACTGATGGGTGAGAGCAAAGCTCAGCGCTGTTCTCTGTAGTTGCAAGTGCTCAAGCCCTAGCATTTGCCAGGGGAATGGGAAGACCTGCAGGCTGGAGCATGCACGGGAGTGTCGGAGAGCTGAGCATCACTGCTGTGTTATTTCCTTTTCTAGGGAATTCCTGGGAAAATCTGAACATGAGCGTCATCACTGAAGACTGGCTGCTTGGCAGCACAGAGATTTTCCCTTTCTTTCCTTCTCTCTCCTTTTCTCCCCTGCTCCCTGTGGGTCAGTCTGCCATTCTTCCATCCCTGGCACTAGAGGAGGTCAGGGGTTCCCACTCTGGTCCTGATATGTACCCTTGGCAACTCCAGCTCCCGGCATCAGCATCTGCGATGGTAGAAGAAAGAAGTTGTTGTCGTCTTTTTTGGCATGGATGGAGGGGTGAAAACGGACCAGGAGCCGGTACCAAACCGTGAAAAATATAAAGCACAACAAAGCCTGGCCAGTCCAGCATGGTACCACTGAGGACAGACATTCCTAGGACATGTGTGTCATGACCAAGTGTGTTTCTTTCACTTTTAAACACTGCTGCTGTTTTTGGATCACATAGAGACTCATTTGTAGGCGAATGGCTTTTGCCGTGTCTCCATACCACAGGTGTCCTGCTTGACTTTGAGGTGTTTTCTTTCTAGGAAATACATGTTTTGCCTTCCCTTTTTGCTAAGTAGCTGTCATTACAAATACACTAAAGATCCAGGTGGTGAGAGGTATTTTTATTTAGCTCTTCAGTCACGATGTGTTGCGTTGGGCTAGTTGCACACATTTGGAAATAAAATGAAAGATTTTTTTTATTCTTCCTTTTCAAACTTCTATTTAATGGAAAAGGTTAGTGCCCTTTTATCTTTTCTGTACCCTTTTCCTTCTGAACATTGTTTCTGCTCCCATCGCTGCTTTCCTCAGTGGAGCTCCTCCCCTTCTTCATGTCCACTTCCTATTAGGACTGAAGTGACTTATGTAGCTAAATTGCAAACTTGGGCATTTAAGCCAGAAAGCATGAGATTACCTTTTTTTTTTTTTTTTTTT